>Ga0310345_10001788_pt1 | contig 23006 bp, 24 predicted proteins | sample HC15DNA20500_MG_FD_204667 | JGI IMG/M metagenome (GOLD analysis project Ga0310345, IMG submission 204667) | Marine microbial communities from station ALOHA, North Pacific Subtropical Gyre - HC15-DNA-20-500_MG | ecosystem: Environmental > Aquatic > Marine > Oceanic | place: Pacific Ocean: North... | reverse complement strand
GGGCAAAGTCGACCGAGGGAGGCTCAGTCTATGCGGATATCACCTGGAATGCCTTCTTTGGTGAAACGCCCCCAGGGCAGATCATTCAGGTTTTCGATCTGGTTCGGCAGGCACGGGACCGAGGGGTGGAGTTTCTACGCGAGCGAATCGCTCAGAATCAGCATCCTCAGGGCTGGGAAGTCGACGACGCCGTCAGGGAAGTGATCCGCAGCGGCGGTTCCGGGGACTCCTTTATCCATCGGACCGGCCACAATCTGGGAGTCGAACCCCACGGCAACGGCGTCAACTTCGACAATCTGGAAACCCATGACGAGCGAGGCGTGATTCCAGGACTCCTGTGTACCATCGAACCGGGGATCTACCTGGACCAGTTCGGCGTCCGCAGCGAGATCAACATCTCGATTTCCAAGAGCGGGGTCGAAGTAACTACTACCCCCCAGGACCAGATTGTCTGCCTACCTTGTTGACTAGACTAAGATTAGCAATAATTTTCCGGGCTTCGTCCAACAGCGGGATAAGAGGACCAATCGATCATCTCCACATACTACCGCCGTCGTCGAATCTTCTGCCGCCTGAGGCCCAGCATCAGCTGCGGCGCGCAGCGCCGGCAGCTACGTGCTGTTATTAGAGGCCCCTCTCATGCGGCGACCCATTCACCGGACAGCAGCGCCGCTTGCTCGAGGACCGTCTGCGTCGCCTTTTCCTGCTTGTCCGGTGGGAAACCATGCTTCCGAAGGATCCGCTTGACCAGCACGCGTAACTGCGCCCGCACGTTCTCGCGCAGGGTCCAGTCGATGGTGACGTTGTTGCGAACCGTCTCGACCAGCTCGCGCGCGATGCCGCGCAGGGTCTCGTCGCCGAGCACCTTGACCGCGCTGTCGTTGGTCTCCAGGGCGTCGTAGAAGGCCAGCTCGTCTTCCGAGAGTCCGAGCGACTCGCCGCGGGCATTCGCCTCGCGCATCTGCCTGGCTATCTGGATCAGCTCCTCGATCACCTGGGCGGCCTCGATGGCGCGGTTCTGGTAGCGGCGGATGGGCTGCTCCAGCATCTCGGCAAAGGCGCGCGCCTGGACAAGGTTCTTGCGCCGCCGAGCGACCAGCTTCCCCTTGAGGAGCTTCTGCAGGAGCTCCACCGCCAGGTTTCGCTGGGGCAGGCCCCGGACCTCGACCAGGAACTCGGCCGAGAGGATCGAGATGTCGGGCTTCTCGAGCCCGGCGGCGGCGAAGATGTCCACTACGCCTTCCGGGGACACCACACGGGAGATGATCTGGCGCACCGCGTGGTCGAGGGCCTCTTCCGGCCGGCGCGGTACGCGCCCGAGGTAGTCAAAGACTTCCTGCTGACTCAGTAGACTGAAACAGAAGGCATGCAAAGTTCCAACGCGCACGCTTTCGCAGTTCGCAATGCCCAGCGCGTGGAGGTCGTTCACCAGACTTGCTGCGGCATTCCGTTGAAAGTGACGGCGGGCACCCGGCGGGGATCCTGCCCGCTCTCCAAGAGGCGAGCGACCCTCCGCTTCATGGCGAACGACTTGCCGGTCCCCGGTCCGTCTATGACGCGGAGATGGGTCTCGTCAGTAGCCGCGATATTCCGTGCCGTTCCGGTCAGGCCATCGTCCCAGCTCACAATTGAAGTTCCCGTTCGATCATTGATTCCGGGACTCGCAGGTCACCGGAGACGAGCTTGGGCAGCAGCGTATCGCGTAGGGAGGCGACGGTCTGAATTTCTATTGTGTTGAGCAATGCTCTGTCGAAGATCGGGGCAATCTTCTGGTCGAATGCAGTCAGAATTTCTTTGATCGGCCAACAGACTAACAAGAGTTTCATGTCAGTAACGGTGACGTGACCAAGGCCAGTCGTTTGCTTATCCCGTGCGGTCTCGACAAGAACTGGACGAAGATATTTGAGCAGGTAGTAAACAAACCGCTTGTGGGCAGTGGTCGGGGCGAACACTTTGAAAATGTGCTGATTTAGCAGGCCGGGCCTGTCCTTGGAAGACATTTTGGGAAATGGTCTGCCGACTGATGGCAGTACTTACCGCCTGTCTAAATTCGAGCTGTCCAAACCAGCCGCGCTTGAGCCTCTCCAAATGAGTATCCTTCCCCTTCGGAACCGGACTCAGGTTGAACCAGTAGATCATGAGACGGCCGGACGGACCGGCGTTCGCTACCTCGATCGGCTTACCCTGCTTGGAAAGATGGAGAAAGTCCTCGGGAGTCAACAGGTAGTCAATCAGGCCGATCTGCCCGGCCTGCAGGCGCAAGACTTGATTGTTGCGGTCTTCTACATAGTGGAGCTCAAGCTCTTCGAGATAGGGCAGCTGGACTTCATTTCTGTCGACCTTCCAGTAGTAGGGGTTCCTTTTGAATGCCGTCTTCTACCCCGCCTCATGTCGCTCCAGGAAGAAGGGGCCCAGACCTGCCATCTGCTCGGGAGGGGTTTCCAATCCCCAATAGATTTCGATGTTCTTCTCGGCTTCAGCGAAGAGGTGTTTGGGCAGAACCGGAAACTGCGTGAAAATATACTCAGCAGCTGCGTGCGGACGAGGGAACCGTAACCGCAGCGTGTGAGAATCGATCGGAACCACCTGAATCGGCTCCCCCTCAATGAGAAATGTCTCCCTTACCGCATTTTCGGAGTCCTTGTCGTAGATCTTCTCGAAGGTGAACACGACATCGTCCGCGGAAAGCTCGGCTCCGTCCGAGAAGCGAAGGTCGCGGCGAAGCTTCAGGGTCAGTGTACCCCCATCCTCGGCAACGTCCCATTCCTTAGCGACGGCTCCGGTGACCGTTTGAGTCGAGGCGTCGAATTCCAGCAGCGTCCCGGCAGTGAGGTATGCGACAAGCTTCGAGCGATTGTCCTGAGCGGCCAGGGGGTTGCACGTTCTGAGCTCACCCGCCAGAACGTAGCGAAAGGCTCCCCCTGCTCTGCCCTGGGTCTGGACTCGAGCGAAGTCGTCCGGGATCGACGTCATCCGCCGAGCCACTTCGGCTGGTCGCTACGGAGTAGAACAGGATGCCAGGAACAGCAGAACCGGGAGACCGAGGGCGATCGAAAGCTTGTGCCTCATTCAAAACCCAAAGGATTGCCCACCCTTTCTACAGCAAAGCCCCAGACACTGGCAACAAGCGTGGCGGTGGCCTCCAGGCTGCCATACTCTTCTAGTCGAGCCTTTGGCTCGACATACGGCGGCCTGGAGGCCACCGCCACTTCAATCGATCACAACCGTCCGGTTGGGTGCGATCATGCGGTAACGGATGCCCCTCCACTCGATGGTCCTGGTGAACAATGCACGGACCATTCCCAGCAGAGACAGAAGGGATGCCAAGGGTCCCCAGAAGATGTAGGCCCAGCGATAACTCTTCATTTGCAGCGCCTCCTCTTTGAAAAGCAGCGTCACTGCCTTGAGGCGCAACCCGCCTTTGAGGCACCCCAGTAGGTAGACCGAAACCCAGATACAAGCCAGTAGCAAGGTCGACTGCCCTCGCCAAGCCGGACCCACGGTTGCATTCACGAGGAGAAACAGCCCGCCCCCCCAAACCGTCAGCACGTTGAGAAGCGTGGCCGAAAAGGCGATAGCCGACAACTTGGGAGCGCAGAGTCGGGTGATCAAGAGTTGGCGATAGCTCCAATCAATCAGTGTTCTCCAGCTCGAATTCTCGTAGGAAAAACTGAGACATTGAGGCTGAAAACATATCGACAGGCCCGCATTGCGCACGGCTTGGCTTAGGCCGAAATCGTCGCTTAGGGCTTCGGCCCAGTAGTCCGCGACACGACTAGATTCGAAAATCTTGCGGCGGAGAGCCATGGCACCACCCCAGGCAAAGATGCAGTCCCGCTCTTTCATCAGGGAACTGATCCCTGCGTTCCAGACCGAGCGCAGGATCGAGGCGAAAGAGCGGTCAGGAGGCAGATACCAGCGAAACCCGGTGCTGGCGCCCACGCCTGAGCCAGCGAGCGGCGCCACCAAGAAGCGCAGCCAATCCTTTCGAGGACGGATATCTGAATCGCCGAACGCAATCACCTGATCCTTCTCACGAAGGGAGTCAATTGCGTACAGAAGATTCTGGACCTTCTGGCTCCGGTTGCTGGCGCTCCCTGCAAGAAGTAGCTTGGCCTGGACGTTCGGATGATCCTGGAGAGACCGCTCCAAGACCGGAACAGAGGGGTCGCTAGAGCTGTCGGTGACCAGCAATAGCTGAAAATCTGGATAATCCAACGCGAAGTAGGCCCGAAGATTCTCCTCCAGACCAGGATCGACTCCCCGGCATGGCAACACCAAGGTCAGGGGAGGGGCACAGTCTCCCGGCCGATCATGTTGGCGTCGTCGGTAGAATCGGAGATAGCGGATTCCATCCTTAAGGGAGTAGAGGGACTCCAACAAGGACAGCACCGCCAAACTGATGAAAAGCCAGCAAAGAAACACGGTTACTTGATCGTGGCATCCTCGCGCCAGTCGTAACCAATCTCTGGGTCGTCGTGGGGAATTCTACCTTCATCTTCAGGGTCGTATACCCGAGACGTGACGTAGAGGAGGTTCGCAGTTCCAGCAACACACTTGCAGCCATGAGCAACTCCAGGTGGGATACAGAGTACCGCAGACGGCTGGTTGTCTCCCATAAAGAGCTCCATGGTTGTCCCATGGGTGGATGATTCGACCCGAGTGTCGTACAATACGACTTTGAGAACCCCGCCGCAGACGTACCACCAGTCGGTCTGCTTCTTGTGGATATGCCAGGCCTTAGCAGTACCTGGATAGAGTAGGCTGTGGCTCCACTGTCCGAATCCCTCGGCGAAGAAATCGTCGGTCATTCGTATGATCTCGCGGAAGAATCCGCGGTCATCACGGTGGGTGACCAACTCCTTCGAGACAACTCCTTCGATCACGATTCTAGTTGCTCCAAACATTGAAAACGGCTTGTGGTACCCATCACGCTAGGAGCTTCTTCGCATGGTCTTGACCGTCCCATCACGCGTGAGAGTGTAACCTTCCGGGAGTGATTCTTCGACCCGCGATCGATGACCTCGGACTCTCCAACCCGCCTCAGCAAGCCGATCCAGGATGCCCGCTCGAATGCGAGGTCGGTCCTCGGAATCGAGATAACACTGAAGGATTGCTTCCCGCACTTCCTCCTCGGATTGGGTAAAAAGGTAGTCAAGAGTGCCCAGACAAACATCGTCGTCATCATCTTCTAGAAAAAGGTGCATCGTCTCGAGCAGTTCCGGTGAGTGGAGCTCGTCCAGTAGACGGATCAGCTGTGCCTTCGGCTCCGAACTGGCCGGCGGATACTCCCAGTGGTAGCGAAGAACCTCGTTGACGCTGGCCGTCAACTCCTCTTCGGAGAGAATTTCCCTCAGCGCCCGCACCGGCCAGTAGACCTGCCGCTCGCGCTTCAAGAAGGTCTTCAGTGGAGGTGCCGCCAAGGGGCCGAGCTCCACGATCCAAGCCAGGACGTCTTCCTTTTCTTCCTCGTCCTGTACCAGTGGGGAAGAGGTAATGGTGAACCGATCCAGAAGTGCCAGAATGGACTCGGGTGTGCCGATTTCCCAGAGTTTCCGGGCTGCATTGATCCGGACCGCGGCGTCTCCGTGCGGCTCCTTGGCGCGTTTGCGCGCCTTTGCAATCTGCTTTTCGGGTGAACTTCGGAAAATCGATAGTATGTCCATGGACGTGCAGTCTAACCGCGCACCGAAAGCGACTAAAGAACTAACATAGCATGAAGTTTCAGCTTAGTCGTCCCCCCAGCGGTGCTGTCCCATTCGAGAGCGAAACTTCTCGAGCCATGGAAGCCTGAAGCGCAAGCGAGGGGTTGGGGAGCACCCCGAATCCCCCCGGCTTGGCGCTTGTCGCGCCTCAGGCCCCTTCGTCCCCCCATTGCGCTGCCCTCCACACCCCTCGCTCGCGCTTCAGGCTTCCTCACGTTTCGCATTGTTGGGCGACCTGGAAGGTGCGAGTTCCGAATGAAGTTTCAGCTTAGTGCCCCCCAGGAGGCCCTGGCCCCATTCGAGAAAAAACTTTCAGTCGGGGTTGGCGAGATCTTGCTGTTGTCCGGCTCTCTCCTTGGAACTTGGCCTCATGTTGCTAGCGAGTCAAGTCGTTCGCGGCTCTGACGGACTTGGCCTCGTAATACTGCCAGTCTACCCCAATCGCGACACCCTTGACTTCGTCTGGTTCCGGACTGCTCACTAAAATCGCTGCATCGCTGCTCAAGTTTCCGCTTAGACGTTGCTACTGACGCCTTCAAACAACTACTCTGGAACGGGTCCGGAGACGGCCCCCAAGATAGGGGATTTCCTGATGAAAGCAATCGTTATCACACGCCCAGGAGGCCCAGATGTTCTTGAGATCCAGAACCTTCCAGAGCCTCGCCCTGGTCCCGATCAGATCCTGGTCAGGGTGCGTGCGACAGCTCTGAATCGGGCCGACATCCTTCAAAGGCAGGGACACTACCCACCGCCTGCTGGAGTCAGGTCGGATGTGCCGGGGCTGGAGTTTTCCGGAGAAGTCGAGGCAGTCGGGGCAAGAGTGACGGGATGCGAGGTGGGTAGCCGAGTGATGGGGCTGCTACCAGGCGAATCCTATGCCGAGAAGATCGTGACCTGGGAGCGCTTGGCCCTGCCCATCCCGGACGAAATGTCTTTCGTGGAAGCAACCGCCATCCCCGAAGTCTTTCTCACGGCCTACGACGCCCTGCTGCTGCAGGCACGATTGAAGGCTGGCGAAGCCGTGTTGATTCACGGTGTGGGGAGTGGAGTGGGAACGGCTGCCGTCCAGATCGCTCGTCTGGCCGGTGCCAAAACCTTCGGCACAGCGAGTTCGGATCAGAAACTCTCCCGGGCTACCGAGCTGGGACTCGATATCGGCATCAACTACAAACGTGAGGACTTTTCCGATATCGTGCGCGAACACACCAGTGGACGTGGAGTCGATGTCGTCCTGGATGTGGTGGGAGGGCCCTACGTGGAAAAGAATCTGGGTAGCCTGGCTCCCCTGGGACGCCTGATGCTCGTCGGCTTGCTGGGTGGTCCAACCGCCAGTGTTGATCTGGCCAGGATCATGGTACAGCGCCTGAGAATCCTGGGTACCGTCCTACGCCCGAGGCCGCTTGAGGAGAAGATCGCGCTGTCCCAGAAATTCCAGGCTCTGCTTTTGCCCCTCTTTAGCCAAAATCGTCTCAAACCTGTCGTCGACCGGGTTTTTCCGCTCGAGGAAGCGGCTCGTGCCCATACCTACCTCGAAGAAAATCAGAGCTTCGGTAAGGTTGTGCTCGAAGTCTCGTAGACACTCAAAGTGACGCGGGGCGGACGTGGGATCCGCGCTTGAGCGCGACCACGTTCTCTATATGGTAGGTCTGTGGGAACATGTCGACAGGCTGCACCTTCTCTACCTCGTAGGAGCTGCCAAGAACCGTCAGATCCCGCGCTTGAGTGGCCGGGTTGCAGCTCACATACACGATGCGCTCTGGGGCCATCATCAAAATCGAGTGGCACACATCCTTGTGCATGCCAACCCGGGGTGGATCCACCACCAGCACCTCGGGCCGACCTCGGCGCAGGGCGAAGTTTCTAGTCAACGACTTGGCCGCATCCAGGGAGAAGAAGCTACAATTCTCAATCCCATTCGCCACCGCGTTGGCACGAGCTCCTTCCACTGCCTGCTCGTGACTGTCGATTCCCACCACCTTGCGGCAATCTGGCGCGAGCAGGAGAGCTATCGTCCCTATTCCAGAATACAGGTCATAGACCACTTCGCGACCGCTTAGCTGCGCATACTCTCGGACCACCTGGAACAAATGGAATGCCTGTGAGCTGTTGGGCTGGAAGAACGTCGTCGGAGAAATGCAAAACTCGAGGTCCCCGATCCGCTCGCGTATCGTTCCAGGACCGTGATAAACGATCTCCTCAGAACCATAGGCCACCGGCGAAAGCGTGTCGTTGATCGCGTTGATCACTGTGGTTACCTCGGGTATCTCACCGAGAATCGCTTCCGTGAGCTGCTTCATCCTATCGGGACGGTTGTGAAGCGTGACCAGGTAGATCATGCTTTCAGCTGTGAAAAAACCGGTACGAATCACCAGATTGCGTAGATACCCTTCCCGCGTATTCGAGTTGTACGCCCGCCAGCCCTCCGCCATCGCAACCTCGCGGACCTTGTTGACAATCTTCACGCTGAGAGAACTCTGGAGATGACACTCGTCCAGATCGAGGATCTTGTCATAACGCTTGGGGATGTGAAGACCGAGAGCGAATCCCTTCTCTAATTCATCCCCGCTCGCGATCTCCGCTGCAGTCAACCATCGATTGGTTCCGAAGCTGAATTCCATTTTGCTCCGGTAGTCATAGATGTGGGGAGCCGGGAGCGTCGGCTTCACCAAAACTGAATCGAAACCGCCAATGTGTTCCAGGATCTCAGAAACCTGTCGCTGCTTGAAGAGGAGCTGCTGCTCATACTCCATATGCTGCCATTTGCAGCCTCCACAGACCCCAAAATACTTGCAGCGAGGATCCACCCGATAAGGTGAGGATTCCAGCAACTCCTCCACTACCGCTTCAGCGTACTTCTTTCTGGATTTCACAATGCGCGCTCGGACTCGGTCTCCGGGAACAGCGTTGCGGACGAAGACCACCAATCCGTTGGAGCGGGCAACAGAATGACCCTCAAAGGCAGCGGAGTCCGTCTCGAGTTCCAGGATCGTTCCTTTAGTTACCATAATCTCTTCAACGGCGGCCGCGTCCGATCATAGCAGATTTAATTCCGTCGCTCGTCTGAGCGCTGGGTTTGATCCTGGATTAGAATAGTTGGAGATGAAGGTTCGCCAAAGTCTGCGCATCGGAAATGCCAGTGGATACTGGGGAGATGACCTCGGAGCCTTTCGGCGTCAACTATCTGGAGGGAGGCTCGACTTCCTAACCGAGGTCACCATGTCGGTCCTCCAGAAACAGCGCGCTCGCGATCCAGATCTTGGATACGCCGTCGATTTTCTCGAACTGATGCGCGAGTCTCTCCCTTTGCTGGAAGCTAACGACACCAAAGTGATCACCAACACCGGAGGGCTCAACCCCCTGGGTTGCGCCGAAAAGGTCGCGGAGATCGCCGCCGAGCTGAAGCTGAAAATAAGGATCGCCGCCGTCGACGGTGACAACCTGATGGATCGCTTGGACGAGCTTCTCCACAAGGGCATCAGCCTCACGAATCTGGACACCCGGGAAGACTTTTCCCAGATTCGGGACCGCGTACAGAGCGCCAATGCCTATCTGGGTTCCCATTCGATCGCCAGGGCCCTGGAGGAGGGGGCTGAGGTGGTGGTTGCAGGACGCGTGATCGACGCGGGCATGGCGGTCGCTCCTCCCCTGTTCGAGTTCGGCTGGGAGTCGGGGGACTGGAACCGACTAGCTTCCGCCCTGGTGGCCGGTCACATCCTGGAATGCGGAGCCCAAGCGAGTGGTGGCAACCTGACGGACTGGGACGAAGTGCCCTCGTTTCTCGAAATGGGATATCCCATCGTGGAGATGTGCTCCGATGGTAGCTTTCACGTCACCAAGCCCGAGGGCTCCGGAGGACTAGTCAATCGCAAGACCGTTACCGAAGACCGTTACCGAACAACTGGTCTACGAGATCGGGGATCCGCGCGCTTACTACACCCCCGATGCGATCGTTGACTTCACTTCCGTAAATCTGTCCGATGGGAAAGACAACCGGCTGGCGTCTCCGGCATAAGAGGGCATCCTCCCACCGGCCAGTTGAAAGTCTCTATATCCTACCAAGACGGTTTCATGGCCCACGGCACCTTGATCGTCAGCAGGCCACAGGCGCTCACCAAGTGCCGGTGGATCGCCGACTGTTTCTGGAATCGTCTGGGAATAGACTTCCAGGAATTCAGCACCGAACTGGTCGGGTACAACGCCTGCCACCGTCACCTTGCACCTCCCGTTGATCCGCCAGAAATTCTATTGCGTCTGGGTGCCAAGGACCCCAGCAAAGGCAAAATCGAAACCTTTGCGAAGCAATTCACCTCTCTACTCTTGAGCACGGCCCCTGGGGTCGCCATGGTGGGTTCCCGTCCCCGGATTCAGGAGGTAATTGCCTGCTGGCCAACCCTGGTTCCCGCGAAGGAAATCACACCCCGAGTCGTTCTGATCCATCCACGCAGGGTGCTTGAAATGCCCTCGCTCGGCCCCAAGCAGGGGGTGATGCGATCGGTCCTACGGCTTCAACCGCTCTGCTTGATCTTTGCTACGCGCGCTCGGGAGACAAGGGAAATATCTGCAACATGGGTATCGTCGCCCGATCCGAGACCATTTACGAGTGGCTGCGAGATACCCTCACGGGCCAGCAGGTGAAGGAGTGTTTCGGTGAACTTTGCCGAGGTGAGGTGGAGCGATTCGAGCTTCCCAATCTGCTGGCTTTCAACTTTCTACTGCACGATGCCCTCGGGGGAGGAGGAACCTCCTCTCTCCGCATTGATCCTCAGGGAAAAACCCTGGCACAGGCGTTGCTGATGATGCAGTTGGAGGTCCCGATTGCAATACGGGATTCGGTGCAGGACTAACCTGAAACTTCATTTGGTTCCAGGTTCAGGATTCCCAACAGTGGCACGACCTTCCAGGCCGTGATTGTCGAGCCCTGGGCTCGACGGATCGGTCATCACGGGCAGGGATTCCCGTGCCACTGTAGGACACTGAGGCTTCTTTCTCGAATGGGGCCAGGACTTTCTGGGGCGGAAACTGACCTGGGTAACAGGTCGTTGGTGAGGACTACGAGCAACTGAGACTGGATCACGGTTTCAGGTTAGTCCCGTCCCCAGGGAGCCCTGGCCCCATTCGAGAAAGGAAATTTGGATCGAGGATAGGCGATATCGTACTGTTGTCCGGCTCTCTCCTCGGAACCTGGACTCATTTTGCTAACGGCTCAAGTCGTTCGCGGCTCTGTCGGACTTGGCTTTGTAACGCTGGTAGTTCACGCGTTGGCGGCACCTTCGGAGGACAGGAGACGTGCGACGTATTCTTGAAGTTTCAGCTTAGGGCCGCCCCCTGCCCGCTGGACTGAACCTGTGACATTTCAAAATGCGTGAAAACAAATTCCTTCTCTGCTAACCTTGAATTGCTCATTATGTTTTGGGGAGGGAAGATACTCTTAGTTCTCGGCTTGACGGCTGAGCTGCTGGCCCAGCCTCTCGACATCTATTTCATCGATGTCGAAGGAGGAGCCGCTACGCTGATCGTCACTCCTCAAAGGGAAACCATCCTCGTAGACACGGGGTGGAGACGTGATGACGACCGGGATGCTAAGCGGATTCATCAGATCGTATCCACCAGAACCGGTCTCAAGCAGATCGATCATCTAGTCACAACCCACTTCCATCGCGATCACTACGGAGGGGTTCAGAGTCTTGCCCAGATGCTCCCGATCCTGAATTTCTTCGACCATGGTCCCATGAGCGACGTCCCCGAAGATCCACAGTTTGCGAGCTTCTACGTCGCCTACATGCGCGCCAATAAGGGAAGACGTCAGAAGCTGAACCCAGGGGACCAGATTCCTCTGAAAAAGAGTACAGTGCCACTTCAGATCCAGTGTATTGCATCCAACCGGGAGACTTTGCCGAGCACCAACACCACGCCCAACCCGGAGTGCAAGAATTTCGCTGTACGAGAGGTCGACTTGACGGACAATGCCGACAGCGTGGCACTGCTGCTCCGCTTCGGTCAGTTTGAGTTTCTGGACTGTGGGGACTTGACCTGGAATGTGGAGGCTCGACTGGCCTGCCCGGCCAACGTCATTGGCAAGGTCGACCTTTACCAGGTAACGCACCATGGATTGAAAAGCAGCAATCACCCCGCCTTGGTTAAAGACATCGAGCCCACCGTAGCGGTAATCAACAATGGTCCCCGAAAAGGGGGAGAGCCGGAAGTGTTCTCGCTCTTGAAGTCAACGCCGAGCATCAAGGACATCTTTCAAGTGCACAGAAACCTGAAGACAGGACCGGAAGACAACGCCCCAGCCGACTTCATCGCCAATCTAGAAGACGAGGACGGGTGCCCCGGGCGCTGGGTGCACGTCTCGGTGAGTGCTGACGCCTCTAGCTTCAGCGTGACCAATAGTCGCAACAACCTGACTCGAACCTACGCAGTAAAGTAATTCGACCTAGGAGTCTGCGCAGTAGAAACTGATCTGCTGAGAAAACGGTAGAATCGGCCCATATTTCCCCGATTTTTCGACGAATAGAACAACTATGCCCTCAAAATCGAGAAAATCTGGCCTCTATTCCCCGCTTTCTCGCTACGATCATTTCTACCGCACAGACTCCCAGAACCTGCTGGTGCTCAAACGGCTGGGTCGATTCCAGAAGAATCTGGCAGGGCGAAAGCGTCAATCGGAATCGACGTCTTCCCCATCGATATCAGCTCGGCAATCAGAAGTCCTGTGACAGCAGAAAGAAGAATACCGTTGCGGTTGTGGGCGGTTGCGACAATGGCATTATCAAACCCCTCGACCCACCCCAGGAATGGCCCTCCTCGCTTGGTAGCCGGTCGGAGCCCTGACCAGCACTTGACGAAGGCCATGTCTTTCAACCCGGGGGCCACTTCTAGAGCCCAATCCAGCAACTCCTGGATTCCCTCGGCAGAAGTTGATTTGTTGTAGCCCACAGATTCGACGGTAGCACCGACGATCACCTTTCCATCGGAGCGCGGCACCAGATAGCGGCCGCTGGCGTGGATCACCCGCTCGATCTTCCTGGGCACCGACTCAAGCAACACTATTTGCCCCCGCGATGGAAAGACCGGCAGATTGATCCCGAGTGCCTCGCCCAGGCGATTGGACCAGGCTCCAGCGGCCAGGACAAAATGCTTCCCCTCGATCCTGCCGGCGGGCGTGATCGCCGCTTGCACCCGATCGCCTTTGCATTGGAAGTCGATCACTGGGAGGGCCTCGATCACTCTGGCTCCGAGTTTCTGAGCGCCCAAGAACAGGGCACGCACCCAACGCGGATTGCGGACGGAACCGTCATCCAGAAAATGGAGTCCCGCTAAGGCAGAAGAGCTGATCACCGGTTCAAGTTGCTGCAGATCCGGCGGCTCCAGAAACTCGGCCCGAATCCCCGAGCCGACCGATCGCTCATGCCACTTGCGGGCGTGGAAAATCTCATCCTCTGATAAGAAGAGGCGCAGCCCTCCACTGGCTCGATACTCGGGGTCCACTCCGGTGAGCTCCCTCAGCTCGTCGCACAGAGAAGCAAACATACCGCGGCTCTGGGCCGCCAATTGCTGCTTTGGCTTGCGGCTTGACGGGTCTCCATGGGTGAGTATCCCAGCTGAAGCCCAGGATGCTTCCCTACCTACCTGCCCCCGCTCCAGGAGCAGAACATCGACCTTCTCTCGGGCCAGATGATAGGCAATCGAGCAGCCAATGACACCCCCCCCGACGATCACGACTTCTGCGGACTGCCTCATTGCCAATCACTGTTCACTGTTGACGATCAACTGCTTGCGAAAAAAGCGAGTCTACCGAGCCACCACAGCCTCAGCGTAGCGGAGATCACCTGTCCTCCCATCGTAGTACTGAAAAACGATCTGCGGTTTTGGAAAGGCAACCCAGCGCTCCTCCCCCAGACGCTTCGGATTGTTGAAGGCGTTGTTGAGCTGCACTACACAGTAGGTGGGGTACTGCAAATTATCTCGTGGAATATCGCTTCGGAAATAGGTTGACCATGGAATCTCAACTGGCCGCGGCCCATACTCAAAGCGCCCGCTGGCTGGCCGATCTCCCTCATCGCTGGACCAATGGTTGGAGGAATTATGGGGGCCAGACGCAAACTCCCAGACATTGTCCGTGATCTTTATGACAAAGCTGTTGTGGAGATCTCCGGTAAGCACCAGCACCGGTTGCTCGAGGCTGTCCCAGAACCGGATCAGCTTTTCACGCTCGTCCAAGAAGACGGTCCAGGCATCGTCCTTGTTCACCGTCCTCACCTTCCCTCCGCCAACGTGCGGGACCATGAAGTTGACGGTAGAGACCACAAAAATGAACTCAGCGTCACTCTGCTTCATTCCCTCCATCAACCACTCCCGCTGCTCCTTGCCCAGCATGGACACACCTGCTTTGTCGGGTTGGCGCACATCGTGCATTTCGCGCTGTCCTCGATTGTCGAGGACGAAGAAGTCACAGTTGCTGACGCGCATCTTGTAGTAGGAGCGCCGACCAATCGAATAGGAGACTCTCCCATCCACCTTGGCAGCAGGGTAGATCCGAAGCCGGTGCCGATTCAACACCTGGGCAATCCGATAGACGCCGGCGTTGGGATCACCACCCACGCCATCCAGGGCGTTGTCATTCACTCCGGCCGTCGCGGTACCCCAATGGACATGCAGATTGGAGGCTTGAGTCAAATCGAGTCGACTGAAGTCGGCGGAAGAATCGGTCAGAACATCGCTGCCTGACTCCAGCTGAGCCTTCCCGAAAGAGATTTTTTTCTGGAAGGAGATCGGATTGCTCCACCCCAAATAGTCATACCAGGCTCGGACACCTATGTCCCGGTAGACGGCCCTCCGATCGCGCAGTCCGGGAGTGCCGGCTTCCCACACGTCGTTCAAGATCTCATGATCGTCGTAGGTAAAGAACGACGGGATATACCGGTGCCAGCGAGCTAGGTTTTCCCCCTGATCCAGGAAGTGCTTGTAGTTCTGCCAAACCCCGACCAAGGTGGGCGCCACCTTCAGCACCTCGGGAACCTCTTCGGGAGACGCGTCCACCTGTGCCATCCACTGCTGCATCCTATATTCACACTGGCTCTCATACAGCCAATCGCCGTTGAGGATGGCGAAGTGGATCTATGTCCTTCAATCGCTCGAGCATGGTCTTGAAGGTCGGCAGCGCCGGCCCGGGGAAGCTTGTCTGATTGTTCCCACAGGCGAACTCGAAGCTGAAGTTGAAGAGACCTTTTGGATTCAACTCAGGGTCGACATAGTCGGTAGTATCGGGAAGGGTCTTGAACGATCCTCCGCGGCCCGTGGGTCGTTGGCTCCCAGGCAAAAACAAATGGTAGAAGTACTTGGTGTTGGCTTTCAGGCCCGAGAGGACTACCCATCCGGTGTTGTCATGCTCAAGTTCGGTTGAGACTACAGGGCCGGTGATCCTGAATTCTTTCGGTGACAAACCGTAGCGCACGCCAAACGATCCCGTCCGCGCGGTCCGCGCCCATATGCGGATGCTGTTGGGACTGGGACGTCCCAGAATCGGTCCGTGAGTAATGTGATTCTCGTTTTCGGCCAACGCGAAAGAGACCTCGGAGCTGCAGTAACAGAAGCAAGCGGCCAGAAGAATCAGGTCGAATCGCGGCATAAACGAACCTCCTCTACTTGGGCTACAGTCAGCAGCGGGCGGACGGAAACGCAGCCTTTTCCCGTCTGTGTTCTCGACGGGCAGGAGTGCCCGTCCTACGCCCATCAACGCCGCTGGATCATTCGACAAACAAACTCTCCGGTCCATGGAAGCCTGAAGCGCGAGCGAGGGGTTGGGGACTTCCATACATCGTGCCAACTCCTCTGCGTGGCTTCGGTTCAGATCCCGTTTGTCAGCCAATGGCGCCATGGCCCAACCGCTCGCTTGCGCTTCAGGCTTCCACTATTTGTCGCAACGACTATCTCAGGTGTTTGTCAGCAAACTTGAGATACTGGTCCCAGTCGTAGTCAGTGACATCATGCTTCCCCGTGCGGACGTGGTAGCCGATGGTGGTCATCACAGGATGATCGACCGGAGGCATGCTTTCCACGTCCAAGCCGGGCTTGCCCAAGAGCCGATACACAGGACCGGCGTGCTTGGCCGAGAGGAACTCTCCCCGCGGATCGGCCCAGCTGTCTTCCTGGGCGCTGGCAACGTAGACGGGGCGCGGCGCAATCACCGAAATCAGCATGTGCTGATCTACCGGCAGCGCGTCTTCGTTGTCGTTGTACTTTGAGAAGTTCTTGCAGAACCAATGTGGGAAAGCAGTATTGATCCGCTTGACCGTTTCGCCGAAGCGTCGGCGGCTCAGCGCAGCACCCCCGCAGCCCGAGTTGTTGGAAATCACCAGGGCGAAGCGCTCGTCCTGGGCTCCGGCCCAGAGCGCCGTCTTACCGAGTCTTGAATGGCCCAGGACAGCTACCTTCCGACGGGCGATTCTGGGGTCCGTCTCGAGATAATCCAGGGCCCGACTGAGCCCCCAGGCCCAGGCGCCGATCGCCCCCCACTGATCCGGGGCCGGCTCGCTCTGAGTTCCTTCGTAAAAGAGGGGATGGACCCCGTTCTGGAAGCCGTCATCAAAGTCGGGGTCGATGTCCCCATAGTAGGCCGTGACGAGGGTATAACCTCTGGCTAGAATTTTCTCCACCGGCCAGCGGCTGGCGCTGCTGCCACGCGAGGCTTCGGTGGCCCGATTATCGACAATCATCCCTTCTTCCTTGGAGGCACGCATCCACTGGTCCGAGAGCATGATGCCGGGGTCAGGGTGAATCGAGTGATTCCCATTGAAGTTGAGTCCCAGAAAGGCTGCCACCGGCTCTTTTTCGCTATTAGGAAGATAGATCAGCAGATTGATGCTGGGACCTGTTCTGTCGTCCTTGAAGAAAATCGAAATCTGTTTTCGGGTTGCCTTGCCGCCCAAAGCCGAGGGATCAACCGACTCCTTATAAGCCGTTGTCCGGGGTCGTCCAGGGCTTCTACCATAGACGTGAGTCTCGAAGAGTTTGAGGATCTCCACTCGCCTGAGCCGGCGCCAGGTCTCTTTGTGCGTGATCTTGCTTCCATTGGATGCCAGCAGAGGGTCGGGCAGCGAATAGGCGGGTACCTTCGATTCGTCGTAGTTATGGGTATCTTCCTCAACTCCAGCAGGTAGAGTCCAGATGAGTCCCAGTGTGACCCCACAGAAGATCGTGATTAACCGCACCGTCGGCGCCCAACTAGTCGAAAACAATGACAACTTCCTCCAGAACAGGAGACACGGCCCCAGTGGCAGTAGGATTGAGAACAGCCCGATACTGTATCGCCTGGTGGGAAGCGTCGGGACGGCTTAGAGCTCCAGGCTGCTCGAAGTAGGTGCCCGGCCCCCCGGGACCCGTCCAGGACGCCTCTTCCAGGTCCGCGGCGGCAGCAGCCGTACGCACCTGCAAGCGGACCCGGCTTCCGTGGGGCGCCTGGGCACGCCAGCTGATGCTGCGAGGCCGTGCCCCGCCATAGAGGCGCACCGAGGAGACATAGTCGTATTCGTGCCGTCGATTATAGATGTTGCCCAGGTCGACACCGGAGTCGTTGTGGGGTCCACGGGCGGGTATTCCCAGTCGTCTGTCCGGGTGAAAACCGTCCGCACCTCCCCAGTAGAGAAAGGAATCGGTGACGTGATCGCCAAAGGATCCGATCTGGTTGGGATCTCCCTCGGAGCGATGGCAGACCCAGAGAATATCGTTGAAGCCATCCTGGTTGAAATCGGTGACAAGACTCCCCGTCCCTGAATTGGTAGGAAGGGTAAACATTCGCTCGGAGGGAAAGCCATCTGGTCCCCCCAGATAGACTCGCGACAGAGTCGCGCGGCTTGAGCCTGTGTTGTAGTTGGGACAGACCAGGTCGAGCCAACCATCCTGGTTGACGTCCGCTACCGTGATGACAATGGTCCCCTCAATTTCAAAGGAATCTCGCTGATCTTCTGAGTACTCACCCTTCCCCATACCCCAATAGACAAAACCGGTAGTCAAACGGGAACCTGCCTCGATGGCCCGACTGAGCACAAGATCGAGTGTTCCATCCTGGTTCAGATCCGCCACCTCGACAGCACCGAGACCTTTTGATCCGGCAACGAAGCTCCTGCGAGAGGAAGAGTAGTTGCGTGTCCCATCTCCCCAGAAAATGGGAACACCTTCGTCCCCGCTGGCGAAGAGCAGATCCAGGAATCCGTCCTGGTTGAGGTCGGCAACTGTCGGAATTCCGGCAGGTCCGGTGGGAAGTTCCAGACGCTCGGGCACCACGTAACCATCCGCTCCTCCAAAAAAAACAAACGCACCCTCCTCCTTATCGGTCGCTTTGGGAGCATTGGAAAGCACGACATCCAAATAGCCGTCCCGGTCGAGGTCGGCCACAGTGGCCCCGGCACTTCCGTTCCCGGTCAAAGCCGAACGCCTACCGGGAGAAAAGCTTTTGGGGCCGCCCCAGTAAATATTGCTCTCCTGCTTCCAGCGCACAGTCTCTCCAAAATTGGACACGATCAGTTCGGTCCAGCCGTCGTCATTGAGGTCGGCGGCTGCCCACTCATAGGGGTCGACGGCCGGTAGCGTCAGCCTTCGTTCGGGACTGTAGTTTCCCTTTTGATCCCCCCAATAGACATAGACAGGGCTGTTCCCTCCCCGACTACGACCAACCGTGTTGTTGAACAGGAGATCCAAATGGCCGTCTCCGTTGAAGTCGGCAGACAGGTTGCCTACCGCCCCCTGGGTAAAAAGGGAGGTGCGTCGGGTCTCGAGAAATCCTTCGGGATTGTTCCAGAAGATGTAGGAAGGCACATCGAAGGAAAAGTGTTCCTTGTAATTGGAGACGACGATATCCTTCCAGCCGTCCTGGTTCAGGTCCGCTGTCGAGACGCCCCAGGCACCGACTGTCTCGAACTCCTGACGGCGCTCGGCCGAGTAACCGTCGGCCGCTCCCCAATAGAGGTAGGAAAGTGTGAGGGGATTCCCTGCGGTCTGATGATTGGAGAAGAAGATATCGAGTTTGCCATCGTTGTTGAGGTCATCCACCGCACAGCCATGGGCATTATGGGTGGGAAGCTCGTACCGATGCTGCTCGGAAAACTGGCCATCTTGATTCAGATAGACATAGGAAACGGGCCCCTTTCCATTGGCGAAAACGATATCGCTGCGGCCGTCACCGTCGACGTCGGCCAGCTCCACCGCCCACGCCTGATGGGTCGGGAGCTCGCTCCGGCGGCCTGGATCGAAACCTTGGGGGCCACCCCAGTAGACAAAAGAGTTGACATCAGGATCCCCGCCCGCCTCCTGATTGGCGAATACTACATCGGGCCAGGAATCCCCGTTCAAGTCCTCGACGGCGACGTCGGAGGCTCCTAAGGCGGGCAAGTCGGTGGAGTTCTTGGGATCGAATCCCTTCTCAGATCCCCAATAGATGGGGCAAGGCGATTCGTAGCCGCCCTCCCGAAAGCCGGCCCGATACTCCCAGAATCCGGCAGACAGAGCGAAGATGATATCGAGATGGCCGTCCCGGTTCAGATCGTCGATCGCACTGCCCTGGGCCGCCCGCGTCGGCAGCGTCAGCTTGCGCGAGAAGGGATGGAATCCCCACTGAGAGATATCCTTGCGCTCTTGCAGCTCTTTGATTCCGCCGAAGTAGACGAAAGAATCCATCCCATCCCAGGTCCCGTTGGTGTAATTGGCCAGGACCAGATCCATCTGGCCATCGTCGTTCAGATCGGCGGCGGACGACCACTGGGCTCCGTCGTTCGGTATGTAGGACTTGCGTAATCCGTCGAAATCCTTGCCGTTTCCCCAGTAGATCTCAGCGTCCAGCTTCTCGCGGTGAGGATGAGTGTTGGAAAAAACCAGATCGATGAATCCGTCGTGATTGAGATCCCATCGGTTGATCAACTGGATTCGCCCTTTTCGGGAAACATAGGTGTTGGCACCTCCGTCCCCGAAGCTCCCGTCGACGAAGTCCTCGAAAGCACTCTCGCGCCAGACGTCACTAGCCGCAACCTGAAGGGTTAGCGCGAAGAAGATCGGGAAGACCCACACACATGGCCTGAAAAACCAATCGCTTTTCCACCGATTTTCCATTGTCAAATGTCCTCTGCAGCCCCTCGTCTCCGGACTTGAGTCCCTGGGCTTGGCCAGCATTTCCTCGAAACTATGCGAGACCCTGCGAGGGCTGGGCCCTTTCCAATCAGCGACGTGCCTTCACCAGGTAGCCACGCACAAACTCCAACATTCCAGACGATCTCAGACCGATGCGACGCGCCTCTTCTTCGGCCTTCTCGATGCTCCAGTTATCATGAAGCACCCTGTAGATGATCCAGAAACCACCGACTCGACCAGCGCTAGCGCAGTGGATGAACACGGGATGATTGGACTCCTCGGAAACCACTTCTAGAAACTCGTCGACCTGCTCGGACTGAAGGTTCGACGAATCGACGGGAATGTTGAAGAAGTTCATACCAAGAGATCGAGCCACCTCTTCTTCCTGCCGGAACAGATCCGTTTCTTTGGGTCGTCTCAGATTAAGCAGACTCCGGACTCCCTGCTCCTTCAGCTTGTTCAAATCCTCGATAGATGGCTGCCCACCCGTGCAGAAGTCCTTGCCGATCCAGAGAAAGTTTTTCGCCGAGATTGACGAGTCTTCTCTAGGCGGAGAAGCAAGCGAACAAGCGGCGAGAAGGCAGATCAAGGGGAACAAAGCACCCGTAGCTCTCATGTCCAGACAGTATAGCTTCAGAACCAGGGTGACGCCACGGGCGGCCGGCACTCCTAGTGTTATGTCCTGGAAGTTCGGTGCATAAGTCTGCGAGGCATGGACGCCGTATGCAAGACGCGCTGACGCAGGAATACCTGGAGTCTTTCGAGGAAGCGCAACACAGCAGACGGCGTTCACGTCCTCAGAATTATGTGGCGAATTCCCAGGACATAAAACTAGGTTAACGGGCCATATAACCTGCAACCTGCAACCTCAATAGAACCCCATTTCCTTGATTTCCAACTCGGACGAAAACCCAGTTCTCGAAGTGTAGTTGCTGCCGCTGATGAACATGGAATCAATCTCTGAGAGAGGCATCTCCTCTCTGGAGTGGCCGACCCGGTAGAACTCTTTGAACGGAATCCGGCGGAGATTCTCCCTTCCAGGATGAAGCTTGAAGGAAGCATAATGCCAGCGATCACCACTTCTCAACTCCACGAAATAACGCAGGTATTTGTCCGATGCCGCCCGGATGTAGAACCCCGAATAGGCAGAAAGATCTAGTCTGTCCCTTTTAGCGAGGGCGCACCACTTGTTTTCTCCGTCCGAGACGAACTGCGAGAGGGTGTAGCTCAACCTTACGCCGCTGCCGCTGGGGTTGAGGGAGGCAACCGATGCAGAGTCCTTCTCCACCCTGAAGGTCGATAGATCCATGGGGTAAGGTGCCCACTCCTCCGGAACTTGCTCCTCCGGGTCGGATAGTCCTGAAGGCTGGATAAAGATCGGATTCGACAAAATCCAGGGCACTTCAGATGAAAGGAGCGGGTGCTCCACCAGATAGACCTCTGCACGGTAGGTCCCGCTACCAGCCAGGTTAAATTCGAGTGGCTCATCCAGGACTTCCGCCACTACCATGCCATCCTTCTTCAGCACTACCCGGGCCTTCTGAGCGATCGTTCCAACCGATACCCGCAGCCTTGCCTCTTGGCGGAGCAGGCTGCCACTGCGGTGTGACCTACCACCTGCCTGGGCGGTAAACTCGAAATTCTGCGGCTCACCTGCCGCTCTCACGAGACAAAAGAAGTCCCCTTGCCGAATTGCCTGGAGTGGCTCCTCCTGATACCGCCTGTCAATGCCGAGAGCCAGCGAATCGAACAAGGTCAAATAGGAGGGAACCGGAACCTCCAAGGTACGCAACAGCTGGAATCCCCCGTGGGCGTTCACGGCGACGAACCCTGACACCGCAGTCCTCTGAAGCAAGTCATCCCAATGCGACAAGGCCTCAGATGGGTTCGTCATAGCGGTCAGGAAATAGGACTTCGAAAAGGGAAGGTAGAGAAACAGCAGGGTCCAGCGCAGCACACCTGCCCGCTTGAGCATCGAGGACATGTTCATGACCTCTATCCCGGACGGCCTGAAATCCGTGTCCCAGTAACTCCAAGCTAGATCAGGATCCGCCGGATAGGCGATGACCGAATAGCCACCCCACTCGTTGATGTCTGCTACCGCGTCAGGAGGGTGGGGAGGTAGCTTGAACAGAGGCACCCTGTTTGCCCCGAAAAAGGTGAGGTGTCCGTCTACCATGGCTACCTCCGAGCCTCCGACCATTTCAACGCCTTCGAGTTTGGCGCGGTAGGTCGAAGCCTCGAAATGGGGTTTCCCATGATCGGTCAGCAGGACCAGACCTACATTCGCTTGTCTCGCAGCTTCGGCAATCTCCTGCGGTGGGAGCAGGCCATCCGATAAAGCCGAATGGACGTGATAGACTGCCCAGAGATAGGCATCTGATCGCTCGGGAACGTAGCGACCCAGGTAAAGGCCATAGCCGATGTAAACCAATAGGGAGATACCCGTCAAAGCCCATGCCCTTTTCAAAAAGTGCATGGGCGTTCCTCAGAGGGTTCAATCGGAACAGTTCGCATTTCTTTCCGAAGATACCATGGCTGCCAGGAGAACATCATGAAAGTCCTGGTCACCGGTGCAACTGGCTTCGTCGGGGCTCATACAGTCGCGGAACTATGCCGAACCGGTCATACGGTGAGGCTGCTGGCGAGCGTCCAGCAGCGAGTCCCTGCAGCATTGGAGCCTCTCGGAGTGGAGGGCACCAAGACGCTACTGGGTGACGTCACCGAACCAGCTTCGGTTGAGCGCGCCCTGAATGGCTGCGATTCGGTTGTACACCGTGGCTCTATCTATTCGCTGGACCCCAGGGCAGCGCCCCGAATCAAGAAGACCAACGTCACCGGGACTACACTGGTCCTGGGTGTAGCTCCCGATTCATAGGTAACAATTTCTCCCGGGCACATTAGGTTACACTTTTGGAGTCTTGGAGTTTCATTCTTCGGTGGGTGTATCTCGTTGTAGAAGCGGTGGGAACGGTGGAAAAACTCGACGCCAAGAGTCGTCTGCTTGATGTCTCCGTTTTTCCACGGTTTCCACAGCGCGCCAGTTTCCACGGCTTTGCGGGTCATTTCTCTTTAGAGCTCCTCAGATCGTGTGGCAGGCTTTTGTTTCAATCGTTTGGCAGGGAAGCACCCTTCCCAGCCGTTCATCGAACAGACCGAGCTCCAGGTGCTCAAAGTAAA
>Ga0310345_10001786_pt1 | contig 23020 bp, 16 predicted proteins | sample HC15DNA20500_MG_FD_204667 | JGI IMG/M metagenome (GOLD analysis project Ga0310345, IMG submission 204667) | Marine microbial communities from station ALOHA, North Pacific Subtropical Gyre - HC15-DNA-20-500_MG | ecosystem: Environmental > Aquatic > Marine > Oceanic | place: Pacific Ocean: North... | reverse complement strand
GCGAAGCTCTATCTCGAGGACGCCGTCGCCTCTACCACCATGTTCTATGACAAGGATCAGGAGAAGAAGGCGGATCGTCAATCCCAGGTGCTCAGGGTTCCGGTCAGTGATTTCGAGTTATCGGTGCGGAGCCGCAACTGCCTGCAGAAGATGCATATCGATACGCTCGGTGACTTGATCATGCGTACCGAGCAGGAGCTTCTCTCCTACAAGAATTTCGGAGAGACATCCCTGACCGAGATCAAGGACATGCTGACCCAGAAGAGCCTGCGCCTTGGGCAGGGACTCGAAGACATGGACAGTGAGCCCCTCTCGCCCAGGAATCCCCTCGAGGCTTCGGCCGATCCCCAGGTGCTTGACACCCCGATCGATTCGCTGAACCTCTCTGTGCGCAGTCGGCGCTGTATGGAGCGTTTGAATGTCCGGATGGTCAGGGACCTGATCAACAAGACCGAGGTCGAACTCATGTCGGCCAAGAATTTCGGAATGACGTCTCTTACCGAGATCAAGCAGCAGCTCAACGAGAGGGGCTTGTCGCTGCGCGGCTGAGTTTCAGGTAAATCCTGAAAATCCGAGGTGTCACTTGTATCACCATCTGAGGGGTAAGCTGGTCGCCCTGGGCTCCTTGAATGCCGTTGTGGAGACAGCCGGTGTCGGCTGGGATGTCCAGATCCCGCTTTCCACTAGGGCTCTTCTTGGCGACAGCCTCGGGGATGAGGTCTTTCTTCACACGCATCTCCTGGTGAGGGAGGATATTCTCAAGCTCTTCGGCTTTTCCACGGTGGAGGAGAGGGCACTTTTCAGGCTCCTGCTTTCGGTGTCCGGGACGGGTCCGAAAATCGCCCTCCAGGCTCTCTCGGCATTTTCCGTTGCCGAGCTGGTGCGCGATCTGAGCTCCGGTGATGTCGATTCGCTCAAGCGTATCAAGGGGGTCGGAAAAAAACTGGCCGAGCGGCTGGTGCTCGAGCTTCGGGAAAAGGCCGAGGTTCTCCTGCTGGACCTGGGGATGTCCGGAAGCGGAGCTGGGCCGGTTGTCGACGAGACAAGCGGACGGATCCATGAGATTGCCATCTCAGCCCTGGTCGAGCTTGGTTTTTCCGCTAAGGATGCGCGCGGTAGAGTCGAGACGGCATGGCAGACGCTGTCAGAGTCGGATCCCGCTGAGGGGGCGTCCATCGGCGCCGAAGAGGTCATCCGGGTAGCCCTGAAAAACTATTGACAGGTTGAGCATCCGGGGCGCCTGAAAACTGCTGCCACGGCAGGGAAAATGTCAGGCAGATGTACGTAAGATGCGTATTTAAAAGGACCTCTGTGCTCGCCTTGAAACTTTCCCTAGTTCCATTATAGTTGCATATACGGGTTAGATCTCTACCTGTCCAAGCTAAGCTATTCATCTGTAAAGGCTTGTGTTTATGCGTCGGCGCCTCGAGTGTTGGCGCCGGGTTTCGGGTTTTGAAGGTTTTCCTGATCTTTTGCTCGTGGGTTTTCTTTTCGCTGGCGGATGAATCCGCAGGGAGGACTCCGGTTTGTGGGCCCGCTTTCGTGGGAGTTTGTCCGAGCAGGTGCCGGAGAAGAAGAAGTTCGAAGATAATTCGGTAGGCAGTTGTTCTGAGGGATTCTGAGGAGGGTCCCTGGCCGACCGAGAGAGGGGAAAAAATGAGTCAGGCCAGCTACCGGTGTCAAGGGGACCGAGCTATAGCGGGCAGGGAAGCGGTTTCCGCGATCCTGATCCTGTTCGCGTTGAAGGTCCTGGCGCTCGTGGTGATCTTGCAACCTGCGGTGGCGCAACCCCTGGTTGCGCAGGAGGAGCTCACTGCGAAAGCGGGTGCCGGGCTGGAGTCCGGATTGGCGGCCGTGGTTCGCGGCTCGGCGGCAAATCTGGGGGGAGGCCGCACGGTCGTTGCTGCCCGGCTTGAGCTGGAGCGCAAGGAGCCGAGCGGGAGCGTTGCGCCGGTTCCCGAGGTAAGGAAAATCAAGCGCGTCCCCGGGACGGCCTTCGGGCCGGGGCGCCGCGATGGTCGCCGGGGAGCCAGGGCACCCTGGGTGGCCGTCAGAACTCTCAAGCCGCCGGTTTTCGAGGAGGACTCGTTTTTCAGAGATTCCCGGGGGGTGGATAAGTTGCCTTTCTGGTATGTGGAAAATGATCTAGACAGGCCGATCTTTGATGAGCCGCCGCCCTACGTTCATTACGATCCGGCCCCGGTCTTCAGCATCGAACCTTCCACTGGAACCCGGTTTACGAGGGCGGCCAGGAGGCTGGCGGAGAGAAAGTTCTATGTCGAGCTGAGACGCAAATTGAAGAAGGAGTGGCGCAAGAACTACGACAACAGTTCGGGGATGACCTACGACAGGTTTGAAGAACAGCTTCTGCTCATCAACGAGATCGGCAGGAAGCCCCACGAATACGATCTGCTGGTCGGCGATTTTTACTCAAACGAGCTCAAAGAGACCCTCTTCAAGGAGAGCTATGAAGGGGGAGAGAGGGATATCCCGTTCCTTGCCTGGGGGCCCTTCACGATCATGGACTCGGGGTCCATGAAGGTCCATTTCGAGAAGTTTTTTGCCGTCAAGGACTTCCTTCCCCAGCTCGGAGAGTCTGAAAAAGAGGAGTCCGGGCGCGAGGGGGTGCTGCTGTCGGAGGAGTACCGTCTCGACACGAACCTCAGGCTGCGTTTTGACCTCGGCGCTCTTTTCGAAAAAGGCGATGTGCCTGGGCTGGTCGAGAGCTACGGGGTTTCGATCAGCGTCGACTGGCTCTCGAAAGTGCTTGGGCGTGAGCTGTTGACCACCGAGTTCGAGGCCGAGGTAGACAGGGAAGGCGATTACGCCTTCGCCCTGAACTTCATTCTCGCAGGACGGTGATGGAATCCTGATGCTGAGCCGGTTTGCGGACCCTGGTAGAGGTCTGCAGTGGCTTGCTTATCTGCCGAGGTGCTGATAATATGCCCCGGCTAGTTCGTCTCCAGGCTCGTGGTGGAGCCTTTCGGATTGGTTCCCCTCTTCCTGGCGTATGCCTTGCTTTTACGGGTAAAGTCGCCTTCGGGCTCGAGTTAAGCTCCGGGGTCGCAGAGAAGAAGTGAATTGGTGGGCTCATGATCAAAAAGATTTCTGAGCAGTGGGACGGTATGGAGGAAGATCTCGACCGTCTCGGAAACTCGGATGGACCGCAGCTGCAATCAGTTGCGCGGAAGGTGGGAGATGTCCGCGAGGCCCTGCAAAGTATGTGCAAGGCCTCCGTTACCAGGACAACTCTCAAGGACGCGGTGAGGGATGTTCTCGTAGCTCTCATCGAGGAACGAGGTGGCGAACTCTTTTCCGGGCTTGAGGGATCGCAAGATGAGCAGATGGCTTCCGCTTCAGACATCGCTGAGGTAAAGGAATCCGTAGCCGATCTCCGCGCGAAGCTCGATGCCATCGAGAGCAGGGTTGGTGAGGTGGACAGTTCGTTTGATGATCGGCTCGGGGTCATCCAGCTGGATCTTACAGATGTACGATCAGCCGTTGATGGCGCCGGATTGCAGGTCCGTGATGAGCTCGGCATTGTCAGTGAGAGGGTCATGGAAATTGAGGAAGGACTCGGGGAGCTGGAGGAATCGGTTCCCGAAACGGTGAAGGCCGTAATGACCGATTTCGAGGTTCGCCTGCGCAAGGAGATCTCTGAGATGCTAGAACATTTGACTTTTCAGTTCGGTGAGCTGAAGGAAATGCTGAGCCGGGTGGAGGAGATGGTTCCGTCCAGGCTGGAGAGGCTGGGGGCGGAGGTCAACCAGCGCCTTGGATGTATCGAGGAGTCTTTTGGAAAAGTTTCCGACCAGGTCAGACATCTCGATTCGACCACCTCCGAGTTCGAGGGCATGGGCACGCGCTTCAAGGAGCTCGGTGAGCGGGCCGCTTCCGCTCAGCAGGAGCTGAATCGGAATACCGAGGGCGTTGAAGAAATCAGGACCACGCTCGGCAGCCGTCTCGATGAGCTCGAGGGTGTCCTGCGGCAGGTCATCTCCAGGTGGGAGAGTGACCAGTCGGAGATGTCCCAGCGGCTGGGCAACCTGCGTGATTCTCTGCGGGACCAGCTGGCTGATTTCAATCAGCAGGTCGAGGATGGGCAGCAGGGACTCTGGAGCAAGCTGCGGGGAAACAAGGATCCCGGCCTGACGCTCTCCTCGGAAGAGTTCTGCAGCCTCTCAGGGAAGCTCGAGGGGATTATCACGGGCCTCGAGACCGTCATCTCAAAGAAGCAAGAACCCTGAGAACCTCGCCTCTGCGTCCGTTGACGATCCCCGGTGTGGACGGTTAGTGCTTGAAATAACCTTCCGGGTTCGTAAACTCGTGTTTCGCTCTCTGGATGGTCGCGCCTGCGGGGCGCCTCCTCTGGAGGATCCATTGCGGTGAGCGTAGCTCAGGTGGCTAGAGCGCTTGGTTGTGGTCCAGGAGGTCGGGGGTTCAAGTCCCCTCGCTCACCCCATTTTTTCTGTTCTCCGACTCTGCGAGTCCAGCCGCGTCTTCGGTAATGGGCCGTGAGGCGGAGTTGCCGGAAAACCCCGTCTCGCTCGATTTTTTCAGTCCTTGTCTTTGCCGGTGGAGTAGGCGCGGAGGGTGAAACGATCGAGGGAGTCGCAGATATCGTCCCCCAGGCTCAGGCCCTCCCGGATCTCAGCTCCCAGCTCCAGGTAGGACGGTTTTTCACCGTCGTATTCGGGCCAGGCGGGGCAATTGTCCGCAAAATCCGGAAACGTCCGGCTCCGTGGGGTTACCGCCCTCATTCGGATGGGTACTTACCCCTCCATCAGGCGATCTGGATTGACAGGGAAGTCGGTTACCCTGAACATTAAAGAGGCTGCGGAAATTTTTTGCCGCTCTCTCCCAGGAGTATAATTCCTACGTGCCCCAGGCTGTAAAAGAACCTCATTTTCTGCTGACTCTTCCGGGCGAAGAGCTCGAGCCGAGACTCCTGATTCTTCCCGAAGGTGAGACACGGATCGGGCGCTCCCTGGAGAATGATGTGGTCGTCAAGGATTCGGCTGTCTCCCGAACGCACAGCCGGGTGATCCGCTCCGGCTCGAGGGTGATCTTCGAGGACCTCGGCGATCGCAATATCACCCGTCTCGGCGACAGCCCCGCCCACGGCCGGCAAATGCGCGATGGGGATGTGCTGAGCATGGGCCGCTCGACCCTGGTGTTTCGCTCCGGCGCCGAGGAGACTCCGCGACGCTCCGCGGCGCCCGCCAGCGGCGTCCCCAGGCGACGGGTGAGCGAGTCCTATAGAGCCAGGAGTCGCTCCTCCAGCCTGCCGGTGATCGTCGTGGCGGTTTTTCTCATTGGCGGCGTGCTGTTTCTTTTTCTTTCAAAGAGCCCGCCATCTGAAAAGCTGAGTGTCTACGAAGAATCGAATATGCTCGCCCGCAGTGAGCAGGAATCCTGGGAAAAGAAGACGGCGAGGTTTGCGAAACAGTCTCCTGCGAGCAACCAGGGCAGCGATCCTCCAGGCGCCGCCCACGCGGGGAAACCCGCTGAAGGTTTCTCGGTGAAGAGCCCTCCCTCCCTGGAGAAAGACAGGGTGGGCGGGGAGGATACAGGTGAGGAAGCGCCCGTCGTCGAGGCGAAGCAGAAACCGCCTCCGGCGCCCGAATCCGTGAAGCCGGTCATCGTCAGGCCGGTGGTGCCCAAGAACGCGCAGGAGGCCTACTTCGAGGCCCACGTGGTTCCTTTTCTCTCCAAGTACTGCAACTCCTGTCACAACGAGGAGAAGAAGAAGGGCAAGCTCGCCCTGAACAGCTACCGGGTTTCCTCGGTGGCCATCAAGGACAAGGAGGTCTGGGCCGAGGTGGCCAGGAAGCTCAAGTCCGCCGAGATGCCTCCAAAGAAAAGCCGGCGGCCCACCGATGAGGAGGTGTCCAGGGTAGTCGCCTGGATCGATGCGGCGGTCTTCGAATTGGATGAGGGCAAGGGCTCCGATCCAGGCCGGGTCACCATGAGGCGGCTGAACAAGGTCGAGTACAATTACACCCTTCGAGATCTTGTCGGCATCGATCTGGACCTGGCCGATGCTTTTCCCGCCGATGAAATAGGCTACGGCTTCGACAACATCAGCGATCTTCTTTCCATCCCTCCGCTGCTGATGGAGAAATACCTCAAGGCTGCCGAAAAGATCGTCGAGGCGGCCTGGTCCAATGAAAAAGCCCGTGGCCGGATCCTGATCTGCGGCCCGGAAAAAAAGAGCCAGGTGAAGACTTGCGCCAGGAAGATCGTCCAGGCCTTTGGTCTCAGAGCCTTCCGCCGGCCTCTCAGCGCCAGCGAGACAGGGAGCCTCGTCGGTCTGGTCGAGCTGGCGGTCAAGAATGACGACGGCTTTGAAAAAGGTATCCAATTGGCGCTTCAGGCCATGCTGGTTTCGCCCCATTTCCTCTTCCGGGTCGAGCTCGACAGCCAGCCGGATGACCCGGAGGCCGTGCGCTCTCTTAACGATTACGAGCTTGCCTCGCGGATGTCCTACTTCATCTGGAGCAGTATGCCGGATGACGAATTGCTCGGGCTCGCCCGCAAGAGAAGCCTTCGCAAGCGCAGTGTGATCGAGCAACAGGTCGAGCGGATGCTCGCGGACAGGAAATCCCAGGCGCTCGTCAAGACCTTTGCGGCCCACTGGCTGGGCGTGCGGACCATGCAATTGGTCACTCCAGATGTCGGCACCTTCCCCGATTTCGACGAGGAGCTTCGAGATGCCATGTGCGTCGAGACCGAGCTGTTCTTCGAGGAGATCATGAAAAAAGATCTCAGCATCCTTCTCTTCATCGATTCGGATTTCACCTTTCTCAACCAGCGCCTGGCCGAGCACTACGGGATCCAGGGAGTGCGAGGGGAGAAGCACCAGCGGGTCGCCCTCAAAGACCGTCGCCGCGGTGGAGTCCTGACCCAGGGTACGATTCTCACGATCACCTCCGATCCGACACGAACCTCCCCGGTGAAGCGCGGCAAGTGGATTCTCGAGCAGATCCTCGGCAGCCCTCCCCCTCCGCCGCCTCCGGGCAGCGATAATTTCGTGGGAGAATCCGGCCAGGAGGGGTTGACCTTGCGGGCGCGTATGGAGCTGCACCGTCAGAACCCCGAATGCGCGGTTTGCCACGATAAGATGGATACCATCGGCCTGGGATTCGAGAGGTTCGACGGTATTGGTTCCTTCCGAAAAACCCAGTCAGGCACTCCGATTATCGTCACCGGCACGTTTCCAAACGGTCAGGCCTTCAAGGATGTGACTGAATTGAAGGGCCTCCTGTTGCGTCACAAGGCGGATTTTTGCCGGTGTCTTACCGAGAAAATGTTGATCTTTGCCCTCGGCCGGGGGCTGGAGTATACTGATACTTCGCTGGTAGATGAGATCTCCCGGGAGCTGGCATTGGGAGGCTACCGGTTTTCGGCGCTGGTGAAGCAGATTGTATTGTCTGGGCAATTCAGAAAGCGCCGAGGGGAAAAACCGTTGACCGTTGGAAAATAAGGCAAAGGTCGATCTATGAAAACCGGGAGCAAATTACGCAGAAGAACGTTTCTCAGGGGTGTTGGAACTACCCTGGCCCTGCCTTTTCTGGATGCGATGCTGCCATCGGACCTGCTGGTCAAGGCTCACGCGGCCGGGAAAAAATTTCCCAAGCGCATGGCGTTCTTCTATGTACCCAACGGTGTTCACATGCCGGCCTGGTCTCCTGCGAAGGCAGGGGCCCTGAGAGAGCTTCCCGAGCTTCTAACTCCGCTCAAGGACCTGCGCAGCCATATGCTCGTGCTCAGTGGGCTCACCCAGGACAAGGCTCGCGCCAACGGCGATGGCCCAGGTGATCATGCGAGATCGGCGGCGGCTTTCCTGACCGGGTCCCAGCCCAAGAAGACCAATGGAAAAGACATCAGGGTGGGGATCTCCGTAGACCAGTACGCCGCTGAACGGGTGGGGAAGGAGACACCCTTCCCTTCGATCGAAATCGGCTGCGACAAGGGCAAGCAGACCGGAAGCTGCGACTCAGGTTACAGTTGCGCCTACTCGCACAATCTCTCCTGGAAGTCCGCCTCGATGCCGATGGCGAAGGAGACGAGCCCTCGCCAGCTCTTCGACCGCCTCTTCCCCAATATCTCCGAGCAGAAGAGCCAGGTAAATGAGCGCTACCGCAAGAGCATCCTGGATTTCGTTCTCGGCGATGCGAAGAGGCTCGGCAGGAAGCTGGGCTCCAGCGACAGCCGCAAGCTCGATGAGTACCTGAGCGCTGTACGGGAGATCGAGGGCCGCCTCGCGAGGGCCCAGGCCGACAAGGAAAAGGATGGAACCCTCCGCAAGCTTCCCAAGGATGCCGAGAAGATCGGCCAGAGCCTTCCCGGCGGAAAGCCCGGAGATTACGGCGAGCACATTCGTCTCCTCGGAGACATCATGATCCTCGCCTTCCAGGCCGACCTGACCCGGGTAGCCACCTTCATGCTCGCCAACGAGGGCAGCAATAAGAGCTACAAGCATATTGGCGTTCCCGATGGACATCACTCCCTGTCCCATCACGGCAACGATGCCGGCAAGCAGCAGAAGATCAAGAAGATCAACAGGTTCCACATGGACCAGTTCGCCTATCTCATGAAGAAGCTCAAGGCGTCCAGGGAGGGGTCCTACAGTCTTCTCGACAACTCGATGATTCTCTATGGAAGCGGGATCAGCGATGGCAACCGCCACAACCACCACGAGCTCCCGATCATCTTGCTGGGCAAGGGCGGCGGCACCATCAAGCCGGGACGTCACGTGCGCTATCCCAAGAATACGCCGCTCAACAATCTCTACCTCGCCATGCTCGATCGCATGGGCGCGCCCTGTAAGAAGCTCGGCGATTCTACGGCGCGGCTGAACAACCTCTACTCCTCGAAATACTGATTTCGTTCCCGGCGGGACAGGTGTGCTCGGAGGGTATTCGGCGCGGTGCTTTAAATATCGCCCAGCTCGTCCAACTGTCTGCGTGCCAGCCGCGTGATGTAGATCGTCACGGCGAGGGTGGCAAGCAGGCCGACGGCGCGAACGATCCACCTCGTGGTCTCCAGCGGCTCGTCGGCTACCGCCGCGCCGACCGCCTCCCGGGATGTGTCGCCGAGATAAACATAGAGAAAGGTGCCCGGTAGCATCGCCAGCCAACTCGAGAGTATGCAGGTCCAGAACCGAACGGGCGTGAGTCCCCAGAGGTAGTTCTGGAGATTGAAGGGAATCGCCGGGGAGAGCCTCATGAGCGCGACGGTTTTCCAGCCTCCCTCATCGAGCGCCTTGTCGATGGCTCCGAGCCAGGGGCGGTGCTCCAGCATTTTTGAGATTCTCCGTCGGGCCAGGAGGCGCGTGATGAGAAAAGCCAGGGCGGCGCCCGCCGTGGAGCCGATCGATACGGTGATGGTGCCCCAGAGCAGTCCGAATGAGGCGCCGGCGAAGATGGTCAGCACCGAGCCGGGTATCATCAGCACTGTGGCGATGGCATAGAACAGGGCGTAAAGGATGGGCCCCCAGGCGCCGGCCTCCTCGATGGAGGCGGCCAGCCGCTCGAGCGTGGATTCAAGCGGCAGGACGCTTCCGGCTAGCAGGAGGCCGCCCGCGAGAAGCAATCCGAAGCTCCAGCGAACCACGGTTCCCAGGCGCTCCAATCCCTGTCCTGGTGGCGGTTCAGAAGGTGGCGGGTCGGTCTTCATCAGCTTCTCGGGCGTTTGTTTAGCGCTCTCGGGGGGTTCTCCGCTCTCATCCCTTTTACCCCGGTCCCCGGGAGGTGAATGGGCTTCTTAATGGTACACTAGATGTTTAGTAAGTCAGCAGTCTGTCGCTTTCTCGGGGTGGGTGGTAAACAGGCTGAACCCGCTCCAGCAATCGAATGAGTATCCAGCTTCCAGGATTGTCACTGGCCGATAGAGGTCCACCCGTGTATTCCAGGCCGGCATTTTATACATACCTCTGCGTGATGCTGTTGTCATGGATGGCTCCAGGCCTCCAGGCGGCGCCGGGGAACGATGATTACGCCGATGCCGAGGTCCTCGAAGGCGTCTGGGGACAGTGGATCGGCGACAACCGTGGCGCGACCAGGGAGGTTCGCGAAGATCTCCACGCCGGCAACGCCGGAGGCTCCTCGGTCTGGTTTCGCTGGACCGCCGTTTTCACGGGCCGGCTTACCGTCTATACCTTCGGCAGCGATTTCGACACCCTGTTGGCATCCTATACCGGTGAGACCATCGGGGATACCGAGCTCATCGAATCCAACGATGATTCGTGGGAGGATTTTCAGAGCCGGATCATTTTCCCTGTCACCCAGGGACGCGAATACCGCATCGTCGTCGATGGCTGGAACGGCAATGTAGGCAACATCCTGCTGACCTGGCATCTTTCGCGCTCGGGCGGCGCCCCCGCCAACGACGTATTTTCCGAGAGCGAGGATCTCCAGGGGTCGGCCGGCCTGCTGGTGGGCAGCAATGTCGGCTCATCACGGCAGGAAGGGGAGCCCTACCATTTCGGCCAGATCCCCGGACGCTCGGTCTGGTTTACCTGGACGCCGGCGAATGATGGAGAGGCGACCTTCAGCACCGACGGGAGCGGCTTCAATACCCTGCTGGCGGTCTATACGGGCGCTTCGCTGGATTCGCTGGAGCGCATCACCCAGAACGACGATGTCGATGAGGCGGGTACTCCCGGGTTCAGCCGGGTGCAGTTTCGTGTCACCGCGGGTGTTCCCTATCACGTCGTCGTCGATGGCCAGAACGAGGACATCGGCGTCTATCTCCTGCGGTGGATTTTTTCCATCCCCTGTGATCCTCCTCCTCGTCCCGAGGCGCCGCTTCCCGCGGACGCGTCGGTCGAGGTTGGTCGTCAGCTGACCCTGAGCTGGAACCAGTCGAGGCAGGTGGCCGCGAGGATCGTCTACGGAGAAGATGACCGGCAGGAGGCCTATGCCGTTATCCGCGAGGAGCGGCGCCAGGCGATCGAGTCGGTCGCCGTTGTCGTGGCGAGAAGCGATCTCACGGAGAATCCTGACGGGACCTTCAGCCTGCCGGCGCGAACTCTCGGTGAGACAGGCTCCTTCTGCGCGTCCGAGAGGTTTGTCGACCAGCCGAGCCCCGGGGCCTGTTCGGCCTTCCTGGTCGGTCCAGATCTCATCGCCACCAGCGGCCAGTGCATCTCCGATGAATCCGATTGCGGCAGGTTTGCCTTTGTCTTCGGCTTCAGGATGGCCGAGCCCGATGTCCCGGTACTGGACTTCGATCCTTCCCAGGTATATTTCTGCGAGGGCATTCTCCAGAATCGACTCGAGGAGGAAGGTCCGGACTGGGCGATTGTTCGTCTTGACCGGGAGGTCGAGGGCAGGTCTCCTCTCGCGGTTCGCCGCGAGGGTCTCCTCGAGCAGGGGCGTGAGCTCCTGGCCATAGGGCACCCCTTCGGGCTTCCGCTCAAGATCTCCGATGGGGCGGAGGTGAGGAACAACGACCAGGAGGGCTTCTTCATCGCCAATATCGATGCGGCCTACGGAGGCCCCGGCCGCGGCAGCTCCGGCTCGCCGGTTCTCGATGCGCAGACCATGATGGTGGAGGGAATCCTGGTGCGGGGAGAGGAGGATCTCATCGAGCAGGGCGGCTGCTACGTAACCCGCCGCTGCGCCGGCAACGTCTGCCGTGGAGAGGATGTCACGAGGTCCGTCGAGTTCCAGCATCTGGTCCCGCCGGATCTCAAGAGCGTCATCTACGAGGTGTGGCTGGGTTCCTGCGGCGGACTGACCAAGCTGGGGGAGACGAGGGCGACCAGCTGGGTCCTGGAGGAACGGCTCGACCGAGCGACTCCCTATTGCTGGAAAATCGTCGCGCGCAACGAGTGCGGACGGGTCTTCGGCCCGAGCTGGAGCTTCGTGACCTCGACCGCGATCGATCCACAATTTCGTCGCGGGGACGTGAACCAGGACGAGCTGGCCAACCTCAGCGATGCCATCGGGATTCTCAACTACCTCTTCCTCGAGGGTGACACCCCGGCCTGCATCAAGGGCGCCGACGTCGATGATTCCGGGCAGGTCGACATCACAGATGGTGTCTATCTGCTGAATTACCTTTTCATCGGCGGTGCGCCTCCGCCTGATCCCATGGCCGAGTGCGGAGTCGATATCACCCCCGATGACGGGTTGGGCTGTGAGTCCTACGCGCCCTGTGGTTTCTGACGGATCGGCCCGCGGCGGCTCAGAGCCCGACGATATTGTAGCCGCAGTCGACGTAGATCACCTCGCCGGTGATCCCGCTCGAGAGGTCGCTGGCGAGGAAGACCGACGTGCCGGCCACCTCCTCGGTTTCGACGTTGCGTTTCAGCGGCGCGCGCTCGGCGACCTGTCCGAGGATGTCGGTAAAGCCTGAGATGCCGCGCGCGGCGAGCGTGTTGATCGGACCGGCGGAGATGGCGTTGACGCGGATGCCTTTTTCACCGAGATCCGCGGCCAGGTAGCGAACCGACGATTCGAGCGCGGCCTTGGCGACGCCCATCACGTTGTAGTTCTTCACCGCCCGCTCGCTGCCGAGATAGGTGAGGGTCTGGATGCTGCCGCCGTCTTTCATCAGGGACGCCGCCATGCGTGAGACCGCGGTGAGGGAATAGGAGCTCACCTCCTGCGCCAGGAGGTAGCCTTCCCGGGAGGTTTCGCTGAAGCCGCGTTCGAGATCTTCCCTGCTGGCGAAGGCCAGGCAGTGAACGAGGAAGTCGATCGATCCGAAATCTTCAGCGAGCCCTTCCCCAAGGGCATCGATCTGTTCGTCGAGCGTAACATCGCAGGGATAGAGCGGGCATCCGGCAGGCAGGGTGGCGACGAGCTCCTCGACCCGACCCTTCAGTTTTTCGTTCTGATAAGTGAAGGCCAATTGAGCGCCGGCCGCGCTCATGCCCCTGGAGATCGCCCAGGCGATGCTGCGCTTATTGGCGACACCCAGGACGACGCCTTTTTTACCCTGGAGCAGGTTTTCTACATTCATGAGTCTTTCCGTAAAAGGGGGTAAAGACCCGGGCGGATATATTCGGTCGTTCAAAGAAACCGCGAAACAGGGTCTCAGGGCCGGAATTGTGATGGATTTGAAGTGGCTGGGCAAGATTTTCTTTGCCGATCGCAGCATCTGAGGGCTATATTCGGCAGTTCAGCGTTGTTGCGCGGTGATGGTGCCGGGCACGGCGAAAATCGATTCCAATAGCCTATTTGGGGTTCGCAAGATGAAGCCTCTTCGTTCTAGACCGAGATCAACCCGCAGACGCTCCAGAGCGTTCTGCGCCCGTTGCCGGCTGGCTCGAAGATTCCGCATCTGAGAGATCACCAGGGGCCGAGAGGAAGATTCCGGACCCCCGGTGAAGCGGAAACAACCAGATCTTTGAAGGCCAGCCCACTCCGGAACCAGTCACTGGAGTCGGGTTTTTTTCGTTTCAGGCAGGTCGAACCCTTCAAGGCAGGATGAAAGTCCCGTGGAAAACATAGAAGTACTCAAGCAGGCACTACCCTATATCAGGCAATATCGCGGCAAGACCTTCGTCATCAAGGTCGGCGGCGAGCTGCTGCAGACAGAGGGTTTTCTCGACAGGTTCAGCAGCGATGTCGCGTTGCTCTACCAGCTCAACATCCGTGTCGTGATCATTCACGGCGGCGGCCCCCAGCTCTCGCTGGTGGCGGAGAAGCTGGGGATTGAGAGCGTCAAGGTCAACGGCCGCAGGATCACCGACGATCGTATGATCGAGGTGGCCAACATGGTCTTCAGCGCCGCATCGACCGACATCCTGGGGTCCCTGCGAAGCCACGGCACCCCGGCGGTCGGCCTCTCGGGAGTTGACGGCGAGCTCGTCCAGGCCAGCAGGCGGCCTCCCGTGAAGCTGGTTGACCAGGAGACGGGAGAGGAGCGGGAGGTGGACTTCCAGAACGTCGGTGACATAGAGACGGTCGATGCGAAGGTGCTCGACGTCCTGCTCGACAACCGCTTTGTTCCCGTGGTCGCGCCGCTTGGCGCGGATCGAGCCGGCAAGGTGCTCAACATCAACGCCGACACCATCGCCGCGATGGTCTCGGCCGCCATGCCGGCTGAGAAGCTTTTCCTGCTGACCAACGTCGGTGGGGTTCTCGAGAACGTTGAGGATCCCGAGAGCCGTATCAGCTACCTGACGGAATCAGGGGCCGGGAGCCTGCTCTCCTCCGGGGGAGTCTCCGGCGGCATGATGCCCAAGCTGCAGGCGGCCGTCGACGCGGTTCACGCGGGTGTGAGGCGGGCTCATATCATCGATGGCCTGGCGACCAATTCGCTTCTCTTCGAGGTCTTTACGAAGAAGGGGACCGGGACGATGGTGATCAACGACTCCGACGAGTCCGAATACCTGGAGCAGGGATGATGCGAAGCGGTCGATTTGAAAAAGGTATGGCGGAAAACATGCGGAGCCTCAACGCGTCGATCTCCTTCGACAAGCGGCTCTACCGCGAGGACATCGATGCGAGCAAGGTCTGGGCCCGCGGTCTGTCGGGGCTCGGTTTTATCTCGGCCGCTGAGCTCGATGAGATCTGCTCCGGGCTCGACAAGGTGGCCGCGGAGATCGAGTCGGGGAGCTTCAGCTTCAGCGAGGAGCTCGAGGATATTCACATGAACGTCGAGGCCCGCCTGAGCGAGCTCATCGCAGAGGCCGGCGCGAAACTTCATACCGGCAGGAGCCGCAACGACCAGGTGGCCACCGATTTCCGCCTCTACCTCAAGCGGGCGGCCGGCGAGGCGGCAGAGGCTGTCGGCAGGCTCATGAAGGCTGTCGTCGCCGCCGCGGAGACCTGCCAGGACGTGGTGATTCCCGCCTATACCCACCTGCAGCGTGCCCAGCCGGTGAGCTTTGCGCATCATCTGCTGGCCTATGTCGAGATGCTCGAGCGCGACCGGAGACGTTTTCTCTGGGCCGCGGAGCAGGCCGATTCCTGTCCGCTGGGCTCAGGAGCCTGTGTCGGCAACCAGTTCGGCGTCGACCGAGACAAGCTCCGGGAAGAGCTCGGCTTCGGTTCCCTGACGATGAACTCTCTCGACGCGGTGAGCGATCGTGACTTCGCCTGCGACTTTCTCTACGCGGCATCCATGCTCATGGTTCATCTCTCCCGCTTCAGCGAGGACATCATCCTCTGGATGACCAGCGAGTTCGGCTTCGCGCGCCTCGATGACGCCGTGACCTCGGGCAGCTCGATGCTTCCGCAAAAGAAAAACCCGGATGCCTGCGAGCTTGCCCGCGGCAAGACGGGCCGGGTCGTGGGCCATCTCATCGGCCTGCTGACCTGTCTGAAGGGACTGCCGCTTTCGTACAATAAGGATCTCCAGGAGGACAAGGAGGGCGTCTTCGACACCCACGACACGGTGCTCGGCATTCTCGGGGTCTTCACGACGATGGTGGAGACCATGGAGATCGACCGGGACCGGACCTCCGGCAGCCTCGAGGGAGGCTACCTTGAGGCCCTGGGCGTCGCCGACTACCTGACCCGCAAGGGCGTGCCGTTTCGGGAGGCCCACGATCTCAGCGGACGCTGCGTGCGACGGGCGGAGGAGCTGGAGGTTTCGCTTCCTTCTCTCGCGCTGGAGGAATACCAGTCGATCCATCCGGGCTTCGAGGCGGATCTCTTCGAGGCGATCTCCATCGAGGGTTCGCTGGCCGACAAGGATGTTGTCGGGGGGACGGCCCCGGCGCAGGTGGCGAGCCAGCTCGAGCGCTGGAAGGAGATCCTCGGTTGAACATGGTTAGAGAGTTGAAACAGAATCGAAGGGCCGGCGCCTGAGCCGGCGGGGCCGGCACGCCGCTGGCGCGAATCCAGAAGAAACACGGAACAAGAAATGAAACAGACCAGGAAAATCGTTCTCGCGTATTCCGGGGGGCTGGACACCTCCTATTGCATTCCCTACCTGCGTGAGCAGAAGGGCTTCGACGTTGTGACCGTAACGGTCGACACCGGGGGGTTCGACGCGGCCGAGCTTGCCGAGGTCGAGGAGCGTGCGAAGACTCTCGGGGCCGTCGAACATTTCACCATCGACGCCCGCCAGGAGGTCTTCGAGCGCTGGGTCAGCTACCTGGTGAAGGGCAATGTCCTTCGTGGCCAGGTATACCCGCTGGCGGTGGCGGCTGAGCGGGTGGTCCAGGCCGAGGTGATCGCTCGCAAGGCGAAGGAGACAGGCGCCGATGCCGTCGCCCACGGCTCGACCGGGGCAGGCAACGACCAGGTTCGCTTCGATACGGCCTTCCACGTGCTCCTGCCGGGTATCGAGATCGTTACGCCGACGAGGGATGAGAAGCTCAGCCGCCAGGAGGAGTACGACTTCCTCAAGGAGAGGGGAGTCGATATCGATCCGAGCCTGCGTGAGTATTCGATCAATTCGGGCCTCTGGGGCTCGACCATCGGCGGCGGTGTTACGCATGATTCGGCCAGCGAGATCCCGCCCGAGGTTTTCGAGCAGGCTGTCGATACCGAGAAGGCCGATGGCAGTGAGCTCCTGGAGATAGGCTTCGACAGGGGTGTTCCGGTCTCTCTCAATGGAGAATCCATGGGTGGCGTCGATCTGGTCATCCGCCTGGGCGAGCTCTGTCGAAGCCACCGGGTCGGACTCGGCGTACACATCGGCGACACCGTGCTCGGGATCAAGGGAAGGATCGCGTTCGAGGCAGGAGCCGCGATCGTTCTGATCCATGCCCATCGCGAGATCGAGAAAATTACCCTGAGCGACTGGCAGCGCTTCTGGAAGGACCACATGGCCTCCTTCTACGGCAAGCTGCTGCACGAGGGGCAGGCCTTCGAGCCCGTGATGAGGGACATCGAGGCGATGATGGATTCTTCCCAGGAGCGCGTCAGCGGAAGCGCCGGGGTACGCCTCGATTCGGGGAGCTTCAGCGTTGTCACGGTATCGAGCCCGAACACCCTCGCCGGCGCCGAGGCGGGTGTCTATGGTGAGATGCCGAAGCTCTGGGAGGGCTCAGATGTCCGCGGCTTCTCGACGATTTCGGCCATTCCCTCACGGCTCTACAGGAGTGCCGGGGGCAAAGACGCGGCGGAGGACGAGTGAGAACTCGCAGAGGGTGAAATGACAAATCCAGCGCAAGACCAGCTGAGGGTGGGCGTTTTTGGCGGCTCGGGCTACATTGGAGCCGAGCTGCTGCGCTATCTCAGCGCTCATCCCTCCGTGTCCATTTCCTGGGTGACCGCGCATTCGCGCGCCGGCCGCGAGATAGCCGATGTGTTGCCGAACCTCAGGGGGGCGGTGTCCGGGAACTTTATCTCCCAGGCCGAAGGTGAGGACGGCAGCTCCGGAGTGGACGTTGTCTTCACGGCTCTTCCCCACAACGAATCCCAGGACCTGGTTCCAAGATTGGTTGAGGCCAACCCTGAGCTTCGCCTGGTCGACATGGCCGGCGATTTCCGCACGAACGATCCCGCCGGGTACGAGAAATACTACGGATGTGAGCATACCGCCACGGACTGGCTCCCGCGCTTCGTGTACGGCTTCACGGAGCTCCAGCGCGACAAGCTGCGGGGCGCCCGCCTGGTGGCGAACCCCGGCTGCTTCGCTACCGGCATGCTGCTGGCTCTAGGGCCCCTGGCGGCCGCCGGACGCCTGCAGGGCGACGTCTGCCTGCTCGGGCTCACCGGGTCATCGGGCTCGGGGAACAAGCCGAAGCAGACCACCCATCATCCTGAACGATTCAGCAATGTGCGTTCCTACAAGCCGCTGGCTCACCAGCACCTGCTGGAGGTCGAGAGCTTCCTGGGGACTGTCGGCGGGGAGGATTTCAGCCTGCAGTTCGTGCCCCAATCCGGTCCCTTCGTGCGCGGAATTTTCACGACGGTCTTTACCCCGGGGGTGGGAGCCGGCGAGCTGGAGAAGATCTACGCGGAGGCCTATGGGGCAGAGAGCCTCGTGGAGGTCATCGAGGGTTCTCCCGATCTTCGCTGGGTGCAGGGCTCGGCTCGTTCCTGGGTAGGTGTCGGAGGCGAGGGCGACAATGGAGTGGTGTTTACCGTGATCGACAACCTCGGCAAGGGCGCGGCAAGCCAGGGAGTGCAGAATATGAATCTCATGTGCGGCCTGGATGAGACCGAGGGTCTTCGCGTGGCGGGCGGCTTCGTCTGAAAGCCGGGAGCCGGGCCGCGCGGGAGCAATAGGAGAATCGAGCTGGATGAACTCAAAAGAAACCGAGGATCGCTACATCCTCCCGACCTACAACAATATCCGCTTTCCCCTGAGCTTCGTTCGTTCCGAAGGTAGCTATGTCGAAGATGATACCGGTAGGCGCTATCTCGATCTCTATGGAGGGCATGCTGTCTGCGTGCTGGGTCATTGCCATCCGAAGTGGGTAGAGGCTCTCTCAGAGCAGGCCGCCACCTTCGATTTCTATTCCAACCTCTGCTACTGTCCGGTGAGGGCCGAGGCCGCGAAGCTCGTGGTGGAGAGGTGCTACTCCATGCACCAGGCCTTCTTCTGCAATTCCGGGGCCGAGGCGAACGAGACGGCCCTGAAGATCGCCCGCAAGGCGACGGGCCGGGAGTATGTCGTTTCCATGGAGGAGAACTTCCACGGCCGCACGATCGGGGCGCTCAGCGTGACGGGATTCGAGAAATCCCGCGCTCTCTTTCCCCAGAACATCGCCCGGTGGACCCGCTTTCTCCGGCTCGGAGATCTCGCTGCTCTCGAGGCTCTCGAACCCGATGAGATCGCGGCAGTCATTATAGAGCCCCTGCAGAGTGTCGTCGGCGTCAAGATGGCCGAGGTGAGCTATTACCTGGGGCTTCGACAGTGGTGCGACCGCAATGGGGTGGTGCTGATATTCGATGAGGTCCAGACCGGCAACGGGCGCACGGGGAAATGGTTTGTCGGTGAGCATTGGGGCCTCGAGCCGGACCTGGTCACCACGGCCAAGGGTCTCGGCGGAGGCTATCCCGTCGGCGCGGTGCTCGCCAATGAGAAGCTCTCGGCGACGGTGGAGCCTGGCGACCAGGCCACCACCTTCGGGGGCGGGCCCATGGCCGCTGCCGCCGTGGCTGCAACCTATCGGATCATCGAGGAGGAAGGACTCGTCGAGCAGGTGGCGGAACTCTCGGCTGGCGTGATCGAGCGCCTGGGGGAATACGCCGACCGGGGGATCGAGGAGGTTCGTGGGCTCGGCTATCTCCTCGGCGTACGTTGCGAGCGACCCGCGAAGGAGATCCAGGGCGCCCTGCTCGAGCGCAATATACTGGTCGGCACCTCGGGAGATCCGGAGACCTTCAGGCTCCTGCCGCCCCTGACGGTGAGCGCTGAGGAGTGGGAAATCTTCTTCGCCGCACTCGAGGATATCTTCACCTGAGGGAGATCTGCGTGCGGCTATAAGGGCTTGCACATCCACGGCTAAAGTGGGACATTCAGAGTCCTTCCTCAGACTGGTGGAGATGCGGGATGCGTCATTTTTACAGCTTGAACGAGTTTTCCAGCGAGCAGATCGCGGAGTTCGTCGACAGTGCCCTCGCCTTCAAGGAGAGTCCCTATTCGGAGGTCCTCGAGCGCCGCCAGATAGCTCTCCTGTTCCTCAACGAGTCCCTGCGAACCCGCTGTTCTTTCGAGGTGGCGACGAGGGAATTGGGCGGTGATGTAAGCACTCTCGATGCGAAAACGCTCTTCGCGCTCGAAAGCGAGTTTGGTAACCGGATGGACGGCGCCTCCGCTGAGCATGTGAAGGAGGCCATCGGAGTCTTCTCCCGCTACTTCTCGGCGTTGGGATTGCGTTCGTTCGCGCGCGGAGAGGACCAGCAGGAGGATCTGCTCGATAAGACCTTCACCACCTTTCTCGAGCACGCGAAGATTCCCGTCTTCAATATGGAGTCGGCCCTCTACCATCCCTGCCAGGCGCTTGCCGATCTCATGACCATCAAGGAGCTCTTCCAGGATTTCCAGGGCCGCAAGGTCACCATCACCTGGGCGAATCATCCCCGGGCCCTGCCGATGGCCGTGGCCAATTCCGCCCTGCTGGCCATGACGAAGATGGGGATGCACGTCACCCTCGCCCATCCGGAATCCTTCGATCTGCAGGAAGGAATCATGAACATGGCCGGGGACCTCGCCGTCAAGTCCGGCGGCAGCCTGGATGTCGTCCACGACCGCCTCGAGGGGGCCAAGGATGCCGACGTGGTCTACGCCAAGTCCTGGGGCTCGCTGCTGCGTTACGAGGACCCGGGGGCCGAGCAGGATCTCAGGGACGGCCTCAAGGACTGGGTGGTCGACAGCGAGCTGATGAGCTGCACCCGCAGGGCCTACTTCATGCACTGCCTGCCGGTACGCAGGAACGTCGTGGTCAGCGACGAGGTTATCGACAGCAATCGATCCGTGGTGCTGCAGGAGGCCGAGAACCGCCTCCATGCCCAGAAGGCGATTCTTGAATGGATCTTTTCCTGAGCGGTCAACATCGTGATTCCAGCCGCTGCTCACTGGGGGATCCATCTTCGCGGCGGTCGGTCGGGCTCTGCCTTGCCGGGGCTTTTCTCATGGCGCTGCTGCAGTCGCTGTGGCCCGCCGAGGCGGCCGGGGAGTCGCTCGCCGCCGGCATTCCGTCGGAGTCGATTCTCTTCCTGCACTGGCGTAACGCGCAGGATTCAGGCTTCGCCTCGACCTACCTCGGTCACCTCGAGCAGAAGGTCGCCGATTCGGGGTTCCTGGACGCTTTTTTTCGCGAGTTGACGGAAGCCTTTCCAGCGGCTTCGAGAAAAACCTACGAATCTCATGTCGCGCGCTGGAGCGGTCTCGTATCGCGGATTCCATGGTGGCCTCTCGTCGCCTCGGAGGTGGCGGCCGGAGGGCGGGTGGGAGCGCAGGGAAATCTCGAGTTTATCCTCCTGTTTCGAAGAGGGCCCAGGCATCTCGCCGGCGACCTCCTGCTCCTGCGGGAATTGCTCTACGCCTTCTCCGCCTCGGGAGAAGAATACGAGCTCGAGGTCGGTATCCGCAACGGCGCCGCCACGACGATTCTTCAGAACCGGCTGGATGAGTCTGACCAGGTCGCTGTCAGCGCACAGGGCAATATCATCGGGATCTCCACCTCCTCCTCGTTGCTTCGCAGGAGCTTCCAATTGTTGTCGCTGGAGACCCTGTCGCCGGGATTCAGCCAGACCCCCGGCTACGCGAAGCTGCAGGATAAGCTCGAGCTGCCTGGCGGGAAGAGATCCTTTGCCGGGCGGGAGACGGCGCGCTTCGAGCTCGTTTTTCAGCCTCGGGGCGTACTGCGGGATGAGATGATTCTCGACGTGATCGATGAATACCACTATGTCGCTCGTTTCAGCCCTGATGGGGTCGAGTCCAGGTCGCGTACGGTTCTCAGCGAAGACGAAGGGAATCCGTTGCGGAGGGCCATCGGCGGACAGGGGGATGCCGCGGGACTCGCTGCCGCTATCCCCGCCGAGGTGTCCTCTTATAGCGTCACCTCGGGAACCGACCCGGCGGGTATCTATGATTTCTGCATGGAGGTGCTGGTTAATATTACGGGCAAGGCGGAATCGGCGGAGAACTTCGAGCGTGATCAGGTCCGGCTGGGAGTTCGTCTGCAGCGTGATATTCTCAGGAATCTCACCGGTCGTCGGGCAACCGTGGTCTTCGCTCCCGGGGGCGGCGCGCCAGGCGCCTTACCCGCCCGCGCCTTTCTTTTCGAGACCCGGGCCGGGGAGAAGGCCGCGAAGGCGGTCGCCGGCGCCGTCGAGGCTCTCGCCGGGCCGCTCGAGAGATGGAACCTGGAGCTCGGCAGCAGGGGCAGGAAGGGCTCGGAGAGGAGCCTTCATGTTTTCAAATCGGGCCTGCTGGGATTCGAGACAGCCTTTGGCGTGTACGGTGATTTCCTGGTGCTGGCTACATCGGTTGATGCTCTCGGCAAGGTTGCCGGAGCCATCGAGGGCCGGACCGCGACCCTGGCCGCCGTTGCCGATGGGAGCGGCCTCGACTGGCTGCCGAAGTCAAAGCTCCCCGTTGACAGTTTTTACCGGGGTACTGGTTCCGGGCTCTGGGATTCCGGCGACTGGCTGCTCAAGGTCGCCGGGCTCACCGGAACTCTCCTGCCGGATGCCGAAGAGCCATCCATTCTCAAGCCCCTGCTGATGTCGCTGCCACGCCTCGAGGGCGCGCTGCGTTCCATGGACGTTTTCACCGAGGGTTCAGGGTATTGCTTCAGGAATGGGAATGTTTTTTTCAGCACTGCCTCGAGAAAATTGCAGCCAGTCGCGGGTTTTTGAGTCGCCGGGGGGCGGCTTTTGAGATTAATCGGCCGGCTTTCTTGAGCCTTTGAAGACAGTCCTTATACTGAACGCAGGGACCGTCGGTTGTATCCGTGCGGTCGGGTTTATACAGGTACTCCCGGGTTTCCGGAGGAACTCTCCAGGTCATGTTACAGTGCCAGGTGTGCAATAGCTGGAACGAGGACGGGGCCACCTTCTGTACCCAATGCGGCCGCCGGGTCGAGGGCGGCACAGGGGGCTGGGGAAGACGCCGTACCCTCATTCTCATCCTGGGATTGGTGGGAGTCCAGGCCGCTCTATTCCTTGCCTGGTTCCTGGCCGACAGCCCGAGGGAGGCGCCCGTCCCTGCGCCGTCTTCGGTCGCGCGGCAGGGGGCGGAGAAGAAGGGGAGACCGCCGGATCCACGACCTCCGGCTGTCGAGAAACCCGCGGACTCCGGCGGCCCTCCGCCGCCGGTGATCGTGGTCCCAACTCCCGAGCCTCCGGCGAAGAAGGTCAAGGTTGACGACACCCTTGCGACCCTCGATCTTTTCGACAAGGAGGGAGAGTTCGCAAGGGCCCTGCCGGCTGTCCTGGTTCACCCCGATGGCGTTGTGCTGAGCCGCTACAGTCCTTTGCTCGGAGTCTACAAGGTGCGCTGCCGTCGCGAAGGTGTCGCCGGGAGTATCCCGGTAATCGGCGTCATACGTTATAACCAGCCCGCCGATCTGGCCCTGCTGCGCCTGGCTCCCTCGAATCAGCCGCTTGCGGCGCTCAATATCATCAGCCGCTCGGAGAACGAGGCGCTC
>Ga0310345_10001785_pt1 | contig 23021 bp, 31 predicted proteins | sample HC15DNA20500_MG_FD_204667 | JGI IMG/M metagenome (GOLD analysis project Ga0310345, IMG submission 204667) | Marine microbial communities from station ALOHA, North Pacific Subtropical Gyre - HC15-DNA-20-500_MG | ecosystem: Environmental > Aquatic > Marine > Oceanic | place: Pacific Ocean: North... | reverse complement strand
AACCAGTATGTGAATGTATTGAAATATAAAACAAAATAGCATATTTTTAAGACTGGCCAGTCAACGCCCACAGTTTTTCACTCGAAAGTCGCCATTTGGGCGTTGACTGAAACCGACTTAAAAAAGCCCGTTTTTGACCCCTCTTTGTTCAAAAAGTAAGACTGATCAGTATAGTCCCAAATGCAGTAAATAAAAACTTTTTCTAGAAAATTCAAAAAAAAAAAACTTTTTTAATTTTTTTTTTTTTTAAAAATTTTTTCCAGGAAAAAGTTTTTTTTTTTATTTTTCTCTCTCTCTCTCTCTATTTTACTGAATTTTATTCCAGTATTTCCAGTAATTTTACAAATTTTTACACTGTCAGTCTTTTATATATATTTTTTCTTCTTAAAAAGAAGATATAAAAGAGTAATATTTTCTTTATGAAAGAAGAAGAAAAAAATTCAGTAAAATTCAGTAAAATTCAGTATTTTAAAATTTGGCTCATTCAGTAAAAATTCAGTAAAATTCAGTAAAAAATATATAAGAATTATTATATAGTATATAAATAATAATGAATAAAATATTTATTTGTCAATTATGTAATCGACATTTCAATCGTAAATATAATTTAAATCAACACATGAAAAGAAAAAATCCTTGTGTAAAAAAAGAAGAAAATAAAAACGATATTAATACCTTGGCTCATTTTGGCTCATCTAGGCTCAATTCGGCTCAATTTGGCTCAATTCGGCTCAATTTGGCTCAATTTGGCTCATCTAGTAAAAAAATAAAAAAAGGATTTAATTGTGATTTTTGTCAATATTTCACTGATAAAAAAGGAAATTTTAATCGACATTTAAAAACTTGTAAAGTTAAAAAAGAAAAAGAAGAAGAAAAAGAATTAAAATTGGAATTGGCTAAAAAACAAATAGAGATATTAAAATTACAAGCACAAGTTGCATCTGGTAATACAAATTGTAATAATACTAATACTAATAATACAGTTAATAATACAGTTAATGTTACAGTAAATGATTATGGCAAAGAAAATATAAATTATTTAGAAAATAATAAATATAAAAAACTGATTACACAGATATTAGGAAATGGAATGTTAGGATTACAGCAATATATTAAATATAAATATTGTAATCCTCAACAGCCTGAAAATTTAACAATAAAATATACAAATGATAGATCAAATAATTTAAAGGTAAGAACAAATAATGAATGGAAAACTCGCAATAAATTAGAAGTAATAGATGAGTTATATGATAGAGATAATAATATAGAAGAAGTATTAAATATTTATGAGTCTATAAATGATTTAAAAGATGATGTACACATGGATAAAATTCAAGTTCATTTTGTAGATGAAATAGACAAATATTATGATGATGATGATGATGATAAAGAAATTGAGAAAGAAATGAGAAGAATAAAAAATAAAACTTTAAACCATTTTTATGATTGTTATAAACAGAATAAAAATAAATTTGAATAAGATTGAAGAAAAAAAATTCAGTAAAAATTCAGTAAAAATTCAGTAAAAATATATAAGAATTATTATATAGTATATATAAACAATGAAAAGAACATTTATTTGTGATTTGTGTAATCGAGGTTTTAATCGAAAACAAACTTTAAATCGGCATAAAAAAAAAAAGAATCCTTGTGTAGTTATAAAACAGAATCTTCCAAAATCTTCCAAAATCTTCCAAAATCTACCATTTTCTTCCAAAAATGATAAATCGGAAGAAACGAATGAAAAACGATTTGGTTGTGATTTTTGTAAAAGATCATATAAACAAAATTATAATTTGACAAAACATTTAAAAACTTGTAAAGTTAAAAAAGAACAAGAACAAGAACAAGAAATTGACTTTATTAACAACTTTAGGAAATCTGTTGAAATTTCACATACGAGTCTCAGAAATGAAATTTTTAAAATAAAAGAAGAAATGGAAATAATGAATGAAAAACTCGTAATAAATTAGAAGTAATAGATGAGTTATATGATAGAGAAAAAGAAGAAGAAATGAGAAGAATAAAATATTAAATTAAGTTAAATTTAATTAAAATAATTTAATATATAATGTTATATGTTTAAAATTCGTCTTTCTAATGATATTATGAACTTAATTCAATCTTATGTTCCACCAAAATGTTTTTATACAAATTGTAATAAGATAGGATGTAAATTATTTATCCCTAATATTTTCTATGGTGATCCAATATTTGATAGAGGGTATTACTGTAATAAACATTTTGATGAACATAGTATTTATTTTCGTTTTTATTAAAATTGAAATAAGTAATTCTTATAATAATTATAATAATGACATCTTTTCAGATTACATATCAAGAACTAGTAAAAAATAATATTTCAGATGATATTATTAGAATTATTTTTGATTATACAAAATGTCAATATCCAGGATGTTTAGAATTTGGTGATGAAGAATTAATTACATTTGATGGATTTGGTGGATTTGATGAATTAAATGGATTTTATTGTTTTAATCATCATGATGAAGTAACAGCGGAATTATTTGATGAATTTAATTCATATCCAGACGATGAATATGAATATGACAATGAATATGATGATAGATTTATGGGATGGGATTTTGGAGCATCTGTAGATATATAAGAAATAAAACAAAGGATATAAAAAATTAAAATTGATTTTTCTTATCCCTATGTAAATCCAACTCATACCAAGACTACCAAACGATATTTAGCAAGCAAGCAACCAGCAACCAAACAAATTTCAATCAATCATGGTTTATTTTACACGAGGAAGTTTTAGTAAAAAAGCAAATTTTCCATCAAGAGGAGCGAAAGTTGTCAAATATTTGGATGAAAACAAAATATACGTTAGTGACAATTTGTTAAAATACAAGCCTAGACATTTAACATCAGGTCAGATTGTAAAAAGTTTTGGAAAAAGCATTCAGAATCTAACCACTTGTAAGTCAAGATATGTTTATACGCGTAGCACATAAACATATCTTTACATATTTGTATTGTATTGTATTAAAAAATTTAAAAAAAATCAGTCCCTAATAATTATGTTTTCATTTTCAGTATCATTTTGATTAATAAGCCAATTATTATTTTCATTTTCATTTTCATTTTCATTTTCATTTTCATTTTCATTTTCATTTTCATTTTCATTTTCATTTTCATTTTCATTTTCATTTTCATTTTCATTTTCATTTTCATTTTCATTAGAAATATTTGTGTTATAAGTAATATCACTAATATCTGATATATCAGATGCTTCAGACTCGGATGAGTCTACTACAAATACATTGTTATTTTCTGATAGAGGTTGCCATAAATTAACTTTATGACGACATATTGGACAAGAATTTTTTCTTCTATACCATGATGTAATACAATTTGTATGAAAAATATGTTCACACATTAATTTGCATGGTATATTAGATTTGTCTTTATAAATCCAATTTCCAATTCTACCATCTGATAATTTTTTTATACATTTTGGTTTTCCAAACATTAAATCTTGGCAAATTCCACATATATTATTTCGTAATTTTTTAGCATATATTTTTTGTTCTTCGATTACTTTATTTACTTCATTTTGCATCATAGAAGTATTTTGTATTTCAAGTTCTATTAAATTTGCTCTATAATTTCTTGTTTTTTTTTGTCGTAATTCAAGTAGATTTTTTTTTTTAATTATTTTTTGTTTTAATTTACAAACTTGCTTTTCTATAATATGTTCTTCAGTAAGTGATAATATATAATGATTTCTTTGTTTGAGATAATTAGATTTATCAAAATTTTCTGCAAATGTTTTATTTGAGAAAAATGAATCAGATAATTCTAAATGTTTATCATCAGTTATGGATGTTATATTTGGGAATTCCATTTAGTATTATATATTATAAAATTTAAAAATTGTTGTTATTATACGAAAATATTTATATTTGAATCTGTTTTATTTTACAGATTAGTCGATATAATCATAGTGTCATATTATGATAAAATTTCTTTAAAATGGATAAGGAAAGTAACATTAATTAACGTATTCCCTCTAAATATGAAGTATAATCGTCTTTTAATGTCTTTTCCGAAATATTTTGATGTGATACATTATAATTTAAACGTTCATATGACAATGTCAAGAAATGTGAATAAACAATTAGCTCATCGTCAATGGGGTGATTTATTTAATATTTTGCAATCAAATAATATAAGAGTTGATTTAATTCCACCCAAAAAGAATTTAGTAGATATGGTATTTACTGCAAATGGTGCTTTGATTTATAAAAATTTAGCTATAGTATCAAAATATAAAGCATTACCTCGGCAGGGTGAAACAGAATGTTATGTAGATTATTTAAAAAGTCAAAATTATGATGTATATAAAATGCGAAATTATTTTGAAGGAACTGGGGATGGTATTTTTTCTCATTCAAAAAACCATTTATGGTTAGGACATGGTTTTCGTTCAGATAGTAATAGTTCTAATGAAATAAAAAATGTTTTAAATGATGATGGTGTAAAAATTCATAGTTTAAAATTAATTCGTCCGGAATGGTATCATTTGGATACATGTTTTTGTCCAATTGGTGATGGTAAATTATTATTATTTGATAAGGCATTTGATGATGAAAGTTTAAATGAGATATATAGTGTTTATGATGATAAAGATATTGTAAATGTATCAGAAAATGATGCATTAAATTTTGCTTGTAATTCAATTTGTATTGGTGATGATAATCATAGTATTTTAATTGGTCATAAATTTTCAGATGAATTAAAAGAGAGAGTAAAAAAATTGGGCATAACAAAAATAATAGAAAATGATATGAGTGAATTTTTATTGAGTGGTGGTTCTGTCCGTTGTAGTGTTTTAGATGTTGAAGTAAGATAGATATGTAAAAGTAAAATTGAAAATTAAAGATTATATTAAAATGGATGATTTTAAAACTATAAGAGAGACACTTGGTATGGATAAAAATTCTTTACCAGATGATGTAAATAATATAATCATAAAATTTATTTTAAAAGAGAGTAGTTTAACTTTTGCTAGATATGTAAAAAAAATTTGTAATTCTTGTAAACAAAATTGTCATAAATATTATGTTTACAAGGAAGGAAAAATTCATAATGGTAAGTGTCGTAAATGTATGAAAAAATATTTAATGAAGAAATGGAAATCTGTATGTAGGGAAGATCAAATCGATGATGTATTAAATTCAACAAATACAACAGCATATATATGTGATATAATAATTCCAGTAGTTGATACAAATAAGAATTGGTATATATATATGGAATTGGAAGATCCTTTATATTTTTTACAAGATTTTGCTGGAAAAATTACTTATTGAAAATTAAGTAGAATTTAATCCATTTATTGGCAATAAAAATATTACGAATTTTTTTATAAAAGTTGTGGTAGTATTGGTTCATTATTATTATTATATGCATCATATAAATCATTATCATCTCTATGTGGAAAGATTCTTTCATATGGTGGTTTTGGTGGTGAGAATTGTTGATAAGCGTGTTTATCAGATTGTGTTAATTGATGATATCTATCATCATCTGATAATTTTTGATAAGGTGAATCAAGATTAAATTCTTGTGATGATTCTTCACTATTTTTTTTGGGTTCGAACTGTTGTTCTTCATCATTTAATAGAGATTCAGAAATTTCTTGTTTAAGGAACATTTTCATATTAATTACGATAATAATAACAAAAATTTGGAAGCAAATTGGAAAAAAAATTGCCCATAATTCTAAGTAAAGAGAGTATGTAAATAGGAATAAAGCCCCGATTAGATATGATAATACCCATTTCCACGTAATATCTTTTATTTTTTTTGTTTTGTAAGTTTTAATACTATGGAATAACATTTCAGAAATTAGGATAAGATAGCCGAATAATCCAAGTATTTGAAATATTCCATTTGGTGATTTAAACCAATTAGTGATATCTTGAAACATTTTAGATAATGTAAATAACTTAGATAAATCTATTTTAATTATTTTTAATTATTTAAAATTGAAAATAAAAAAATAAATGTAAACAAAGATGATATAATGGGTAATATTTTATTTGTAGCAGCAAATAGAAAAAAGAAATATTATTATGATATAAATCATAATAGTATTTTTGAAAAACTATTAAGTCATAGTAATGACAATAATGATATATATGAATCATGTACATCATATACATCATATACATCATATAAAATATTTGAGAGATATGGAACTGTATATGAAAAAAAAAATTTTAAAAAAAAATTAAAAAAGAAAAAAAGGAATAAAAAAAAATTTAGATTGAAAAGAATAAATTCCAATAATTTTTCAGATTCGGAATTTGAATCTGAGTCTACATCGGATATTGAAATTTCATATTTAGATTATTACGATTTAACAAAAAAGTGAAATTAAAATTTAAAAAATAAATAAATAAATAAAGATGATATGTGAACAATTTTCATTTGTTTCTAAGGATATTTATGATATAATTGTATCATTCTGTCCTGAAATTTATGTTCGAGATTGTTTAAATGTAATAAAGAGAATGCGAATGGAAATAAATGATTTAGATAACGAAATCAAAAAGAAGCGTCGGAAGATAGATAGTTATAAGTCTTCAATGAAAGAATGGTGCCCGCATTCAGAATTACACCAAGAAATTTGGTTTGATGGTCATAAAAATAATAGAACATATAGTTGTATTTTATGTAAATGTGATATAGATTGGAATGAACGATTAAAAATAACAGACTATAAAATAGTATCGTATTCACGATGTTAAATTCATATAATTTTAAAATTGAATAATATTAACATTATATCAGTTGAAACTACAATGAACATGTATCGTGAAAATCTTATTAATAATAATGATAGCGAAGAAAGTAATAATAGTTGTTGTTTATATAAATGTTTTATTTTTATAAGACGTTATGTAATAATATTTATTTTACTTGTCTTAGTTGATTTATCATTTTATATTTATGACAAATATCCTCCATATTCGGAATATCTTGCCCTTGGTGGAATAGGAATTCTTCCAATGATATTATTATTCTATTTATGTATTTCAGAAAATAGAAGTCGTAGTAATGAAAGGAAAAGACGTGAAGAGTTAATAGATGTTATTTTAGGAAATAATGTTTTAACAATAGAAGATGATCTACAACATATTCGATGTTCTATTTGTTTAAAGGATATCGAAGTAGGAGATACTTATACTAGTTTGAAATGTGATCATATGTTTCATACAGATTGTATAAGAACATGGTTTTGCATAAAGACAAATTGTCCATTATGTAGAGAAAGAGCTTAAATATTATAATAACAAGTCCAGTTTAGATAACTGCAATTATTACAAGTACAATAATAACTACAACAACAATACCAACTGTCCATAGAACACAACTATTGGACATTTTATCTTTCCATGCTTGCCATCTAACTTTTTTTGCTTTTTTTTGAAATGTTTTAGCATTGCCTTCTAATTCTTTTGATTTAATTTCAAGTTCTTCTAAATTATCGCCTCTTTCTAGAGTAGAATTAATTGCTACATTAACTTGTTCTTTGGATTGAATAATTTCTAATTTAACTTCTTGAATTTTATTTTTGGTTTTATCAGTCATAATTTATATTTTATGTATATTATAAATCAAGTTTCAATTTTTTTTATTATATAATATTTTATAATATTTATCTTGTCCATTTTTTTATTTGTTTTTGAATTTGGATATTTCTTTCAGGTTGTGATAAAACATTATTGCTACTATATATGCGAAGGATATTTTCTATAGTTTGTTGTAAGGTAGTAATTTCATTTTCAAGTTTTTTTATTTTTTTTTTAAATTTTTTTTGTTTTGGTTTAATCTTTTTTTTCTTTTTATTCAAATTATTAAATGCTGTGTTAAGATTATTTAAAGTTTTTTTAAGATCATCAGAATGAGATTCTACAGAGTATATTTTTCTTGGGGGTATTTTACAAGGAGTATTGTTTGTAGGTAATTTACAGAAGTTTTTTTTATCAACTATTTTTTTTTTGAATCTATCTTTATAATAAGGTATATCACAGTAATCATTGGATGGTAAAGGTTTTAATTTTAACATAATGATATTATATAATAACATTATTTTTTAATTTTGAATAAAATATTTATAATAAATATAAACAAAAATGCCTGTATCAAAAGATATAAAAAGTGTAAAAAAAGTTGGTGGTAAAAAAAAGCCATCAAATCTTTCCATCAAATCTCCAAATATGAAAAAAGAAATAAAGTTAGTATGTGATGTTTGTAAAACAAATGGATGGGTTATCCAAAAAGCAACAATATCTCGTGGCCGTGTAGCAGCTTATTTTGATATGGAATGGGTTTTTGACAAAACAGTAAGAACTTGTACATGTATAACTTGTGGTAATATGAAATGGTTTGCTAAGAAAGATTTTATAATCGTTAAAAAATAAAATTTTAAATAAAATCTAGTTAAAAATTGAATTATAGATACAAATTATAAAGCGTTATGAATAAGTTAGTTTATTTTTTAATATTATTATTAAATATATGTGCTCAAGGTGTTACTGTAATAAAACCTCCTGAAATTTCTGGAATTTATGGTCATTCAACAGCAGATTTTGGTCCATCATCGGGTAATTATTATGTAAATAGTACATTATTAGTTTTTTTGAAAGATAATAGGTATGGTTGTTTACCTAATTCAACAAATATAACAAATAAGATAGTTATTGTAGAAAAAGGTAGTTGTTCATTTTTTACAAAAGCAAAAAATATACAAGATTCTGGTGGTATAGCAATAATAGTAGGTAATGATGTTTCAAGTAGTATTGTAAATAATTATGGATATATAAGAATGACAACAATAAATGGTGAAGATAAGAATGAGATTAAAATACCATCTGTTTTTATTCCAAATGAGGAATATAAATTTTTATCAAATGATGCTTCATTTGAGGAAACTGTAGTCACGATATGTAAAGATGGTGAGGTAGATCTTAATGATGGATTTGAAGATTATTTACATAAATTAGAGTATGTTGTGTTAATTACATTAATAATGATGGTTTCATGTATATGTTCATTTCTATGTTTTAAAATGTGTGGGTGTATAGATAGATGTCGTGATATTAATTATCGACGTTTTCGACTGAGCGAGATAATAGAGGTTGAATGGTCTGAATTAGTTTGTGAAGAGCACGGTATTCATAATAATACTTGTGCGATATGTTTATCGCATTTTGGTATAAATAGTGAAGAAAATAGTGAAGAAAATAATGAAGAAAAAGTTGAAGAAAAAGTTGAAGAAAATAGTGAAGAGAATGTTGAAGAGAATAGTGAAGAGAATGTTGAAGAGAATAGTGAAGAGAATAGTGAAGAAAAAGTTGAAGAAAATAGTGAAGAAAATAGTGAAGAAAATGTTGAAGAGAATGTAATTCAAATATTTAATGATAGTAGAATGGTTAAAATATTTCGATGTAAACATGCTTTTCATCCGGATTGTATAGATCCTTGGTTTGAAAATCATAATAAATGTCCATTATGTAATGAGGTATTTATTGATGATTTAGATACAAATTATAAGAAATTTATCCGATGGAATCAAAGTTGTAGTAGAAATACAATAAATATGAGTATAAGATTTGGAAATAGGATTGAACAAATGGTAACAAGAATTTATAATAGTATAACAAATTGTTCAATTAATTGTTATAATTGTTGTTGTTGTTGTCGTCATCGTCGTCATCGCCATCGTCGTCATCGTCGTCGTCGTGTGGTAAGAGAAGATTATCAGCAATTGTAAGAATTATTTTTTAATATAAGTTAAATTAAAAATATAAAAATTGAATTTCTATATTTTTAATTAAAAAATCTAAAATATGAAAAAATCTGTATCGGAATTATCACTTACAAATATTGCAACAAATGATTGTAATAATAAGTATAGTTTAATGATTAAGAATGCTGGTTGGGATATTCACACGCATATTCATCGTCATGAATATGCGTCAAAACTTTTATCTCGTAAATTTTCAGTAGATGATTATGGTATGTATATTATCCAATTATTTCATATTTACGATACCATGGAAGTTTTAATTTCTGAATCAACAAATCCATTGCTTATGAAATTTTGGAAATTATTTGGTGAAAGATTAAAACGCACGGATTTATTAATAAATGATTTAGAATATTATTATGGTAGTAATTGGAGAAATAAATTGAATGAGAATAAATTATATGCAACTGATTATTATACATTACGTTTAATCAAAGTATATAATAAGAATCCGTATTTATTATTAGCTCATGCTTATATTCGTTATTTTGGAGATTTAAATGGTGGTAGAATTATAAGAAAGCGTTTTTTAAAAAATAATAATTTAGCAGAAGGTATGTATTTTTATACATTTTCCACAGATTTGAAATTATTGAAAAAAGATTATCGTTTATTTTTAGATAATCTTGGTTGGTTATTATCAGATAGAGAAAAGAAATTATTTTTGGAAGAAGTCAAGGAAGGATATTTATTAAATTATTCATTATTTACGGATTTATTTATGTCACATAAGAATGATAAAACAAAATATAAATGTAAAGTTAGTTCTTTATTAAATGTTGTTCAGGTGAATTCTCCTATATTTGGAATGGTAATATTTGTTTTAGTATGTTGTTTTACATATCCGTTATTTTGTGTTGAATAGTGGTAAAGTTTCTTTAGTAAATACTTTAAAATTTATATTATTTAGATTTATTTTTTTAAAAATGGATTCTGGATATTTGATATTAATTTTTTTTATATTGACTTTAGTTTGTTGTAACATTTCTTGACATATAGAGAGCCATATATGTGTGTCTAGATAGATATCATCAGAGTTAAAATCTAGTTCCCAAGGCATGTCTTGGCCAACATAATGAATTACTGATATTTTTGGGCATATTTTTGTTTTTTGTCTTTGGTAGTAAATTGATTTATCATCACAACATTCATTTCTATGCCATGGTATGAATTGATAGCATTGTGGTAGATTATACCATGATAGTTGTGGCCCATGTTCATATATACTCATAAAATATGCAAGTGATGTTTCATCAATCATAGATCCATTTTTTTTTGTGAAATTTGAAAAATGTTCTTTTTTTTGGAGCATTTTTTTGTAATCATTGTAATATTTTTTATTAGGTTTTAATAAAATAGATGATGCTACAAATACATGTCCATGTTTATTTAATGCATTTTTAATTAAATTTGGGTTAATTATTTTTTTGCGTCCATAGTGATCTTTTATGGGTGAAAATTTTGAATATTTTTTTGACCAGGGACAATAAAATGTTGCACTAATTTTTTTTTTATCAAAAACCGAATCTATATTTTTTGTAACAATTGTATCAGCATCTAATAGAAATATTTTTTTGTATTGTGTTAGATTTAATACGTTCCATTTAGTGTAAGAAACACTTTTCCATGGTTTATATAATTCTTCTTGTCGTTTTGTTGTAAGATTAGGGGTACGAATTGCTTTAATATATGGAACTTCAATAACTTTTGTACATATTTTTGCTAATTCTTTGCGACCAATATCAGTAACGTCGGGGGTAACTAAACATATTAAATTATATTTTGTATTAGTTCTTTTTACAGAATATGCAGAAACTAGAACTCCTGGAATATATCTGTCTCCTTTAAATATTGTCCATACATATGCATTTTCGGAAGGCATTGTAATATTCTTATAATTAATATATATATTAATTGTATTTGGATAAATATAATTAAAATAGATAAAATTTCTATAAATATTTTTTATATCATGTTAGTTCGAACTTGTAACTGGATATGGAAAAAATTATAAAATAACAATAGTATCATAATAAAAATTATGATATTATGTATATACCTACAGATATTCAAAAATTGATATTATCATTTTTGCCGAAAAAATGTGATTGGTGTATGAGACATTGTAATTATGAAATAATAGATTACAGAACAAAAATATGTTTAGATGAAGACCGAGAAGATATTACAGAAAATGCATATATTTGTCGTTTATGTAAAATCGGTACTTTTAATTTTGATAGAAAATATATATGGATAAAAAATTTAGGTCAATCACGAGAAGGCGAAATAATATCCTTCTATCCTCAAATGCACGTGAAATCATATGAACATGTGCCTTATGGTAATATTATAGAGGAGCCGATTCGTAGTATGATAGATGTGCGTAGAGAAGATACACTTTATTTTGAATAATGGTCGATAGCATTTTGAACATATTTTTCTTTATGTTCTTCTGATAGTGCAGCCCATAAGTATTCAAATGATTGCCATTTTTCAAAGATATAATTTTCATCATATTTTTCAGTTTTTTTTTCAAATAATTTTTCATATTGAAAAAATTTACTGGTATTCCAGTAATAGCGAATAACTAGGTCGATATTTGAGGAAGTAATGCGATTCATAATTATTTAATATAAATTGATAAATTTCAATTTTTAAATTTATATTAATTAAATAAAAAATTATTTTTTCCGTTTACATTTAATGATTTGTGCTAATCCACTTTTAAGTTTTTTACCAGAATATTTATATCCTTTTTTTAATTTTCCTTTTTTTCCTCCACTTTGGTGAATCCCTTGATGTTTTCTAGTTTTACCACCTTTTTTTAAGTTTATTATCTCATATTCTGAATTATCAACATCATTTGTGTCGAGTTCTGACGCGAATTTTGTTTTACAACAAGGAAATCCTTTTGTTGTAAAATATTCTGTCATTCCTTTAGGACACTTTTGATGTTTAACTTTAACCCCTTCTTCGTCGTGATATTTAGATTGATGTTGGCGGAGGTTAACAGGACAATCATTCTTATTAATTTTATATGCTTTTACATCGTTTTCAAATGATATTGTTGTTTCAACTCCAAATCTACCTAATTTTTTAGAGGACATTAATATTATATATTATAAGATATATTTTTTTTCCGTTTACATTTAATGATTTGTGCTAATCCACTTTTAAGTTTTTTACCAGAGTATCTATATCCTTTTTTTAATTTTCCTTTTTTTCCTCCACTTTGGTGAATTCCTTGATGTTTTCTAGTTTTACCACCAGTTGTTGGTACTTTTGGGATAGAATTTTTAGCCAGCCCCAATCGATGTGCGTTTTCTGTTATTCTTGTTTTAAATTCCAATCGATGTCGATGTGCTCTTTCTGTTATTTTTGTTTTAAATTCCAATCGATGTTTTTTTTCAATTGATAATATATATCCTAGTTTATTTTTTTTCCAATTTTTAATATCATATCTCAAGAGAGCAAAACTATCTCTTTTTATTCCTTTTCCCGCAGATGTGGCAGTTGACAAAGTTAATACTGGATATACTTGACATTTATCTTTATGTGTGTTATCAAATTTAGATATATTTATTCTATATAAATATGAATCTGCATTTCTATCTTTATCTAACGTAGTATCTCTTCTATTTTCTTGGAAATGAATAATATTTTGAAGTGCTGTATTTCTATATTCACATTGTTTCCATTCATTTTCACTTTCATTAATATCTATCATAGTATAGTCATATAAATTGTTTTTTTTTAAATCTGGACTACTGAGTAGTTTAGTATTTTTATAATTATCTTGATGGCCTCTCATAATAAATCTTATATTATTTTTTTCCATATATTTTCTTGTATCGTCTATTCCAAGAGCTATTATTGTGCCACGATTTTTGTCACGACTTGTAGTCATGTTTTGTTTTTTACTTTGAAAATCATTCCATTTGATTGATCTTGCGAAGTTATAGTTTATTGGAAAAAAACATGTCTTATTGTTTTTTAAAAATTCTGAAATGTCTAATGAAAAAGGAGATTTATGTGTTATATCATGAGAGTCATGTTCATGTTCTCTATCATTTTTTACATAGGTAATAGGTAATCCTCCATGGCAACACCAAATCCATTGTGAATCGCTTTTGGATCTAACACATATTGCTGATGGGAATTTCATAAATAATTCTTCAATATGAAAAGTAAGTTCATTCAAGATACGATCATCTTTAAATTTAAGTTTTAATTCATCACCAAATTGGAGTTTCGAATGTATTTTCATTTCTTCATGATTTCCTTGAATAATGAAAACTTTCTCGTGATTATGATATTTTAATAGTAATATAGTCATTAAATTTTCATATCCTAGATATCCATAATCAACAATATCGCCAAGAAATATCATATAAAAATTTGATTTTAAAATTTTAAAATTATTGTCAATAATTCCAGAATATTTTAATCGTAATATATTTCTCATAGTAGTATGAAAAGAACCATGTGTATCTCCACAAAAAAATATTACACTTTTATCAGGAATAATAAGTTTTTGTATATGGAATCTATTAAGTTTAAACTTGTTCTTTTCATATTCGTCCGATAATATATCTTTATACTTGTGGGAGGAAATTTTAGCGTCAGGCGCGTTGAACAGCGTGTCGTACAGATTGCCACCAGTTTGAATAATACCTCTATGTTTTCTTGTTTTCTTGGATTTTTTTTTGCCTCCAAAATAGTCTTCATTGTCTTCATTGTCTTCATTGTATTCATTGTATTCATTGTATTCATTGTATTCATTGTATTCATTGTATTCATTGTATTCATTGTATTCATTGTATTCATTGTATTCATTGTCTCCATAAACATTCTTACTGTATCTACCTTTTTCTGACTTGTTACTGATATCAATAGCATTTTTTTTTTTCATAGATTCTTGTATTTTCGATAAAACTTTTTTTAATATAGAAAAGGATTCTTTTATTTTGAATTCATCTTTATAATCCTTGAATAATTTTTCCTTGTCCTCTCTTATAGCGTTAAAATTATTCTTACTTATTCGTGATGGATATCGAGAAAATATTTTTTGTGTTATGTTATCAATAGTAATTGTATTAGTTATTATTTTTTTAATTTTGAAAACTTTTTGGGGTGGATTTTGTTCATAATTAATTTTGGCATCCATTAGATCACAAGATCTATAGTATGTTTCTTTTTCTTCGTTTTCAGAATCATCTTTAATAATCCCACATTTTTCGTTTTTGGATATAGTAGTAAACCATAAATTATTGTCATTTTTACTTGAAAGTTTGTATTCATATATTTCTAAAATTGGTGGGTTTCTTTCTTCTTTTTCTTCCTTTTTTTCTTTATAATTCTCGTTTGATGACATTATTTATATATAATATATGAAGATATTATTTATATATAATATATGAAGATATTATTTATATTTTTATGTAGTTGCTTTAGTATGTTTCATCATAAGATAATCACCAGCAATTACATCTTCATATTTAGATATTCCATTATTTTTACAAGATTCGAATGTTTGTATTATTGTATTAGGATTTGCATTAAAGAAGAAAGCGATAGATTGTCTTCTATTATTAACTCCGTTCTTGATTTGCGGATTAACTACGCGATGAACAGTAGATTTCCATTTATCATTTGTCCATCTTTTGAATAAATCACCAATATTAATAATAAAGCATTCTTCAGGAGATTTAATATCAATCCAAGTATTATTTTTTGATTGAACTTGTAGGCCTCCAGTATTATCTTGTTTTAAAATTGTAAGTATTCCATAGTCACTATGTTGACTACATCTAATTTTATTAGGTTCATATTTTTTAACGTGTGGATAATTAAGAAGTCGAAGAGCACTCTGGTGATTTTGAATTTTATCTTTGAACCAATTTTTAGGCATATCTAATGATAATGCGAAAATTTCAAGTATTTTTGTTGCTAATTTACTCATATTACAGTAATAATTAGTTATGATTTTGTCCATATTTTTTGGTGATTTCGGTAATCTAACATCATTATTATTAAGACATAATTGGAAAGTTTCTTTCATATCTGGATAAATTGTTTTATTATTGTCAAATGTTTTAGATAATATTTCATTTGATTCATATCCATATGGATAAGACGGTGTCATTTTAATAAGTTCTTTAATATGTGTTGGTTGGTCGAAATATTGTTTTGTAATATTCCATGTATTGTGAATGTTATTATTATCGAATTGTTGTCCTTTAATCATAAAAAACCCTATGTTTTCCATAGCATTTTTTACAGAATTTACAAGGTTATAGATTTCAGTAGTATTATTTGAATATATTGGGCTAATATCTATTATTGGTATGCTCATTTAAATAGTATACTAATTAAATTCTTAATTATTTTGTTTGTATTTATTTTGAAACTTTGACTATTATAGATAATCCAGTCTTTGTTTTTTTTCCAGAATATTTATATCCTTTTTTTAATTTTCCTTTTTTCCCCCCACTTTGGTGAATTCCTTGATGTTTTCTTATTTTTTGAAAATGTTTATGTATGTCACCACCTTTATTAAATTTTTCCAAAAGTATCTTGCGACCTGGAAGTTCATTTTTTATTAATTGGCTTATTATATTTACCTCGTCTTTAGCAAATTTTTTGACAATATCCCAGGAAGGCCTCCTATTTGGGAGCATAATATCTGCAAATACTTCTAACACTTCATTTAAATCTCTTAAATAACCTGTTATTATGATTTCAGATATTTTATCTGCTCTCCAACCATAATTTTGATAATTTTTATTTGAAAAAAGAAGCTCTTGATAAATTTTAATTCTTTTTATCATGTTGTTTAAATTATTTTGTGCTTCTTTATTATAATCAAATTTATAATAAGGTAGTTCCCTGTTGTTTAAATTAATTTGTGCTTTTTTATTCAATTTTCCCGATTGTTTCTTTTTTTTTTCAATTTCTAAATATTTTTTAGACTGTTTTAGATATTTTCTTCTTATCATTTCTGTCTCGTTTTCTCCAAAATCACCGAAAACATCAAAGAAATATTTTCCATAATCATCTGAATGATCTATAAATACTTTTGCCACTTCATTTATATCTCTTAAATAACCTATTACTATGATATTTTCTATATCTTCTTTTGCTATTTTTTCTATTTCCTTTGCTTTCTTTCCATAAATTTGATTATTTTTATTTGGAAAAAGAAGCACTTGATAATTTTTTATTCTTTTCCTCATGTTGTTAAAATTATTTCGTACTTCTTCATTTGGAGAAAAACCTAGTTGTAAATCAATACTATCAGAAGTTTCTTTGTGGGCCATTTATTATTATATTATATATCTAGGAAAATAATTCTGTATTTTGATATGCTTTTTTCTTTGCTTCTTCTTCTTCGATATTGTGTTTTCTTCGATAATGTGCCTTTAGGTAATTACGAGATTGTAGTTTTTTATGACAAATGTCGCAAGTAAATTTTTTATTTTGACATTTACCAGTTTTAATATGTTCTTGTAATTGTTTTTTATTAGCACAAATGAATGTACAATGAGGACATTTTCTTTTTCTACATTTATTAATATGTTTATCTAAATGACCTCTACTTGTAAATTTTTCATCGCATATGTGGCATGACCATGTATCCTTACCACAAACATTTTCTTTATGAGATTCAAGTTGTCTTTTAGTACTTAATGTATTTCCACACTTATCACATTTAAATTTTTTTTTATTACCTATCTTTGATTTTTCAGATTTTTGTTTTATTTTAATTGCTTTTAATTCTTTTTGTGATTCTTTAATTAATTTCTCTAGTCTTTTTTTCTTTTCTTCTAAATCAGCAACATTTTTGTTGCTTTTTTGCTCATTTTCTGTTGAAACGGCAGACATAGTTATATGTATATGCTATATATTTATCTTTATCTTTATTAATAAAAATTTCTATTTTAAATATTTATAAATAACAATTTTGTTTGTTTAAGTTTCGTTCGTCGTTTCGCTTGTTTCGTTTCAACTATTCGTTCGTTAGTATATTAATGTATAATTCATTATTTGAAACCTACGATTATAAAATATTTTTTTTAATGTTCTTAATTTCGTGTGTGGGGTAATTAGTAATTTTTTTTATTTCTTTATTATCATCTATATTGCTGATTATTAAGTAAGTTTCAAATAATTTTGCGAGTAATAATCCTTCATCTTTAAGATAGGTATCATTAATGGTTGTTTTATTTTTTTTATATTGTTTTAACAATTCATTTTTAAGTATAACCTGTTTATCAAGAATATTCTTGATAGAAAATTTACCTCTGTCATATTTTTTTTGAAGAAATTCAGTAACATCTTTTTTATTTTTTTTCTTTGTTACTAGATTTTCATAATCTTTAAATATTCCAAGTTTATCTTCGTCAGTTATTTTCTTTCCTTGTTTTTTTGGTTTAATAATTTTAACTTTTTTAAGAGTTTCCAAACCTTTTCCAAATTCGAGTTCAGCAATAATAGGCATAAAGTGGTCGAATGATTCTTTATTTAATTCAAATCCCCATGCTTTTCTGCCTAAATTAAGTGCAACTTTTGCAGTAGTGAAGTTACCCATAAATGGATCAAGAACAATATCTCCTTGATTGCTAGCATATAATATAATTTTTTCCAGTAATGCTTCAGGTAATTTATTACTATTTTTCATTTGATCTGGTGCGAATTCTTTGTTAATATACCAGACATCTTCCATATCGATATTAAGTAACGATTGTTTTTTTTCATTTTTTTCTTGTGGTCCAAAACGACAATAAGTATTAAAAGTTTGTCCTTTCTTTTGTTTACCTAAGACTAGTATATGATAATGAGATGAGACGTATTTTTTTTGTGTAAATACACCGAAGTTAAATCTCCAAATTACGTGATTGATAGTATGTAAATCGTTTTTCTTAATAGCGTTTAATATTTCACCTAATTTACTCCATCCGGAAATTATGTATATTGTTCCAGTATTTTTTATGATTCTTTTACATTCTTTAATCCATTGATAAGACCAATCTTCATAATTTTCTGGTGCATGAACATAGCCATCAATAACATTATCCTTTCTGTTATAATGTTTTCCGAATGTTGCTTCATTAATACCAAATGGTGGATCCGCAATTACTAAGTTGACAGAATCATCTTTAATTTCTGTTAGACCAATTACACAGTCTTTATTTTCGATTTTATAGTTATATGTCATTAATAACTTATAATTATGTTATTTTTATTTCTATTTTTTCAGTCCTGTATAAAAATAAATAATTTATTTAAAATATCCTGTCAATAACATGTAATTGTTTTTGGCATTGTTTTCATTGTTAAAGTATTTTGAATATATTTCATCAAAATGGTTTTCGATATAATTTTCAGCATAATATTCATCAAATGCGATTTTTGGATGTTCTGATAGAGTCTTATCCTGTAAATTTGTAAAATATCTTAGAATTTTTTGAATTACATTATACATAACATGATCATCAGATGGATAATTTTTAATATTTATATTTTTATAAAATTTTATATTTTGAAGTGTTGGTGTAAAATTACAAATTAGATTATTAACATCATCACAAGAAGTTTTTTTACTTATTGCTTTCAGTGTGTCATTATGACTAGAAAAATGATTTTCAAAAATTTGAATTAGTTCATCATCAATTGAATTAAAAATCATTTCCACAACTTCAGATAATTCTCCCTCAATATCTTCGGTTATTCCACCATATTCGATAGATAGAGTACCAAAGAAATCATTACCAGATTCTTCATATTTTAATTCAAAGATTAGTTCATCAAATATTTCTGCTGTTGTAATTAACCACTCTTTTGGCGGACTCCACGCAGTTAAAAATGTATAAGTTAATGTATTTTCATCTCGTGTCATGGAAACATCCGAACAATTCCATTTTGTCCCCCAATTTTTTTTTTGAACATCGTACCAATTGTTACTTCCATATCTTTTTTTTTCTTCTGGTCCAAGATCTCCCATGTAGCAGTCTTTTGGTTGTGGAACAGATTTAGCAAAATCCAATTTTTGGTTATCTTTCATATTCTCATTTTTTATGAAAAAATTTTGAAGTTGTTTTTGATTTCCTCTGATTGTTAATGTATTATTACAATAATTAGGCATTGTGATATGATTTAATATAATTAGATAGATATTTTATAATTCAATTTTAATATAAGGAATTAAGCATATGTTCATATGATTTTTAATGATAAATATTAAAATTGATTTTCGTATCATTTATCTAAAGATTACTATGAATAACAACGAATATTTACGATATGCCTTGGCTGGTAAAATGGATATTATTTACAAATTACAAAATGATATTCGGAGATTGGAAATGGAAAAGAAACATATTATTAATAAAAATCATCAATTAGTAAAAATGGCAACATATTACAAAGACCTTTCTGAAGAAAAAGAACAGCTTCATAATATTATTGTCGATTCTTTTGAAAAAGAAATTGCTATATATAATCGTCGCGAAGAACGCCGTTTATATAATCACGTAAAGCCGAAAGCAATGTCTTTACGTGATAAATTAGAAAAAATCAAAGAAAAAAAAAAGCGTAAGAAATTAGAAGAACGTTCTCCAAAATTTTTTAAATTACCAAAAATTTGACATGAATTTATAAATCCAGTCCAATTTTTAATAATTTGTTAAAAAAAATTAGTAAAATAAATTAGATGATATGCTTACTCGGTATCACTATGGAATACCATAGGTAAGGAATCATAAGACCTACAACTTACGACGGTATCATCAGTCGTAAGATATGCATGACATAATTCGTCTCCTAATGAATCAGCAAATAAGATGTCTCCGTCGAGGTCGTTGAATCGGAAGGAAACAATCGGTGACGAGTTTCCATTCTCAATATCGTGACGATAACCCTCCAGTGGTCCGGTCATAGGATAATGTCTCATAAATGCTGCATAGGGAATTTGCCGCATTGCCTTAAGATATAAGGCTGTTGCGGCAGCTTCTTCTGCCAACTTCTTCGTGTGTTCGCGTTTCACGATATTCTCCATGATGCAGGTATTAGCCACATCTCTGCTTCCTGACATTTCAAGAAGTTGTCGATAATCCTCTGCTGTAAATGGCGATGTCATTATTAATGGACTTTTGCTTTTGGATATTGTTCGATGCTAGGTTTGGTTGTTTTGCTTTTCGTAATAATCCTAAAAATCGATTTTAATTTTTTGCCGTTTCAAATAGTAATATTTTTGCTTGTCACAAGCAAATTCGTTTATTGCGAACGAATTTCGTTCGCCGTTTCGTTCGTTCTGGTTTCAAGTTGCTTATTTTCGTTCGTTTTCGTTTGTTTTTGCTTATTTCCGTTCGTATAGATTCAAATTATTTATTTGAATCGTTGATTTCTATATAGATCGGGGCTGCTGAAGCTTTTGATTGACAACATTTTCGACAAAATTTCTTTAATTTATAATCAGCCTTTGGTAAATCATAAAAACGATAATTTCCATATTTCTTATCGAATGATATTACAAATCGTAGAGGTTCATCTTCCGACTCTAAACCACATTTATCGCATATATTACCGATGTAATTTGTTATGATTTTAGTAAGATTAACATCGTTATCAGTATCATATAATTTATCTTCGATTGCTTTATCCATTATCCTATCTTATGATATGAAATAATTATAAAAAAATCATTTTTAGATTTCAATATAGATATTCATATGCTTTTTTCTTGCTCCAATACGAGTTTGATAACATGCTCTTTTATTAACACGTTCAATATTTTTTTGTCTATGAAATTCTTCTCTTATAGACAATTCCGTTCTATTAGTACAAGAAAAAATTTCAAGTAAAACCATTTTGCAATTATCAAATCCGCGATTTTCGAATAAAACGAACGAAGAGCAATATTGCTTTGTTCTTCCACTTTTCCACCATTTGTATTTAAAAATATGACACATCATACGTTCAGAAAGAGAATATACAGTACTTCCTACGTAAATTTGTTTATCAGTAAAATTAATTATCTTGTAAATTTTTCCTTTTGTAAAATCTTCCATTTATATATTTTTATCATTTTTAATATTTATCTTTAATAATCACATTATATAATAATGAATATAAATACTTTTTAATTAACAACAACTGCATAACTTTATCAAAATAAATAACATCGTTTCAAAAATTTTCTTTTATTTTTCGTTTATTTTCGTTTATTTTCGTTTATCTTCGTTTATCTTCGTTTATTTTTGCTCGTTAAAAGAGCACTACGCTACGCTTCGTTTAAATTTTAGTAACTTCCGCCGATTCCAAACCGATACGCTAAATCGCCTTTCCCCCTTTGAAAATCAACATTTTTAGCATATTTCTGCTTATTTTTTGCTTATTTTTGCTTATTTTTGCTTATTTTACTTTAAATTCAGAAATATGATTCAATTAAAATTCACGAAATTAAATAATTTTATTATTAATAAAAAAATATCATTAATAAAATTAACAAACTATATCAATATTAATTTATTTATATTTAAAATTCGTCAAATTTCAACAAAATAAATTTTAATATAATTAACAACTTTAACAAAATCTTAAAAATTATAAACAAATTCAAGCAATATCATAATCAGATTAAAACAAAAATCTAAAACCCATTAAACAACTTAAACAAACTTAATAAACTTTATAAAAAAAAGAACATAATCCTATTCAATACCATAAACTTCAAGCAATATCATAATCAAATTTTAACAAAAATCTGAAACCCATTAAACAACTTAAACAAACTTAAACAAAAATCCGAAACCCATTAAACAACTTAAACAAACTTTAACAAAAATCTGAAACCCATTAAACAACTTAAACAAACTTTAACAAAAATCCGAAACCCATTAAACAACTTAAACAAACTTAAACAAACTTTAACAAAAATCTGAAACCCATTAAACAACTTAAACAAACTTTAACAAAAATCCGAAACCCATTAAACAACTTAAACAAACTTTAACAAAAATCTGAAACCCATTAAACAACTTAAACAAACTTTAACAAAAATCTGAAACCTATTAAACAACTTAAACAAACTTAATAAACTTTATCAAAAAAAGAACATAATCCCATTCAATTTCAGAGCAATTTTTAAAAAAGAACATAATTT
>Ga0310345_10001784_pt1 | contig 23040 bp, 20 predicted proteins | sample HC15DNA20500_MG_FD_204667 | JGI IMG/M metagenome (GOLD analysis project Ga0310345, IMG submission 204667) | Marine microbial communities from station ALOHA, North Pacific Subtropical Gyre - HC15-DNA-20-500_MG | ecosystem: Environmental > Aquatic > Marine > Oceanic | place: Pacific Ocean: North... | reverse complement strand
TAATTTGGCTCTGTGCTCACCGTAAGTTTTACCGAAACTATGCGGACTATCGTATGGCTTGTTCATAGCTGAAGCCGAAAGCTCTTCTGCTAAATCACGCTTGGTAAGCTTTACAGCATCCCATGGTTTTAGCTCCAAGCCAAAGAGCTCATCCTTTACAGGTTGTGCGGCTTTGTCAATTAGTAGTTTAGCTAAATCTACTGAGCCGTTATGGTTTTGGCCTATTTCGCCAATTAAGTAGGTATGTGGCATCTTTAAGAATGTTGAATTTTTAATGTCGAATTTTTAATGAGCACGATAAAGTATAACACTCATTTATTAAACTGATCAATTCCTTCACGCATGACCATTTTAATACTAGGATTAGCGTCAACTAATTGAATTAGTTGTTCAAGCCTAGCGTTGGAATTAGCTAGTTGGAGCAAGCTATGCATATTTTCGAAATCGGCTGGTGTGTCTATTGTAAAGCGAAGATCATTTCTGTGCAAAATCGCTGAAGGTGCCTCTTCCAATACTACATTAAACTCATTTGGATTACCATAAATAAAGTTGGTTACGTGCTCTGAGTAAAAGTCTTTTTGTGCGTGGTTTACCAATAAATCTGAGGCTCGTTTTAATGCCGAAAGGCTCACTCCCTCTACAAACAAACCCCAGTGAGTTTTGATGGCAGGGGTTCCTTCTGTATTGCAAAAACTAATGTAGTCTACACCGTTACTTAGTTTATTCATATAGTGTGAAACTTGCCCAAACTGCAGAAAAGGATTATCAGAGCAAACTCTAATAAGTTGCTTTGCACTATAGTGCTCTGCACAATCTATAAATCGTTGCAGCACATTATACTCCTCTCCCCTAAAACACTCTACTTGATTTTTCTGAGCCCAAGCTTCAAGTAAATCATCCGCTTGGTTACTGCTAGTCGCTAAAACAAAGGGTATATCAAGCTTTTTTAAAGCTTCTATCTGAAGGTCTAGCAAGCACTTTTCTTCGATTAGTGGTTTCAATACCTTGCCCGGTAAACGAGTAGAAGAAAGCCTGGCTTGAATGATGATGAGGTTACGAGGCATAGAGGTCTTCAATGACTTTTTCGTAAAGGCTAACAACCTTCTTCACACCATACTGTTCGGACAACTCAATCGCTCCTTTTGAGCATTGAGACATCAAGCCAGGAGTTTCGATCAACTTCTTAATGGCCTGCTCCATGTCTTCAAGTGTTTCACATACTACTCCATTTTCCCAGTTCTGAATCCATTCTTCAGCTCCATAGTCATTGAAAACAAGAGAAGGTATACCTGCAGCTGCACACTCAATAATTCCTTTAGGAAAACCCTCGGACTTAGAGGTCAAAATATGTAGATCACACTCTTTTAACTTTTCTAGTAATATAGAATGAGTCAACATCCCCAAATAAGTAAGGTTATTGTATGAGCCCGAACTTAGAATGTTTTCTAGGTAACCTCTATCCTTTCCAATTATTAGGAATTTTATTGAAGGATAGAGTTTAGAGAGATGAACAAAATCATTAACCCTTTTCCTTTTCATATCATTTCCTAAAAATACGATACGGTTAATACTTTTTCTTACAAAGCCGATTTCATTAAATAAAGCAGTATCTATAACTGGAGGTAGAATAAGATCTTCAGAAATAATCCCATGTCGCTCGCGGTTATACCTCCTCATAAAAGAAGTGATTGAAAATGTTTTAGTTGTGAAACTATAATTCTCTCTTGCTCTTTGAACAGTGCCTAAAACAGATAAAGCTGTTTTTAAGGATTCTGCATCAATTACATTTTCTACTGTCTTAAAAGATTTTCTTTTATAGATCTTAACAAGTAAACGTTGAAGTTTAAAATTATTACCCCTGGGTAAATAAGCAACATCTGACTTATGTATTCCCCAGAAAAAACCCAACCATTGAGTGAGCTTAACTGGATATATACAATTGAAGGTATTAACTCCATCAATAGAAAGCCTGCCTAGGTTACCATGGTTGATCTCTAAGGCATATATTTCGAATTTCGATTTATCTAAATATTTAGCCAAGCTCAAACAGTTCAAGTTTTGAGCATTTGTTTGGTTTAAATATGCACCTAAGAAAACCTTAATTCTATTCGGCATTGATCATTTCTTTAAGGAAATCTTTCTCCGGCTGTTCTGGAAATTTAGCCTTTGCCTGTTGAAAAGCTATTCGTCCCATTTCATCTAGCCCATTTCTATTTTTCCACATAGAATTTAACGCAGATCGTATTGAGTTAACAGAAGTACTTTCAGCCAAAAAACCCGAAACGCCATTTTCATAGTAGGACTTCATGTCTCCCACATCTGTTGTTAGAACAGGTCGCCCGCAGAGCATAGCCTCTTGTACTGTTAAGGGGGCGGCCTCCACACGAGATGGCATTAATAATATATGTGCACCTAATAAAACCTTTTCTATATTTCTATCAACTCCTCTCAAGCGAATCTTATTCTCCAAACTGTACGTTTTAATCGTATTTTTAATCAGCTCTTCGTCCTCACCATTTCCATATATATCCAGCTGCCAATTGTCACTTTTCCAAAATACAGAGTTCAGAGCATCCAACAGCAAATCATGCCCTTTCCAACGTATAGTTAAATTACCTATCATGACCATTTTTAAGCATTCGCTTTTTAGGAATGGAAGACATTTAAAGCTATTGATATTCAATGGATTAAAAACTAACTTAGAATTATCTAGCTTAATATTGAGTTGCTGTTCAATAGCCTCTAATTGCTTTTCTGCTACATAAAAAACAGTCTTTGCCTTTGTAAGGATTTTTTGAGACCTCAACTTCCTTTCTTGTCTCAGAATTATATTACTCTGATAGGAGTGCATCAATATATAGTAGTCTCGATCATACTTTTCGAATAAATACTCATAGTCTCTATGATAAGCATGGTCATAAGATGAGCCCTGACTTAAACATATCAAGTCTGGCTTCAACTTTAAAAGCTTTCTAAATTCATGATGAGGACCGATTAACTTGGATCTTGTGATGTCTCGAAATTTAAGAAAAGCCCTCTTCAACACACCTTGATCAACACTTCTTCTTGGCCTATATAAAATTTTAGCTCCTTTCGACTTGAGCTCTTCGTGTAAATAATGTTTCGTCTCCCAATTATAAACACTGCAAATTACCTCATGCCTTTGATTAAGAGCATAAATTGCAGCTTTAGCCCACAACTCTTCACTACCTCCGTTAGCACTCGATCTATTCGAAGCAATAAAAGCAATCCTCATATAGGTTTGCTATATACTGTTTGTCCCCACGTCATTGAATGATAATCTAGATGTATTATTAAGTTCCATAGCTTCTCAAAGCCTCGCACCCTATTAAACCCTTTTGCAGAAAGTGATACATATAACCTTAACTTAACAAAGTCGATCTTCGCTACAAGACCATTTTGAAATAAAAGCCTACTCAAGTTGGAAGGAACATCATAAACACCGTTTCGAGTATACATCCTCAATGTTCGAAATAAAAATGGCCTTATGTTTCTGATTGCCTCTTCATCATCCTTCAAGAAATCAGAATAATCCAGAGCAAGTTTTGTAAATAATTTATTAATTCCCTTTAATACCCTTAATGGGTCTGAAGGCTTGTAAATTTTTTCACTATTGTGCTTTCTATAAAAAGTATCGGGCTTTTCATCCAAAAACTTTCTATATGCTAAACCCTCAATAATAGCACGCAAATGCAAATCGTGATCCTGACAGTTAGGAAATGACTCATCGAAGCCACCAAGGTTTATCAGGGAAAGTCTTTTCCAAATTGGGCAAGAAATGGTCCACACTATGTCTGAGCGTAAAAAACGATAAAGGTCAGGTTCTACCGAATCAATATTTGTTAGTCTTCTTGTGTCATCGATAGTTTCTTTAAAGATCATCATAGGAAAAACCAAAAAGTCATTATCCGGAAAGCTAGAGACTTTATTAAGCCTTTGAGTTAGACAATAGGGTGCCATCAAGTCATCTGAGTCTAGAAATATAATGTACTCCCCTATTGCCCTATCCAAACCAATATTCCTGCAAGTAGGCGCTCCTTTAGGGGCTCTATCTCGTTGAATACTCTTTATCCTAGCATCTTTATTGGAAAACTCCTGAGCTATTTGAATCGAGCGATCAGTGGAACCATCATCTACCAACAGCAACTCCCAATTAGTATAGGTTTGTTGAACAATTGAATTAACTGTTTCAATTAGAAACTCTTCTCTGTTGAAGACGGGGATAACTATAGAAACCAAAGCATTAATAGGCATTGAGAAAAAAATCTTGATTCTTTTGAATTTTCGACATTGACCAGTCCCACCACTTCATATCTAGAAGCTCATTGATCTTCTTTTCTGTAAAGCGATAGCCCACAACTCTGGCAGGTGAACCAACTGCAATTGCATACGGTGGAATTTCTCCATTAACCACAGTATTCGCACCAATAATTGCTCCATGCCCAATGTGCGCACCGCTCAATATAAGGCTGTGCATGCCTATCCAAACATCGTTACCAATTGTTATTCCACCTTTTGAATCAGTATCTATTTTTCTATCTAACCCAAAAACATTCTGAGCCATAAAATAGGTAGAGGGCCTATCTATTCTATGGTTAAACTCCTGAAAAGAAACACTTCTAGCAATTGAACAAAATGAGCCAATCTCTATCGAGTTATGTAGTGCCTGTAAATCTGTATTAGGCCCGTTTAAAGAAGTATATCTCCCCAATCGGATATTCCCTTGGATCGAAATATCACCAAAAAACTTACATCCCTCTTTACAAGAAAAATCACCATTGATAATCAGCCGTCCGGTTATTTTAACATCTGTTGACAACCCGTACTTCGCGCGCAACTTTTTTATTCTACGCTTTTCTGATATGCGAGAAGGTATAAACTGCTTTATAAACCCTTTCAATTTAATTTAATTAACGGCTTCAATCATTTCTTGATCAAAGGAGTGGAACAACTCTGGATATTGAGACATTAATAGGTTTGCCCGTTTATCCAAGAAAAACGTATGCACACCAAACATAGCAGCTTCTATTGCAGTGCCAGAAAACATCGTAAAATGCAAGTTTGTATGTTTTAAAACTACAGGTAACGGATACACCTTAGCATGGTCTATATGCACACTCCCATCAAGGCCTAAATCTTTAACTTTAGACTTGAGTTTCTCATAATCAAGATGACTCTGTCGAGGGTGAAGCCTCAACCACCAAGTCTGTCCTTTATCTAATGTTCGTTTAATATATGACCAAAAAAAGTCCGGTATTGGTTCTGAGAGCGGTTGTAAGCTGTAAAGGTTGATATTTTCAGGTATATCAAAACCGTCTGGATTTTTTTCCCAATGCTTTATCCAATCATTACCGTATACAATGGCTTTGTGATGGTCAGAAGATTTGAGGTAATCATTAACAACCATTGCTGAGCTATTATCCCAAGTCCAAAATTCATTAGGCAAGAAAACATTGTGCTTATTCGCTATAAAATCCCATTTGCCATAGGCCGCATGATTTGGAGTATTAGGGCCATGCTGTAAGTCAACCTTTTTAATACCCATCTTTGAGGCAGCAAGAAATGCCCCAAAAACCGTAGTGTTATAATAACACAAAGCTACTACTTCCTGAGCCTCAGTCTTTTTTAAAAAATATTCAAAAATTCTTTCCCAGTGAGCTATAGATTTCAGTATGGACTTAATGCTCTGTAAAAAATTCAACAATTCAACATCATACGCCTCATGAACTGCCTGTACTATACTTTCGACCTTTTTTGCACTCGATTCTTCCAATTGATATTGATATGGTCTAAAGAAAAATGTCATTAAACTTTTGACAAGAGGTAGATTTATTGTTGGCGAATAATTATTGTCAGGTAACTTGATATTGTATTCTAAGATAATGCTATCAGCAGCTAAATAAGGATCAAAGAACCTGTTATATGCTTTACTCTTATATTCAACTCTATGTGAATAAGCCCCTAATAATAATCTCCTTTTCTTACCTATGAATAGAGTTTCCTTAACGGCTTTGAGTCTAGATAAGAAGAGCGTTTTTCTATCGTACTTTATCTTTGGCTGGTTAATTGATAAAGATGGTTCAAGCTTCTTTATTAATAAAGAATGTAGTTTTATCCTTATTATAGGCCAGATATCATAACTCTCACCGTATTGGTCTTTGATGATTAATGGAGCGTAGTGTCCATTTAAAAAATCAATAATCTCCTCTCTTCTATCGTGCATTTTTCAAGAACATTGATTTCCGGTAATAATAAAAAATACCAAAGCCCCCCAGAATGGTAAGCAGTGACTTACTTATTATAGAAATGTCTTTAGCATAATACACACCGATCGTAATAATGCATGTTGCCAACAACATTACAAATGGATAATAATTCACTTCTAATAATTTTCTCAAAGACTTGAGCGTATAGAATCCATACCCCATTAGCATATAACCTAGAAAGGTTGTAATAACAGCTACCTCAAAACCAAATATTGGTATTAATATCAGATTGAGCACAACGTTCAATAATCCAGCAGAAAAAGTCAGTTTAGGCATCAATGTGGTTTTTTCTGCAAACATAAGTCTTATACTTGCCCCTAAATACATTGGCCTGTAAGCATAACTCATTACCAAGATGATCCCCAAATAATACATATTTGCCAATTCTTGGTTTTTAATTAATAATTCAAAGATTTCTTTCATCCAAAGCGCAAGAATGGAGGTCAATAGTAATAGTGCTATCTGTGTTACTATAACTAGATCTCTCGCCTTAACATAATCACCCGATTTGTAGAAGCCCTTAAGAATTGGGCCAATAGCAAGGCCAATAGCATTTCCTAGACTACTGATCATCCGCGCAACGGAATAGGAGATATTATATTTACCAATATCGCCAGTGGTAACTCCCATATTATCCATCACCACTTTATCAGAACTATCCAATAAATAGCTTGAATAGTAGTGTGGCACCAGTGGTAAACTCACTTTAAGTGCACGCTTAATTGTTCTTCGTTTAAAGTTTAGAATTGGCCTGAACTTGTTAATGATGAACATTGGATACCAATAGGTAGAATTAATGATAATTCTTACGATGAAGGTTGACCATATCCACCCCATATATCCGATTTGAAGTTCAGCGATAAAGTACAAGTTTAGGAAAACCGTTAGTAAGCCAGAGGCAACGGTTCTATAGGCGACTTGAAGCGGTTTTTGGTTTAGTTGATAATAGTTGAACCCAATTAAATTTATCGGTCCAAATACTAAAGAAGGCAACACAGATAACAGAATGATTGACCACCTATTTTCAATTGCAGACTCTGGAATGATAAAATATAAAAGGCATGTAGTGACTAAAGCAAAAAAAAATGACCAGTAAATCAAAAATCCATACACCTGCCGCCATAACCACTTGTACTGACTGGGAGATTTGAAAAAAGAATTAACCAGAACCACTCTCAAGCCTATTGAGCCGAAAACCGTAATGGCTGTTTGATAAGCCATTATTGTTCCGTAAACACCATAATCTATGTCCGTAAGGTACTTAGTGATTATTGGTAATGTAAAAACAGAGGCTACTTTGGAAATATAAGGTGCCATTCCATAAATAGCCGTGTGCGAGAGTAGTTTTTTAAACATTCAGATTAAAAATCTAAATCTCTATTGCTTTTCATATAATCTTCAGGCCTGCCTATGTCCATCCAATATTCTTCCAATAAAAAAGCCTTTGTAGTTAGGCCTTTTTCTATCGCCAATGAAAACAAATCTGGCATATCAAAAAATGTATCCTTCGGAATTAAGCCTATGAGCTTTCTATTCAGAACATACACCCCGGCATTAATAGGGTACTGATAAGTTGGTTTTTCGAGTATACCGTTTAAACTCAATTCATCATCATAATCAACGCAGGCAAATGGAATAGTATAATCATAATGCTTTATGCACATAGTGGCCATTGCCTCTTGTTTTTGATGGAACTGTAAAAGCCCCTCTATGTCAATGCTAGCCAGTACATCTCCGTTCAGAACAAAAAAGTTTTCACTTATCTCAAAGTCAATTAAAGACAGGGCACCGGCAGTACCCATCCTTTTTTGCTCATGTGTATATTTAATTTCGACATCAAACTTAGAGCCATTACCAAAAAAGTCTTTTATGACTTCTGCTTTATAGTTTAAACATAAAACAAATCTCCTAAACCCTAACTCACTAAACCCTGTAATAATCCTCTCCAATATAGGCCTTCCAGCTACTGGCAGCATTGGTTTCGGTATATCTTTAGTAAGTTCTCCTAACCTTGAACCTAGACCCCCAGCCATTATTACCACCCAGGTATCTCTTGTAGGACTCTCAAAGCTTTCTAAAAAAACTACATCAACCAATTCCCCAATATTGTTCACAATTGGCATATGTCTTCGATGGAGTTTTTTCAAGCGCCCCTTTATCTCTTGGATACTATCAGAAGTTTTTGCTACAAACGGAGACTTATTTATTATTTGGCTTAAATCAGTTACATTATTCAAAAACGCCCTTCTTATATCTCCATCTGTGAGGACTCCTATTAGTATGTTTTTTTCGTTAGTTACTGGCAAAAAGCCAGTACCTACCTTGTCTAACAAAGCTATCGCTTCTTTGAACGTTGTGGCCCTTCTGAGAATAAGTTTATCCATTTAATTCCCCTTTGTTGATAGGTTCATCAATCTTTTTATTTACAGATAAACGTTTACCTAAAACGTCTGAAATATTGCTGAAATATACCTCTTCGCCCGAAACCATTTTTAGTGCAACCATATCTTCCGAAATAATTTCTCCCTTAGAGACATCTCTATTTACCACTACTTTCAGTTCTCTATTTCTATACTTCTGTTCGGCTTCAGTCATCCTAAATTGATCTGCATCTACCAGAATATTAAAATCAATAAACTTTACTTCATCTATCAACTGTTTCATCTTGTTAAATGAAATCGCAGATACAGAGTCTACTCTATTTAAATCTCCCTCATCTAGTGTTACATGTTTCTCGAAAACTGTAGCCCCCAAAAACCTCGCGTAAATAGAGCTAGAAATAGCGTATTCTTCATCAAACCTACTGTGGTCTGCATATCCAATTTGCAAATTGGGATATTTGTTTTTCAAAACTTGAATACGCCCTAATTTGACATCAGACAAAAGAGACGGAAACCCTTGAAACCCGACTAACAAGCCACTCATCTGGGCTCCATAAAAGTTCACCAATTGATCAATCTCATTTATATTCCTGCCTCCAGTACTCAACAACACTGCTACTCCGGATTCTTTCACCTTTTCCAGTAGAGATTGATCGTTAAAAGAAACAGAGTGAATATCAATGTAAGCCACGTGAAATTTGTCCACTAGATTAAATGCACCTGTGTTCAACGGCATCAAGATAATTTCCAAGCCTAAGTCAGTTGTATACTGAAAGATATCCCCCCACTGAGCCTCTGTTAAACAATAGTCTTTTAACTGCTCAAAGCTATCATGCTTTGTACTTATAAACTCTTCAGCCACAGTCAATACTTGAAATTTCACACCATGACAACCTGTTTTCTTGGCCTCGCTCACCATTTTTTTTAGATAATCAAAATTACCTTCATGATGAAATGCTGTTTCAATATAAAAATAGCTCATGTTATGCAATATCGAATTGTCGAGAACCAGCCTTACGCCTTTCCATGTCCAAAAGGAATTCACTCAAGGGAATCGACTGGTTTTCAGGCAGCTTTATTTGAGGTTCTTCACTTTTCACTTGTCTACTTAATTCATGTTTTTGGTTAACAAGCGCTGGAAGTATTTCAGAAAGCTTAACCTTAACTGGGTCTGGTTGAATCAATAGTGACCTAATTTTTTGTAAATCTTCTGGTGTGTCTACAGTAATTGAATACCCGGAATAATCTTCTTTAAATGGCTTAAGAACCCCGCAATTAAACTCATTAGGTTCAAACAAATAGAGCATTAGGTATTCACTATAAACAGGATTCATTATTGTACTGCACCTTTTAAGTGCATCATAAGTCATCACTTCTGCTGTTGATCCTATTGGTACATCTATCACTCGAACGTAATCCAAACCAAATTGGTCTATCAAATCAATTTGTTGATCTATAAATTCATATGATGTAAGCGGATTGTCACCAGTAATACGAATTAGGAAGTCTGCATTCTCCAATTCACCCACCGACATCATTCGCTCCAAAATGTTTAAGCTATCGCCTCGGTAAATTTTTATACCTGTTTTCTCGGCAACATCTTCTAGAATATCATCAACAGTCTCTCTAGAAGTACATAAGTAAATCTCGTCTATATTTTGTACTAACTTTAACCGCCCAATTAAGAACTCAAGCATAGTTTCATTTGGAGAAATCTGTCTCAACACCTTGAGTGGTAATCTTTGGGATACCGTTCTTGCGATAATACAAGCCACAGTCTTCTTCATTTACAATAAATTTTCCTTGAACAATGGGTAATCGGCACTAACATCATCTTTTAAGGTTCTGCCTATCACCCATTCAATATGTTCGGGAGAAATACCATCACCTGGGCGTTTAAAATCAATCAAATCACGAGATATAATATCGCCAGCCTTTAGCGACCGCTTTAACACTATACTTCTTCTGAAAGATGATTTCCTTTCCTCATTCTCTTGAACAGACACCCTATTACTCCCTAATGACTTCCAAACTTTCAGCGCTCCAGAAGTAATCACTTTCATATCGTCCTCGTCTGCAGAAACTTTATGATCCCACCCTTCCATGTTCTTATCCAGTGTAAAGTGCTTTTCAATAATACAAGCCCCCAATGCAATAGATGCCAAAGGCACCTCAAAACCAAGGGTGTGATCTGAAAATCCTATAGGATAGTTAGGGTAAGTAACTTGCAGTGTTTGAATTCTTTTTAGATTAACCTGCTCGTCTTGTGGTGGATAAATAGAAACACAGTGTAAAATGACAATATCATTATTCCCGGCATTCTCAATAACACTAATCGCTTTGTCAATTTCATATAATTCACTTAACCCTGTGGATAAAACAATAGGCTTACTCTGTTTGGCAATATATTCTAAAAATGGATAGTTGTTAAGGTCCATGGAAGCCGTCTTAATAAAAGGGCTATCCATCTCATTTACTAAAAAATCAACTTCTGCCTCACTAAATGGTGTACTCGTACACGCTATTCCAACCTCATCTGCAAATTTTTTCATTTGCAAAAGTTCTTCTGCAGATATGCTATACTCATCGACTATAGACTCCAATGTATGATCGGTTCTATTTCGATAATCGTCTGCCACAAAGAAGTTGTCATCATAGGTCTTTTTTGAAAAAATAGTATCCTTACTCCATGATTGGAACTTCACGCAATCTGCACCGCTATCTTTTGCCTTCTGAATTAGTTTCTTTGCCAGTTCCATATCGCCATTATGGTTAGACCCAATTTCTGCGATTATATATGGTTTGCCAAAATTGGCAATGAGATTATTGTTTAACTTCATTGTTATAAAATTTCAAAAACTTAAATACATCTTCCCACCAAAAAAGATGTCTTTGACTTCTACTATTCAGATACAGCTCATAGTCTTCTCTTGAAACATCTGAATACAGAATATCTAATTGATTAATGAGACTATGGTTTTCAGACAAACCAATATCTATTAAACCGGCATAATGGTTTTTAACATGCAATACACTTCGTGAAAAGGTTTGGAAACTATTGTGCTCAATGTCAGATAAATTCTCATGCTGTCGATAGTTAAATTTTGCTCTATTAATAAACAGCACCTTTGGCATCAAGCAATCCAATATTTGATAAAAAATAAACCAATCAGGAATTGTAACATGTTTTGACGGCTTCAGTGACAGCGCAGACAATGTTGAACTCCTAATAGAAGTATTCCCAAGCCCTAAAATGTTTTTATCATAAATGAACTGAAGGTCTATATTAAATCCATCACTTAAACGGTTACTCCAATAACTGCTTTCAATGACCTGTCCATCAGCCGACATAAGATTGAAATCGTGCACTAATATATCATTACCTGCCTCAAAGTAATTTTCTGAGTCAGAGATATAGTTTGGATTTAAAGTATCATCGCCATCACAAAAATGAATAAATTCTGCAGAAACTCTCTTAAGGTATTCTATGACCCAAAGCCGATTTTCCAATATACTCACCTTAGGTAAACGGATATTCTCATTCTTGATTCCCAAAAAGTTAATATCTTCAGGTACACCTTCACTTGAGTCGTCAAAAATAAACAAGCAATAATCCTTATCTACTTGCTCTCTGACAGAATCTAAAAAGTCATTAAAATAATTGTTAATACCATCATGATAAACAGTTACAACGATATTAGAAACAGATTCATTCAATTTAATGGCTTAAACTGATTGCTATACCAACTAGGTATATTTACAATTCTCCTTACTAAAAAACGGGCATTTTTCTGTTCGTCCCTTTGACAATTTTTGTACATCGGAAGTGTATGCATCAGATTCCAGATAGGTCTTGTCATTACCCCATTTTCATTAGTAAATTTCAAGAATTCGTCTCTTTCACATCTATCATTGAGAGATATAGCCATTAACCAATAGTTCCAAGAGGTAGTTGTCTCGGGCAAATCGACCAAATTATAACCTAGGTTACTTATCTCAGTTTTGTAGGCTTCATACAGCTTCTTTTTATTAGTCAAGTATGAACCTAACTGTTCTAACTGGCCTAAAACCAAAGCAGCATTCAAGTTAGGCATCCTGAAATTGTAGCCAATTTCATCATGAAAATACTCCCATGGATGAGTTTTCTTAGCTGTATTAGTAACATGCTTGGCTTTAAACATAAGCTCTTCGTTTTTACTCACCATAGCCCCCCCCCCACCAGCAGTAATGATTTTATTTCCATTAAATGAATAAACTCCAATATCTCCAAATGTACCAGCAGCTTTACCGTCTTTAAAACTACCAAGTGCTTCTGCCGCATCTTCAACTACCGGAATCCCATAGGCATTACAAATACTCACTACCTCTTCAATTCTACAAAGAAAACCAAATGTATGCATTGGCATACAAGCTGCAATTCTCTTACCAGTAGTCTTATTATAAACGCCATCAGACTTCTTTTCCGAATGTGCTATCAGAAACTGCTCGAGCGCATCTGGAGACATCCCCATAGTATCAACATCAACATCAACAAATATGGGAGTGGCGTGATTATGATGAATCGCATTAGCTGTCGCCACGAAAGTCAAGGATTGTGTAATTACCTCCTCGTCTGGCTTAACTCCAACCAACCTTAAAGCAACCTGCAAACCAGCTGTACCATTAACCACAGCAACTGACTTCGAAACACCTGAGTATTTAGCTAGCTCTTCTTCAAAATCATTGACATAGCCTCCTACACTAGAAACTATGGTAGACTCTAAGGTATCCATGACATACCTTTTCTCATTGCCGTTAAACGAAGGAACGTGTAATGGAATAAGTTTTTCCGGCTCAGAAAACAGACTCCTGGTAACCTCAATAAAGTCAGCGAACTTTCTCATACTACATTTTGCTATCGAGGTACTTCCCTTTTTCTTCATGACCAAAGTTGGGAATCATAGAATGAAATAATTCTACAATCTGCTCTTTTGACCAACTTCCTTTAGCTTGAATAGCTTCAATTTCAGCTTCAAAAAGCTTCAGCTTTTCTTCTTCAATATCTAAATCATTCTTGATTATTCCTAAGCCATCGAAACGTTCTAAATCTAATACTTCGTTATCAGTATAAAATTCTTCAAAATCTTTTTCACCCGTAGTGTCTGACTTCACAAACAAGCAAGGCCATTTTCGTTGTCTCGGAAGGGTTTTCGCTAATTCTCTCGCTTCGTTTTCGGTATCACATTCTACAACTTCGAAACCTCTACTCTGCACATATTTTCTGGCGATTTCAGCAAAAGTAATTAAGTGTAAATCTTCGCTCAGTTTAGGAAAGAATATATCTCGGTTCTCACCAAAGATGCACGACATCAAACAAAGTTCTCCAGATTCTTGCGGAGTAACAAAGTATCTCTTCACATCATTGGGTGCAACAATGGGTTGTTTTTTCTTTAATCGTTCGTTAAAACCGTGCAACAAAGAACCATCTGAGAAGGCCACATTGGCAAAACGAGCCGTAGAAATATTAATCTGTTGACTTCTTCTCATCAGAAACATTTCCATGATGCGTTTTGAGCCGCCCATCATGTTTACCGGATTAGCTGCTTTATCTGTAGAAACACAGAAATATTTTTTTACGCCCTTTTGTATGCACTGCTGCAAGGTTTTATCCGTATTCAACACATTCACCTCTATCATACGCATTAACGTATACGGATCTTTCTCGCTTCTCACATGCTTTAAAGCTGATAAGTTGAGAACGTAATCGAATTCACCATCGTTTTTAAAAAACGAATCGTATTGCCATGAGCCTATATCGAGTGCAAAGGTTTTAAAATCACCGCTAATGTAACCGAAAGAACTACGAATATCGCGCACTAATTCTACTAGGTTGTTCTCAGAAATATCAACTACGTGAAGCTTTTTAGGATTGCGCTTAAAAATCTCTTTTGAAACGGCTTGCCCGATTGACCCAGCACCACCTAGCACTAAAAACCTAGAATCCTGAACCTTCTTAATCAGTTCATCATTAAATTCTGAGATATCCTGTTCTAAAAGAGGTGACTTTCTGTCCAATAATGCTAAAATACTATCATCCATAATTCACTCGAAAACCTGAAGAGCAACCATTCTTTTAAACTTAGCTGACTCAATCTGTAACTGATCAAAAGTTCCTATTCTTTCAATTCTTCCCTTTTGCATGAAGGCTATCTTATCTGCTTCTTTAATAGTTGATAATCTGTGCGCGACAATCAATGCCGTTAATTGGTTTCTTAACCTGTCAACACTTTCTTTTATTACCAATTCAGTTTCAGAGTCCAGTGCAGAGGTAGCCTCATCCATAATAAGAATATCGATTTCTTTATAAAGCTCTCTCGCTATTGAAATCCTTTGTTTTTGTCCGCCACTTAAATTGATTCCATTATTTCCTAGGAGTTCATCTTCACGATCAGAAAGACCAAGAACAAAATCGAAGATAGAAGCCTGTTTAAGCGCATGATAGAACCTATTTAGGTTCTTTTCACTTTTCTCCGCCCAGAAAGTCACATTTTCAAAAATAGTTCCGTTAAAAACAATCGGTTCTTGAGTAATATAACCTACTCTCTTTTGATAAGACTTAATGTTTAATTCATGAATAGAAACACCATCGACTTTAAGTTCACCTCTGTCAATAGGCATTAAACCTGCTAATAGATTCACTAAAGTAGACTTACCTGCACCGGATTCACCTACAAAAGCAATAGTTTCATTTTTATTGATCTTAAGACTAATATCTCTTAAAATCGGTTTGTCTCCATAATTGAAAGACACTCTATCCAATAAAATTTCTGAGTCAAAATGTTCTAAATCATGTTTTCCAAATTCTTCGGTATTGTCAGCTAGCTCATTTTGAAAGCTTGTCATATTCTCAAGAGAACCAGATACATTTAAAAATTTATTCCATTCCGTCTGTAAGGCAAGAACAAATGTGAGAGCCCTGTAAAAGAACAATAGGGATAGGATAATCAACCCTAAGCTCTGACCAAAATAGTTAACTTGAACCAGTATAACGCAAACTACAACAGTAATAACGATCGGCTCTCTTACTGATTGAAGAATAGAATTGTAGAACCCAATCTTTCTGTTGCTTTCCTCAATCTGATCAATTGATGTCTTAAGTTTATCACCGAAAGGATAAATTAAACCCGTAGCTTTCAAATACTTAAAGTAAGCCACCATTTGAATCAGTAGCCCTTGAAAGCCATGTGAATCACTAGTGATTCTTTTAGAAGTTTCTTTTGTCTTTTTGTAAAAAAAACGAAAAGCAAAATTAGACACAATACCTCCGATGGTCACTAAGAGTGCAAATTGTACATTAACAGAATATGCCAATAACACATAAACTGTTAACATAACAATGGCCTGAATAGTACTCATATAAGATCTAAAGGCATGTACTATCAGTTTCTCCACTTAATGTATTCTGTATTCTTCCAGGATCTGAGCCTACAAAAAACTTGTACTGCAAATCGGATAATGCATCTACATTTGAATACCGAAGCCTTTTTATAAAATATTGAAGTATAATCACCTTATAGAAGCTTTCCACAAAACGAGCTGCCCCTTTCATAACAAAGAAAAACAACATTACCATCAGGACTCCCTTCAGTGAGAAGTCAATCCCTACGTAGTTCATTCCGTCCAAAACGAAATCTAAATTCCCAAGTCCTTCACTCGAAGCATTTGCTTGGCCATCTACCATTTCCAACATTGGTAGAAACATGGCCAAACCTAAACCATCTAAAAAGCCTACTGAAATGCTAAAAAAAACGGTAACAAACAGTCTATAACCTAATTGTCCGTAGAAATAATTGAAATGTTTCAGGTTAAAATAAGTTTAATAATCAGTCCTTCTTATTCTTTAGGATACCTTGAAATCTATTGGGAGATTTATTCTGTTCATCCTCATAATAACCCCCACCGTAGTTACCGTAACCATAGCCATAGCCATAACCATAGCCATAACCGTAACCATAGCCGTAACCGTAACCATAACCATAGCCTCTATTCACTTTGAAGTCATTGAGTAATAGGGTGGAGTTTTTGACTAATCCCTTCTTGGTGATGTCGTTCAAGAAGGGAAAGACTTGTTTTACTGTATAGTTCTGGCGAACAACAAAAATATTAAGATCCGCCAAAGGAGTTAAATTGAAGGTATCTGCCACAATACCAATTGGTGGAGTATCTATGATTACCTGTTCGTAATCTTCTTTAAGGCTATTGATCAAATCCTTCAATCCTTGAGAAATCAACAACTCAGCTGGATTAGGTGGCACAGGTCCCGCTGCAATTAGGTCTAAATTTTCATAAGGTGTTTTCTGGATAATCTTGTCTCTCTCTACAAAACCTGCTAGGTAGTTAGAAACGCCAAAATCATTTGTTAGGCCAAAGTCATTATACAGTTTGGGCTTTCGCAAGTCTAGGCCTACCAAAACGGTTTTCTTTCCTGAAACCGCCAGCATAGAAGCTAAGTTCAGGGAACAGAATGACTTGCCTTCTCCACTAGCATTAGAAGTAAGTAACACCGTCTGAATTTTCCTCTCCCTTCCGAAAAAAGCCAAATTGGAGCGTATAGCTCTAAAAGATTCTGACATGATAGACTTCGGATGCTCAAGTACAGCCAAGTTCCCATCGTACTTATTGTGACCAATCATACCGATAATTGGAATCTGAGTTAGCTTTTCTATTTGCTTCCTAAATTCAATCTTATCATTTAAGAATTCCTTTAAGGCGAAGAACAAAAGTGGAATGGCAAAGCCAACACCCGCAGCTGCCGCGTAGTTGAAAGGCTTATTAGGAAAAACAGCCTTCACGTTAGGAGTAGCCTCATCTACAATTCTTGAATTAGCTTCATTAGACGCTTTTAAGATCCCGGCTTCAGCACGTTTCTGCCTAAAATAGAGGAACATATTGTAATACATGTCATAGATTCTCTCTGTATCGCTATAATCTCTTTTAGCCGAAGGAAATCTATCGAATTGCCTATTCAATTGAACTAACTGGGCATCAGTACTCTTAATTTCATTTTTTAATTCATTAATCTTTAGACTTATGGTTCCACTCAAAAACTTAAGCAATCCGTCTATTTCATTGTCAAGACTGATCATAGTCGGAGTTCTATCCGATAAGATTTCTGCTTTCTCCTTTCTTGTGGCATACTTTTCTTGAAGTTGCGATACATAACGTTCTAGCTCAACTTGTAAGGATGGGGATACAGAGAATGATACTTGATCTATACTATCTCGCTGATTTAACAACCTTAAATTATCTTGGAGATTCTTAACAGTCAGTTCGTTAATTCTTTTTTGAGCTTCCAACTTTGAGATTTCACCTATAATATTGGAACCCACGTTATCAATAGAACTTACTTTATTCTCAATTTTCACATCGTCCAATTGAGAGGCATAAATGCTCAATGTGTCCTGCAACGCAGCCATTTGAGTATTTACATAATTAATAGTCTTCTGAGCTGCCTGATTCTTTCTGTCTAGCTCTTGAGACATATAGGCATACATGAGGGCATTGAGAAAATCTGCACCCTTTCGAGGATTTGTATAATTCAAACTAAGGGCTGCAATGGACGTAAACTCACCTTGATAAGTAACCCTAAGCCTACTAGACCATTCGTCAATCAGTTTGTCTCTGGAGCGTAAGGTGAAATTGTAAACCTTTCCACTTAAGTCTCTAGATGAAGTAAACTCTAACCTAACTGCCAAATTATCGGTTACCACATCTTGATAAGGCTGAAAGAGTTCCTGAGAAGGGTTATCAGAATTGGTTTTATAAATTTTGAAATTATTACCTTCCACAAACTCTACAGTAAAAGGCACTTCGAAGGTTTGATTTTTCCCTGCTAACGGAACTACATCAAACGGCAGTGAATTGTATTCTTCAATGGTCTTAATTCTCCCTACAGAATAATATTGAACATCGAAGTCGAGCGTATCTAATGCCAAACCTGTCATTTTCTCACTTTTCAATATTTCTAGTTCATTTAAGAACTGAGAAGTATTGCTGGAAGTAAAGAATTGCATGATGCTCGGATCGATATTCGGATTTGTATCCGGAATAAGCAAGGTGGAGCTAAGCTTAAAACGTTCGTTGGTATATCTATGATAAATAAAAGCAACCAACAAACCTAGAAAGACCGAAACCACGAAGATCGGCCAGTTCCTAATCACCTTGATTAGGATTAACCTAGGGTCTATGGTGCTTTGATTGCCAGAGTTGGCACTGCTTTCGTTATCAAAAAAATCGAATTCGCTAGCCAATTAATTATTACTTAAAACACTGATAACTAACACTGTACCTGAAATTACTGAGACAATGGTGGCAAAAGTCTGCAAAGCGGTTTCGCCAGTTCCTAACTCACGAATCTTTAATGGGGCAACATAGATTAGATCATCTGGCTGAATAAAAAACAGCTCAGACTCAATAAATTTACGACCAGTAACGTCAACTTCATGGATTTTAACACCATCAGGGTATTGGCGCATAATGAGTACATGGTTTCTATTGGCGTTAATAGTCAAATCACCAGCTCTGGCGATTGCTTCTAGCAAGTTCAAATCGTACTGTCTAACCAACTGTGGGCCGGGGTTATTCACCTCTCCATATATTGTGAATGGAATACCACTTAGTTTTACGCTTACCCCAATATCTGAAATATCGGGTCTAATCAGATCTTCAATTTGCTTTTTAAGCTCAGTAGTAGTGAGACCAGCGGCATTTACTTTTCCCAAACTGTTAATTTCAATCTTTCCGTCTCTATCCACATTATAACCAGTCATATAGGGATCATTATTATTGTTCCCATTACCATTATTTCCACCTCCGTTTTGGTTACCCATTCTCAAGAGGTTATCAGGGCGAGCAAAAATTGGATAGTACTTCTCTACTTCACCTAGTTCTCTACTGTAGAAATTAATTAAGAGAATATCATTGGGTTGAAGTTTATAATCTACTCTTGAAAGTGCAATCAGTTGATCATTGGATAATGCTTCTTCATCTTCCTTATTCTGCATGTAAACGATCTTCTCGTTTGGAATACAGCTACTGGCTAAAAGGATTACAAAAAGAAAGCCCATTAACTTAATAGCTAGAGGGCTTCTGTTTTCTTTATTTTTCATTCGATATCGTTGCTTGCCTGCTGACCTAGTTCAAAAGCTTCTTTACACATGGTCAGGAAATCATTCATTTTATGAAGAGGCACCATATTTGGTCCATCGCTTAACGCTTCTTCAGGTTTAGGGTGTGTTTCTATGAAGAAACCATCTACTCCAACTGCTCCTGCGGCTCTGGCTAGAAAGGGTGCAAATTGCTTCTGCCCTCCTGAGCTTCCCCCCATACCACCTGGTTGTTGAATGCTATGAGTAACATCAAAAACAACTGGGGCATGTTGGCGCATTACTGGAAGTGAACGCATATCTACCACTAGGTTATGATAACCGAAAGAAACTCCCCTTTCGGTAAGAATTACTTTCTCGTTTCCTGTAGATTTTACTTTGTTGACCGCGTACTCCATATCTTCTGGTGCCATAAACTGTCCCCTCTTGATTTTCACTGTTTTACCTGTTTCACCAGCAGCTAAAAGAAGGTCGGTTTGTCGGCATAAATAAGCGGGAATTTGCAATGCTTGCGCCACGTCACTCACAGGTTTCGCTTGGTACGACTCATGAATATCAGTGACTATTGGCAACTCGAAATCTCGCTTGATTTGGTCTAATACGCCCAAACCATCGTCTAACCCTACCCCTCTGAAAGATTTTGCCGAAGTACGGTTGGCCTTATCAAACGATGCTTTAAAGATATACTGAATATCGAGCTTCAAGCAAATTTCCTTGAGTGTTTCTGCTACCCTCGCACATACGTCATAAGACTCTACCGCGCACGGACCAGAGAATAAAACCATCTTTCCATTTCCAACTTCAATAGAATCAGAGAGTTGAAAACTCTTCTCAAATTTCTTCATATCAATTCCTTAATAATATCTTCATATCGGTTTTGAGCTTCCAAGACCAAATCGGCCAATTCGCGAAGTACACCTTCTCCACCTTTAGATTTCAAAACTAAATCAACGTGTTCCTTTACTTTGTAGTGCCCATCGCTTGGTGTACATGACAATCCACAACGAACCAACACGGGCAAATCATTGATATCATCGCCAACATAAGCAATTTGCTCATCGGTAAGCTGCCACTTCTCCTTTAGCTTTTGGTAGGTTTCGAGCTTATTCTTGATACCATGGTAGTGTTTATCGATCTTGAGTTCTTCACAACGGTTTCTCACTACTAAAGAATCTCTACCAGTAATTACAGCTGTATAAATCTCAGCTCGTTTTAGGTATTTGATTATTTGCCCGTCCTTTACATTGAAGCGCTTAAATTCCATTCCTGCATTGTCGTAAACAATACCTCCATCGGTCAACACACCGTCAACATCGAATACGATAGCCTTAATTTTTTTGGCTTGCTCTATAGTTTTTTCTGAATAGCTCATTGGATTATAATGCGGTAAAGGTAGAACGAATACAACTTACAAAACAACTTGAGGCCCTGCCAAACTAAATCTCCTTTAAGATTCTATATATTAAGAGGAAATTTCAGCATCCATGAAGATTTTCAAGTTCGTCCTGTCACTGATTTTAGCGATAGGAATTTTCTATGCATTGAACACCAAATTTGGCCAAATTCCTCCGCTTGGCAAGTTTCTAAGTCCTAACCAAGGAGTATGGCAAAACGAAATTACTGAAGGAGAAGAGAAGGCATATGAGATTAATGGTCTTTCAGCACCAGTTCAAATTCACTACGATGACCACTTAATCCCACACATTTTCGCTCAAAACAACTCTGACCTGTATAGAGCACAAGGATATGTAACTGCCCAAAACAGACTTTGGCAGTTAGAATTCCAAACACATGCTTCGGCCGGAAGGCTTTCAGAAATTGTGGGCAATGCTGCCTTGGATTATGACAGAGGACAACGAAGAAAAGGAATGGTTTACGGAGCTGAAAGGGCCTTGGAAAACATGAAAAAGGATAGCGAAATGCTCGGGTATTTAGAGGCTTACCGCGATGGAATCAATAGCTATATTGAATCACTATCTCCTGCCGACTATCCCGTAGAATATAAGCTCCTCGATTACAAGCCAGAGCCCTGGACCATGAAAAAAACAGCTCTATTGTTAATGTACATGACGGACATGTTGGCCGGAAGAGACTCTGACTTAGAGTTCACCAACTTTGTGAACAAATATGGAAAAGAACGTTTCGACTTCCTTTTTCCAGATTTCTTCGATGTAAACGATCCGATTATTCCAGCCGAAAGAGACTGGAGCAGTTGGGAAGTTTCGGTACCAAAAGTGCCAGCAAGTGAATACATGCTTGACTCCATACAGAATGTTATGGAGAAGCCTCACCCAGACAACGGAAGTAACAACTGGGCTGTTGGGCCTGAGAAATCTTACTCGGGAAATCCAATCCTAGCCAACGACCCCCACCTTCAACTTAACTTACCTTCTATTTGGTATGTGATGCAATTGGCCACCCCTGAGAAAAACACTTTTGGTGCTACACTTCCAGGTGCGTTAGGCATTGTCATCGGCTTTAATAATCACATTTCATGGGGAGTAACAAATGCCACCCGCGATGTTAAGGACTGGTTTAAAGTAGAATTTAAAGACGAAAGCAAGAACGAATATTGGCATGATGACCAGTGGAAGTCAACGACTAAAAGAGTTGAAGAAATTGGCATTCGAGGAGAAGCCACATACTACGACACCGTTGTCTATACGCATCATGGGCCTGTCAGCTACGATGACACCTTTAAAGGTAATGGAGAAAAAATGGGCTATGCCATGCAGTGGACAGGCCATTTAGGTGGCAATAATCAGAGAACTTTGATTGAACTGAACGCAGCCAAAAATTACGATGAGTACAAAGACGCTCTTATTCACTTTTTAGCGCCTGCTCAAAACTTTATTTTCTCTTCTCGCGAGGGAGACATAGCACTCTGGATTCAGGGAAGGTTTCCAAATAAGTGGGAAGGACAAGGCAAATTCCTCTTAGATGGATCAAACCCCGAGCATGACTGGCAAGGTTGGATTCCTCAAGAGCACAATGCACATGTAAAAAATCCAGAAAGAGGTTTTGTAAGCTCAGCCAACCAACACCCGGTCGATGAGAGCTATCCATACTACGTATTCAATGATGGATATGAAATGTACCGAAACAGAGTGATCAACGACTTTTTTAGATCGAAAAACAAGTTCACTATTCAAGACTTCAAAGACCTTCATAGCAACAATTACAATCTAAAGGCAGCAGAATTACTTCCTCATATGCTAGAGGTAATGC
>Ga0310345_10001783_pt1 | contig 23045 bp, 29 predicted proteins | sample HC15DNA20500_MG_FD_204667 | JGI IMG/M metagenome (GOLD analysis project Ga0310345, IMG submission 204667) | Marine microbial communities from station ALOHA, North Pacific Subtropical Gyre - HC15-DNA-20-500_MG | ecosystem: Environmental > Aquatic > Marine > Oceanic | place: Pacific Ocean: North... | reverse complement strand
AGCCTTCTACCGAGAGGAACACCGCGACATCTTCCGCGCCATTGGGGAGGTGCATCAAGACGGCGCGGTGGCTGATTTGGTTACCGTGCGTCGCCGCCGACCAACCATGAATGCGGCATACTTGGCTGGCCTCACGGACGGCGTACCGAGGGCACGGCGCGAGAACGCGGAATACATGACGGGGCGACTGTTGCAACTGGTGGATGCCCGTGCGTGTTACTACGCCGCCCTCCGACTTCATCAGACACTGAACGAAGCACCTGATAAAATTGATCAAGCGGTGGCCGAACACTTGACGACCTTGGAACAGGCCCAACGGCGCTATTCTAGACAGGCAGACCGGTATGACGCCGAGATGCAGATCCGCGCTTACCGCGATTCCGTGCTGCGCGATGAGGAGCGCGTCTACCTAGGAGTGGGCGAGTTGGATGACATAGTGGGCGGCGTCAGGCGTGGCGAAGTGTGCGGCATTATGGCTCGACCGGGCGTCGGGAAAACCTTGTTTTTAGGTCACCTGATGGGGCTAGCAGCGAGTCAGGGTATCCCGACGGCGATGTTTTCCCTGGAGATGCCGGTGGATCAGATTGTGTCGAGACTGGCCCGGTCCACCTACGGGATAGGACGCCACGAACTGGAGAGCCAAGCCCGAGCGAACCATTTGGACGAAGACGCCTACCGCGACGCGTATAAGCCGCTGGTGGTGGTGGATACGCCGGGGCTATCTATAGCTGATATCGAGATGCGAATCAGGGCCGAGGAAGCTCCCCAACTGGTTCTAGTGGATCATCTTGGGTTGGTGGGCGGTCACCGAGGCTTGTCAACCTACGACCGTGTGAGTACGATTGCGCGGGAAACGAAGGAGATGGCGAAGCGGGTACGCTGCGCGGTGATCTTGGCGATTCAAGTGTCCCGTGATGCGGGGGGGGACGGCTCACGCGAGTTAACGCTAGGGTCAGCCCGAGACAGTGGTATTGTGGAAGAGGTCATGGATTACCTGCTAGCGATGCGCCGACCTGACCGTCAACAAGGACTCACGGAAAACGAACGATTCCACCGGAAGGACATTTTACTGTTATCGTTACTCAAGAACCGCCACGGGGAAGTAGGACGCGAGGCGGCTGTAGATATGGACCCCGTCTCTTTACGGCTTACCCAGCGTGCGGGGTTTGACATGGACGACAGCCTACACCACATTGGACGAACACGAGGGGGAGCGAGATAGATGTCAGATACTGCCTTAGTTGTACAGGATGCGACCACCATCGAGCTATGCACGGAGAATGGCGTCGGGTTTACGTTAACCCCGACCGGGATCAACGTGAGCGGAGAACCCACCCTGGAGCAGTACGGACTCGCGCTTGAACGGTGCGGTCGCTTGGCAAACGCGGCTAATTGGGCGCTGGGGGATTTGATCATCTACGGGGAGGGGCGCGGCGATTGGGGGGAGATGTATTCCCAGTATGTAGATCTGACCGCCAGAAGCTACACCACCATCGTTCAAGCTGCTCGCGTTTCTAAAGAGTTCCCACCTGGAGAGATGCGGGAGATGGCCGACCGTGCTAGTTGGAGCCACCATCGTGAGGCGTTACGTGCCCCCCGCGAGGTACGGGTGCAGCTACTCCGAGATTCGTGTGATTATGACTGGACGAGGGACGAGCTACACTCCAACGTCAATGAGGCGCTGCGGAGCGACGGCCCCCCGACACCCACGGCGTCAACAGCAGCACGGCGGCGACAATCTACGGATGTACTGGTCGGAATCACTTGCCGCGATGAAGAGAGCAAGATCGCGCTGGTGCGCTGGTGTCGCCAGTTCCCTGACGAGTACCAGTGCGACACTGTGCTGTAATGCGTCGCATTCAACACACCCGATTCAGCGTGACTGGACACCCGCAACCGAAAGGGTCCACCCGTGCATTCGTGCCGAAGGGCTGGACACGACCGGTCATCACCGGGGCCAACCCAAAAAGTAAGCCATGGGAAGAGGCGATCCACGATGCTGCGTGCAGCGAGATCAGCGTTGCCAGCCCCGTCACCGGACACAGTGCTTTCAGGGTACGCCTTCGCTTCGTGATGCCGCGCCCCAAACGACTCAGGGCTGACATTCGAATCAGCCAACTCCATCTCGTACGCCCCGACCTCGACAAGTTGTGCCGGTGCGTGTGCGATGCGCTTACCGGGGTAGCATGGCGCGATGATAGTCAGGTGACGGCGCTTTGGGCGACGAAGCGATACACCCGTGGTGAGGAGGAAGCTCGGGTAGATATTACCCTCACCGAGATCAATGGCGAAGACCGGATCTAATTTTCAAGGGCTCGCGTTTCCGAAGCCGTCAGCCCGTCGCAGCGAGAAGCGCAAACAACGCGCCCATTCTGCGGCGGTCGTTTCTGGCGTCCGAGCTTTGGTGGTGGAGCGAGACGGGGGGTGCCGCGCTTGTCATGACATTGGTCGGCATGTGCGCGGGGCTGGCCGATTGCAGATGCACGAGATCATCTACCGGTCAGCGACCAGAGGACGGCCCATCGAGGAGCGTGTATCGACTGCCAACTGTGTTCTCCTGTGTGAACATCATCATGCTGATCTTCACGCCAAACGCCTTGAAGTCTCACCGCGAGATATATTCAGCGGAGCGGACGGCGACCTTTTTTTCAGGAGCGTGACATGAATATCCTCGTCACCGGCGCAACCGGTTTTTTTGGTAGGGCGTTCATCCATGTGATGTCGCAGTCTCCTGACACCTTCACGAAGGTCGCGGCGTTTGCGCGGAGCGAGTCCCGTCTCGCGCTACTGGCTACGCGCCACCGAGAGCTTCCAGGGTTTCGCGCTTTCCTAGGTGATGTGCGTGACTATGATCGTCTTTCCGATGCGTGTCGCGGGATGGATGCGGTGGTGCACGCGGCAGCGCTCAAGCGCGTGGACGATGGCAGCTACAACCCCAGCGAGATGATTGCCACAAACATCACGGGCACGCAGAATGTCGTTAAGGCGGCAACACGGGCCGGGGTGCCTCGCGTGGTGTTCATCTCTAGCGACAAGGCGGTTGAACCCATTAACGTCTACGGCGCGACCAAGTTTTGTGCTGAGCAGTTTGCCATCAGCTACAACGCCATCAGCGCATCCCGAGGGACACGCGTTTCGGTCGTGCGGTATGGCAACGTCATCGGGAGCACCGGTAGCGTGCTGGGTATCTGGACGCGCCAGCGCGACGCTGGCACGCCACTGACCCTCACGAATCCAGAGATGTCGCGCTTCGTGATGAGCGTGTCTGACGCCTGTCGTCTGGTGACTCGTGCCCTTGATGTGATGGAGGGCGGCGAGATTTTTATCCCGTTGCTCCGAAGCGCGTTCCTGACCGAGATGGCCCACGCCGTCGCACCCGGGCACGATATTCGCTTTACGGGAAACCGGGTCGGCGGCGAAAAGGTGGCCGAGATTCTCGTGAATGAGGATGAGGCTCGGCGTGTCGTTACCCTCAAGGCGGAAGGTGTGGACCCGCTGCTGGTGATTCCTCCGAACGAGCCGCCGTGGACGGCTGATCGTCCTTATGCGGGGTGTCCAGAGGGACTGTCTCACGCCCCCTATCGCAGCGATGAGAAGCCGTACTTGTTGAACGGTCCCGAGGCCGTGGTGTATGAGATTGGGAGGGCGCTAGCCGATTGTGTGGATAGCTGACGCCTTTAAGGTAGAGAGGCCGCTCTGTAACGTGGCGATCTTTGGTCTTGGCTCGATGGGGCTGCGATATCTGTGGCTCCTACGGGACGAGGTACATGCGGACCCGCAGCGGATTCATCTCTGCGACACAGCAGGGCATCGACGTGTTCCCGCCGGGGCGTGGAATTGGTCCGATGACCCCCATGACCTGTTGACGAAGATGGCGTCGCTGGATCTGGCGATTATCGCCACGCCGGGGCGCACCCACCTCGACCTTCTCGCCGCGATTACGGAGCGGTTCCCGACGGCTGGCGTCCTCGTTGAGAAGCCGCTCACTGATGGCCTTCTCAGTCTCGCCGGAGTTGACCTCGCCCCGGCGCTGTTTACGAGGTGTATCGCGGTGGGCTACAACTGGCGATTCCATCCAGACGTGGACAAGCTGGCCAGACATGCGAGCAGCATTGTGGATCTCACGCTTTACGTTGCAGACGATATGAGCAAGTGGCCCGGTAACTATGGGATGCCGCTCTATGAATACAGCCACGAGCTTGACCTCGTCCGCGTCTTGACGCGTGACCCGACGGTGACCTCGGCCACCTTTTCAGACTCAGGGTATCGCATCCACGGGCGACACTTGCACGGTAAGTGGGCGGTGCGTATTCGGAACGGTGACGTGCCAAAAGGTCGATGGGTGCGCGTGCGTCGAAGCGACGGGATGCGGATATCGTTTGCGTGGAGAACGGGGAAGGAGGTAATGGATCGCACCTACCTCTTACAATTAAAAAACCTCTTACACACCTGGGGTGCATCGGGGCGACCGTATGGGCTGCGCTGTCCACTGGCCGAGGGTGTGGCGACCGCGCAGTTAGTGGATGAGGTGGCGAGGGCGTTATGAAGACCTACGTAATCGCAGAAGCCGGGTCGTGTGGGGATGGCGAGCTTGCAAAGATGCTCGCACAGATCAAACTGGCGGCGACGGCTGGCGCGTCGGCGGTCAAGTTCCAATGGACGAGTGACGCCGGGGCCATGGCGGATCGACGGAACGCCACCGCTGATGGATACGAGGCGGTCTATGCGAAATACCTTCAATGGGACAGGGGGTGGCATCGCCAACTCGCCGACGCGTGTCGTATCGCCGGGGTGGATTATATGTGCGCGGTCTATCTGGCGCAGGACATTTCGACGGTCGAGCCGTATGTCAAGCACTTCAAGGTCAGCAGTTTTGAATCGACGGATCTGGAATTTTTGCGAGCGCATGCCCCGTTTATGGATGATCCGACTCGCTTCTTGTTGATTTCAACGGGCATGTGTAGCAAGCGCGATCTCATCGTGATTGAACAGACGTGTTGTTCCAGGTGGCTCCGACAGGCGCAACTCGTCCTGCTGCATTGCACCACCGCGTACCCCACGGCATTCGCCGAGATGAACCTTCGCGCCTTACGGATGCACGATCTTCATGGGTACTCGGACCACACGCCGCCCGAAATGGTCAGCACGGGATCGCTTGCGGTCGCGGCTGGTGCGCGGTTTATCGAGGCCCATGTACGCTTGCCTGAGACAGATCCCGACAACCCTGACGCACCACACGCCATGCTACCCGTGGAGTTCGTGCGCTACGTCGCAGCGATAGGGATGGCCGAGTCCGCCCTCGGGTCTGGAGAGAAGGGCGTCAAAGAGTGCGAGCTTCCGATGCACCGCTACAAAGTTGAAAAGCCCAAGCTAAACCTCGCATAAATTATTTAAGCATATTCATAAATATATCTTGACTTATTGTAGGACATGGGTAATAATGGGTTTATGGATGACGCGCCTACTACTCCAGGGGAAGCGATGAAGTGTAGCCAGAGAATTGGTCAGCTAATCCGACGCCATCGTGTGGAGCATGGATTATTCCAGAAGAATCTTGCTTATCTCCTTGGCATTTCAGCGCCGATGATGTCGCTGATTGAGAACGGGAAGAAAAGTCCGAGCCTCAGGGTTGTTCTGAGAGCGGCTGTAGAACTTGAATGTCCATGCCTCATTGACGAGTTTTTGCTTTCTGTCTGGAGACGCGATCCTAATCTAGCGCACATTTCTCCGGCTGGATATCTTTCCTGTGAAGTGTGCGTAGAGGGATAAGGAGTATGGTCATAATGGATGCTTCACCACAAGAGCTTAGTCTAGGACTGGCGTTGGTCGCTGCCGGGGCGGTCTTTATCTTTGGGTTGTGGTTATGCCGAGAGTGAGGAACTAATTACAGTCGGCAATTTACATACGCGACTGTCAATTGACAGTGAAAAGGAGATACAGATGCTAGAGCTACGCGAGGCGACTATGGACGACATGGCGCTGGTGTATCACTGGCGCAACGATCCCATAACCAGACGCGACTCGCATCAACAGGAACCGATTCCGTGGGAGGGCCACGAGGCGTGGTATACCGAACGGCTGTCAGAGAGTCCCGACACGATGTGGGTGGCGTATTATAATAAGCAGCCTATCGGCTATGGGCGGTGCGATGACCGCGTCAACTATCGAAGCCTCATCAGCGTGGCGCTTGATGTGGCGTGGCGACGGCGCGGGTACGGGGTGTCGCTCATCCAGCTAACCACGAAGAAGATCACCAAACGGGGGCGCATTCCGGTGGCGCATATCTTCCCGGCTAACGTGGCGTCCATTGCGGCATTTGAATCTGCCGGGTATATCAAGGGGGCGCTGATTGGCGAACGCTATCACGAGTTTCTCTTACCATTGGAGCAGGTCAGCATTTTGGCAAGCAGCCGACCGCGACGCTGGTGGACGCGATGGTTGAAACATCTCTCCAAATAATCCCGAGAGGGGCGCTACCTCCGAGCCGGTGGAACGACTACGTCGAGGCCCATCCCGGTGGTTGGTGGTTTCATCGATCCGAGTGGCTGGACTACTCCATGGCCTACATGGGCACCGCTGACGAGTCCGTCGCGTGGATGGAGGGGGATCAACTGGTTGGGATTTGTCCCGCCATCTGCGAGGGCGACCAACCTGGGCATATTTCGATGGGAGGCGATCCGTGCATCGGTCCTCTGATTGATACCAGCCTCAATCCAGACAAGGCGGTCGCCGCGCTCCAGACGAATGGCCTTCTGTGCCGTCCCCTCTCGTGGCGCTGGTCATTCCCCTCGGAGGGGGGAGCCATTGCCGACGCCCTCTGCCGGTCGTTGGGTGTCGAGATGGGCGGGTGGATGACCTCGATGCAGGAGCTACAGCAGCCCGTCGCGGCATTGTGGCAGACCCTTAGGAAAAGCTACAGGACCACGATTAAGTCTGCTCAGAGGGGCTGTGAGCTTCTTATCGGGGGTATTGAGCTATGGGACCACTACGAGACGTGCCACAAGGACTCCGCAGCGCGAGGAGGGTTCGCCCGATCTCAGGCCACGTATGACTGTCAGCATCAAATGGTGAGCAATGGGCATGGCGTGCTGGTCGTAGCGAAGGATAGGGCCTCCGGGGGATGTGCGTCTGCGACGCTGGCCTTCGTCTACAAGTCCCACGCCTACTACGCGAGTGGTCCGTCGTCTATCCGTGGCACACAACACGCGTGCCAGTGGGCTATGATTAACGAGCTACGTGACCGGGGCATCAAGACCTACGAGCTAGGGTGGGATATGCAACCTGGCGGCAATACGAAGATTGAGTTTTTCAAGCGAGGATTCGGGGAGGGTTGGTTTGGGGTCCAAGTTGTCACGACCGAGGCGGGTAATTGCCATCGTTCAGGCCCGATTAGGAAGCCATCGACTGCCACGTAAGACGTTGGCCGACATTAACGGGAAGCCGATGATTGCCCACGTCATCGAACGGGTGCGTGCGATGCGCGATGTGTTCTGTGTGGTGGGCGCTGTTCCTGCAACGGATGACGACTTGATCGAGGCGCTGCGCGACCTCTATGTGGACACGGTGATGGGGTCCGAGTCCGACGTGTTGTCCAGGTACGTCATGGGCGCGACCATGCACCAAGCGGACATCGTGCTGCGAATCACTGGCGATTGTCCGCTCTGGATTCCCGCTGCTGGCGATGAGGTGGTGCGCCGAATGCGTGACAATCCTGATCTGGAGTATTGCTCCAACGATACCCGCATATCGGGCTGGCCTGACGGGACCGAAGTGGAGGGGTTCACGCGAGAGTTGCTGGACAGGGCCGCAGCCGCTGACGATGTCACGCTCTTTGATCGGGAGCATGTCACGCCGTGGATTCAGCGCAACGCGATCCTCTGCTCAACGGTGCATCGCGTGAAGGATGACACATCGATGCTCAAGCTCTCAGTGGATTCGCTGGAGGATTTGCGACGGGTGACCACTATCCAAAGCCGGTCGAGGGCGCGGGATTACTCGCTGGCGAGTCTGGCCGCATGACTCCACAGCCAGGAGCCGAGCGAGAACTATATCGCCGCGCCCTGCGGGTGACGCCCTTTGCCGCGCAGACCTTCAGTCGCAAATATCCGACGGTTGGCACCGACCAGTTTCCAGCCTTCGCGTCCGATGCGCGTGGGGCGTATCTCTGGACATCCGATGGGACCAAGTACATCGACCTTGCGGGAGCGAACGCGACCGCGCCGTTAGGGTTCAACCATCCAGCGGTGCAGGAGGCCGTTATCGCCGAGGCCCGTCGCTGTGGCACGCTGTCCTTGCCGACCGCGCTGGAGGTGGAAGTCTCGGAAGCCATGGTCGCGGCGGTGCCCTTTGCCGAACAGGTGCGGTGGGTGCGAACAGGCAGCGAGGCGGTCAGTGGGGCGGTCACCACCGCTCGTCGTGCCACCGGACGCCATCGCGTGATCGTCTTCACTGGGAATTATCACGGCTGGCATCCGTGGACTGGTGACGACCACTCACGCATTCTGGTGGAAGCGGGGGCCGAGTTGTTAGTCGAGGGGATGCCCTTCCACGCTGCTGGGTTGTGCGATGCGGCGGCTGTGATTGTCGAGCCGCCTCGCATGGCTCCGATCACCCCAGCCTATCGTGCGTGGTTGCGTTCCCTGCGCGAAGAATGCACCAGCGCATCGACCGTGCTGGTGTATGACGATGTCGTGTGGGGCTTTCGCTTTGCGACCGGAGGGCTACAGGAGGAGACAGGGGTCCAGCCAGACATCGCGTGCTTCTCAAAAGCTCTCGGGAACGGTATCCCGGTGGGGTGTCTGGCTGGCACGAAGGCAGTCATGGCCGACACGCCGGTTAGTTCTACCTTCGGGGGCGAGCGATTGGGGTTGGCCGCAGCATCGGCGGTGTTGGCTATTCACTTCGAACGGGAGGTGTGCGAGGATTTGGCGCGAGTGGGGGTTCGCTTGCGCGGGATGCTTGACGAGGCCGTAACGGACACGCCCATCGAAATCTATGGAACCCCGCTCCACTTCCGATTCCAGTTGCGCGACTCGGCCTATAGGGACGCCGTGGGGGATCGACGGAGGCATATATTTAATATGTTCCTGAATGGTTGCCTTGATGAACGTCTTCTCGTTCATCGAGCGGCTAACAATGTGTCGCTGGCGATGGATGATACAATTGTGCTGGCACGGATTAGTCATGCTGTCAAAACCGCCGCACAAGGGCTCTAAATGCAGCGCGACCAAGTGTTAAAGATTGGCCCCCACCGACTCACCAACGCCAGCATAGAGGAGTCTATTATCGACGACATGCTGCACGGAGAGGTCGTGGATGTCCTATATACCGATCCGCCATGGGACAATATGAAGTACTGGGTCACCATGAATCGTAAGATGACCGGGGCCGAGTTTGTCCCACTTTCCTACGACCATCTATTGGATCGCGTGTTTGACCTTGGGCGACAGTACGTCAATGGTTACATCTGTGTGGAGGCTGGTCATCGCGGGACGGATGCCGTTCTTCGACGGTTTGCCGATAACGACCTCCACGGCGTTCGCTCATTTACGACACAGCACGCATGGGGGAGTGCCCGGTTGATTATCGGGGGCACCAGTCAAGAGTTTGGTCTTAAAGGGAAGCTGACATCGATCAATGGAGTCCTCTGGAGTGGGCGAGAGCAAGCATCCAAGGGGGCCAGCATTTCACGATTGACGGTGGCGAGCTTGGGCGTCCGAGGGGGTCTAGTGCTAGACCCGTGCTGTGGGATGGGGTATACCGCAAGGGCCGCAGTTGCCGCAGGAATGCGATTCGCTGGCAATGAGTTCAACGCCAAGCGACTCCAGAAAACAACAGACTTTCTGAGAAAGAGCGAGAATCATGGCCGATAAACTAGACCAGCGAAAACTGACCGACCTGCACCCTGACACCTCCAACACGAATGTCGGAAGCGTTCGTGGGACGGCCATGTTAGAGCGGTCGCTTCAAGACTACGGGGCCGGTCGTTCCATTGTGATCGACAAGAATGGCAAGGTCATCGCCGGGAATAAGACGTTGGAATCAGCGGTTGGAATTGGGCTGGAGTCCGCGCTGGTGGTGCATACCACGGGGGACAAGTTGGTGGTGGTGCAACGCGACGATCTGGACTTGGAGACAGACACGAAGGCCATGGAACTGGGCGTCGCAGACAACCGCGTCAACGAGGTTAATCTCACCTGGGCGGTCGATATGCTCCAGAAGATTGAAGATCAGGGGGCAAAGTTGGATCTGTTTTTCAGCCCCAAGGAAACCGAAACGCTCATCGCCAAGGCGCTTGCCTTTCAGCCGGACATGGCCCCCGAGTTCTCGTCGTCAGAGGTCACTCCTGATGATGTAACCAGCGAGGCTGATCGCCTTAACTCACGGTTTGCCGAGGTGTCCGAAGCGTCAGCGCGGGCTGGGCGAGAGGTGGTGTGCCCCGCTTGTGGTAAGGAGTTCGAATTTCGCGGTGGCGACAGGTGATTCCATTTCCACAGTTGTCCAGATTCGCCGACTTGGTACGTGACCATCCGTTTCGCCTAGTGAAGTCGGTTCCCAAATTCCCCCACTTTTATACGCTTCGCAAGTACTGGCCGACCGTCGGCGCATTTGACGAGTGCGTGGATTTCATTGGTCAGTACGGCCTTCTTGAAACCTTCTACGCTGAAGGCTATGCGGTTGGAATGGACGAGTGTGTATGGCGCGGGAAAAAGATCCACGTTAACGGTTATCAGTATTGGGCGACCTCGTCAATCTACAACAAGGGCGAGATCCTCATCAATCGAGCCGAGGCTAAGTACTCCAGCGACTACTGTGGAATCGCCACGACCTACGATGCGATTTTTAACAACGACGAAAGCGAGATTGAAAACGAGCAGGTGATGGACGCGCTGGGCGATGTGCAAGGGCACCGTATCCTAGACATTGGATCTGGCACCGGCTTATTTTTGGATTATCGTTCCTCTGATGTTCGACCAGCCGACTATGTGGGCGTTGAGCCATCACTAGCCATGGGGCGCGTGTTTGCTTCCAAGCATCCCGACTTTGCCGGGTGCGTCGTTCCGACCCATTTTGAGAGCTTCGCCGATGGGAAGTTTGATCTCGTCCTGTCAACATTCGGGTCCATGAGTTACGTTCGACCCGACCATGTGGGTCGCGTTCTTGACATGCTTAATCCCGGTGGTCGCTATTTCTTGATGTTCTATCAGACCGGCTACAAGCCAGTCTCTTGTGTGCAAACCGGGATCGACTCTCATCATTACATGGAAGGTGCATCGCTACTCAAGTCACAGGTCAAGCAGCCAGAGGCGCAGATTGTAGATATACGCGAGTGGCAGTTCAGCGACAACCATGTCACGCCGCCCTGCTTTGTAGTATCCGAGGGTCGCTGCGGGAAAAGCCCATGAAGATATTGCTTGACCATACGGTTCGCGAGGGGGCGCTCGCTCGACTCCGGTACATCTACGAGGAGTTTCCGAACGTCTACGTCAACTTTTCTGGCGGCAAGGATAGCTGTGTGCTGATGGAACTTGCCATTGAAGTCGCCAGGGAAATAGGCCGACTCCCTGTCAATGTCATGTTCATTGATCAGGAATGCGAGTGGCAAGTGGTGATCGACTTTTGCCGACGCACGGCACAACGAGACGACGTTAACTTCATCTGGCTCCAGTGCCCGGTTGATTTGTTCAACGCAAGCTCGACAGACGAGCCGTGGCTGCACGCGTGGGAGATCGGACGGGACGAGGATTGGGTGCGCCCGAGGGAGTCCTACTCGATTCATGAGAATGTTTTTGATGAGTATCGCCTTGAGCCTCTTTTCGAGGCCCACATGAGACACCACCATCCGAATGAAAAGTGCTGTCGGCTGGCCGGTGTTCGTGTCGAAGAAAGCCCTGCTCGGAAGATGGGGCTGACCGTCTACCCGACTTACAAACACATCACATGGGGCGCGAAGAAGGATGTCAAGCGCGGCCACTATGTCTTCCATCCCTTGTATGACTGGTCGTATACGGACATCTGGAAAGCGATCCATGAGGGGGGATGGGATTATTGCCATTTGTATGATCGTGAGTATCAGTATGGCATCCCGGTTATTGACATGCGCGTGTCAAACGTCAACCACGAGACGGCGCTTCGCAATTTATTTTTCATGCAGGAGTTTGAACCTAAGACGTGGAACCGCATCACCCAGCGACTTGCCGGTCTTCACGCCGTCGCGCAACTACGCTCGCGTTTTATCGCTGCCCCGAAAGAGCTACCGGTGATGTTTTCTAGTTGGCAGGAGTACCGCGATCACCTCTTGGAAAATCTGATCACCGATCCCAAGATTCGCGGGACCATGCGAAAGCAATTCGCCAGCAACGACCGCAACTTCTCGGAGGTCATCCACCACAAGTTATGGCGGCAGCATATCGCCTGTATTTTGAGCAACGACTACCATGGCACGAAGCTCAACACGTTCGTGGCGGCAAATGGAAAATACCTCAAGGGCGGCAAGTTTAAGGGCGGCATGTTTCAAGGCGGCAAGCTGATCAAGGAGAAAGCCAATGGATGACAAGGCGGCGGTCGGACACGCCACGCGATTTCTATGTGACACCATGGCGAAGGTTCTTAATGACCTTGACGGCGACGAGGAGAAAATCGAAGCGCACAATTTTATTCAACAACGACTTCTCGCCCTGTCGCCGCTGCACGATCAACCGGTGAGCGGCGTTCTGTGGGTGCCCCTTGAAAAAGTTGAAGCCAACGACTACAACCCCAACGCGGTGGCATCACGCGAGATGCAGTTACTCCGTGTGTCCATCTCGCATGATGGATACACGCAGCCCATCGTCACCATCTTCGATGAGGCCAGAGACGTGTATGTGATCGTGGATGGGTTTCATAGATTTTTTGTTATGCAGCATGACGAGACGCTACAGCAGCGCACACGCGGTCGCGTGCCCGTGGTGGTTATAGACAAGTCAATCAATGATCGGATGGCGTCTACGGTGCGGCACAACCGCGCACGCGGCAAGCATTCCGTTGATGGCATGTCTAACATGGTATTTAAGATGCTAGACAACGGCTGGCAGGATGCAGACATCTGTAACGAGTTGGGCATGGAGGCCGAAGAACTCGTCAGGCTTAAACACATCACCGGTTTCTCTAAACTGTTCGCTGATGTGGAATATAAACGGGCGTGGGTAGCACGCACGCAGATCCGCATCGCACACGCCGCCGGGGTTGAGCATGTGGACTTTATCCCGTAATCGCAAAAACACTCAGTAAAACCGGGCCTAAAATTATTTTAGGAAAATACATAATAATGCTTGACGGATTGTAGGACAAATGCGACAATAGGTCATGGTTATGGAACAGAACGCAAACGCAGCCCAGGAAGGAAACAGACTAATGGCTTCCCAACTACTTCAAGAGATGAAATTTGGCGTAGAGATTGAGTGTGTTATTCCTGAGGGTGCAATGTATGACAATGGTTGGAGCGTTGGCAGCTACAGAGACGGCGATCCCATTCCTGAATGGGAAGGGTGGCGCTCCAAGTATGACTCCACCGTGCAGCCGTCACGGATTCAGCGACGCGATGGTTGTGTAGGCGTTGAGGTGATGTCACCGCCGCTAAGTGGTGCGGATGGCGTGACCGAGATCCAGGCTATGGTGGCCAAGATTAAAAGCATGGGCGGCAAAGTAAATAACTCCTGTGGTTTGCACATTAATATCAGTCATTCCAAACTATTCAAGGTTGCGCGTATCCGCCGCTTAATCAGATTGGTTGCGCGATACGAAAACGCGTTGTGGGCGATGAACGGTAGCGTCACGCGACGCAATAATAACCGCCACGGTGTTTCTGTTGGCGGATTGCGCGGATGGGCAAAGTCTATCAAGACTTCTTACAAGGCACACGGGTACGACAATCTTCAATCACTAGGCGACTTGGTCACTTACCACCACGAGCGTTACCATGTTTTGAATTTGTTGCATGTCACATCTCGAAACCGCAGTAGCCGCCGCGTAGAGTTCCGCGTTTTTGCGCCCACACTGAACGTGGCCAAGATGACCGCTTATCTACGCGTGGTCATGGCACTGGTAGAGGTAGCGATCACGTCCAGTAGTTCACCCGAGTGGGACATGGTAAAAGTTGGGCGCGACGTGCATTGGCCCGATGGTACGTATGCACTCCGTAAGCTGTTCTATGGTCCGCTCCGCTGGTATCACTCCAGGCCAGACCTGGGACCGACGCAGTCAGCGGATTCCGACCCCCGCCACAAGGCGCTTGGCATCCTTGGCGATGACGCTGCCAACGAGTTGGACAAGTCAGCGCGAGTGTTGTTCAAGATGGCGCGGAAGTTTGACGAGCAAGACGGATGGGCCGACTTCCCGCGTGTAGCGCGTCACTACGTTAACTTCTAAACAGCAGACAATCCGACGGGGCGGCATAAGCCGCCCTGTCATGAGGGGGCGAGACCATGTGCGTGATTCTGGTGGCTGAAGATAAACGGCTCACGACCAAGATGATTAAAAAAGCGCATCACAAAAATCCCGACGGCTTGGGGTTGGCATGGGTGGATGGGGACCGAGCCAAGTACCGCAAGGGGCTGTCTTTGGGTGAAGCGATCAAGATGTCTAAGGCGCTTCCCCTGCCCTACGTGTTACATGCACGATGGGCCACCGAGGGCGAAGTAACAGACGAGTTGTGTCATCCGTTCCCGGTTACGATGCGATCCGCGCAGCGAACTAATGGACGGGCGAAGCGGGTGCTCTTCCACAATGGTCACTGGTCCGACTGGAAGGAAACGGTAAAGCGTGCCGAGATGCGGTACGACTGCACGTTGCCCGATGGTCTTATGAGTGATAGCCGAGCCATGGCGTGGTTGGTGGCGGTACTGGGCGAGGGCATCTTGGAGATGTCCCACGGTCAGAAGTTTGCGATAGTAGATGCGACTGGTGTTTACATGTACGGCGACGGGTGGAAAAAGTGGAACGGCTACATGGTGAGTAACACGCGATGGCTCCAGACGCCGAAACTGAAGCAGCGCACAGGTTACCTAACCAACCTAACCAACCAGCGATACCAGTGGGTGGACAAGAGGGCCTCGTCAGGCTTCACCCGACGCAGTCAACAGACGAATAGCAACGCCACGCCGAAAGCGTCTAAACCAGCGACCGCCGACGTGGATGCGAATGGCTTTTACACGGTTCCGATTGAGGCTGGGGGGTACGCCTTAGTCAAGGCGAAGAGTTGCGATGATGCGTTTAAGATTGCATCTGGCGAGAGTCCTGGCTGGCGAAGAGAGATGAGCGGCTCGGAGGATGCCGTCACGGTGACCGACAAACGGCGCACGAAACATCTGGAACAGTGGCTTGGCGAGAAGGGGAACGACAAGCGCTGGCAGGGGCGTCTGCTGGGCATGGACCCCGAGAAGGGGTCTAAGTAGGGGTGAACCCGAGGGTGGCCTGTAGGGGCCATTCTAGGCGCTGCGGCGATTGACTTTGGATGGCTTTAGTATGACAATGGGAGGAAGGGGGACCAATGGCACCGAAATCAGAATACAACGATAAGATCCCTAACCCATTCAGCGTCCGATTGTCGGACGAGGCCCTAGGTGCGCTGAGACAATTGCGACGCGGAACCGGATTGAGCGAGGGCGACATGGTGGAATGGCTCCTGCGCGAGACGGCGAAGCTGAAGCTCGTAAAGCGAAACAGACCTGGGAACCTCACCGAGCGCATCAGTTTCAGAGTCAGTGAACACGGGAACGCGTTACTCCGAGAGTTAATGGATACGCAGCGATGCAGCGGCGGCGACGTGGTTGAAGCCTACATTATGCGTGCGGCGAATAAGGCGGCATGAACTGGAAGCATGGCACCCCACTCGCCGAGTGGATGCTGTTAAACCCCGTCACCTTCGTGTGCGATGCGGGACTGCCCGAGGAGACATTTGAACCATCACCCGAGCAGTTGGCGCAAGTCTTCCCGTCGAGCAACGGCCAACGACTAAAAACATGGGGGCGAACCAGGGGGAAGTCCACTGATTCGGCGACAGAGATGGACCCCCACTGGTTGTGTTGCACGAATGGGCTACCGCTCCACACCGATCCGAGATACCCTCGTTATACTCATCAACTCTATGTGCTGGTAGACGACCTCGCCATCGGTGGAGTTGGGTTTCATTTGACGCCCTTGAATCGAGGGGTCTACGTTCGGCTGGACACGCATTCGCCACACAAGGTCGTGAAGCGGTCACGCGGGGCGACGTGGTATGTCGCCGCAGCCATAGACTCCCATGAGCCGCAGGAGTTCGACGCGATGCGCCCTTTGTTGCTGGAGTTCATTCGCACCGCGCCATTCGATCCGAAAGCCACGTCAGCGGAGTAGGTGACAATGCCACGAGGTGGTCGGCAACCCGGCGCGACGGCCCATTCAGCGGGGGAGTGGTGCCCGGTCTTTCTGGAAGCGCTCCGAGCGATGCCCGTGGTGCGGCTGGCGTGCGAACATGCTGGCATCTCGCGCAAGACGGCCTACCAGTGGCGTGAGCAGAACGCGGAATTTCGAGAGCAATGGAACGACGCCATTGAAGACGGGATAGACATGGTCGAGGCGCAGGTTCACGCCCGAGCTCGACAAACCGACACGCGTGCGGCCATCTTCCTGTTGAAGTCTCACCGCCGAGAGCTTTACGGCGACAAGGTTGACGTGGACGTGTCGGGTTCCTTGAGCATAGAGGAAGTGCGTCGCGCCAACGCCTCGCTGGACGAGAAGCTCGCTCGCCTCAAGACGCCTTCCGACGATGGCGCTTCGTAGCCGAGCCGGGATGGTGGCTGACGACCCCGAGGCCGTCGCCGTCATGGAGTCGCTAACCGGGAGCGAAGCGGCCCTCCTGCGCTATCGCTGGCCCTTTTGGGCGCGACCGGCTCAACTGCCACCAGAGACGGATTGGGGCGTCTGGCTCCTGATGACGGGCCGGGGCTTTGGCAAGACTCGCGCCGGGGCAGAGTGGGTGATCGAACAAGCGAAGACACCGGGTAAGCGTATCGCCATGGTCGGGCGCATCCCTGCTGATGCGCGGGACGTGATGATCGGCGGAGAGAGTGGTATCTTGAGTTGTAGTCCGCCAGGGTTCAGACCGCGCTATGTGGGCACCTCACGGGCGCTGAAATGGCCGAACGGTAGCGAGGCGCTCATCTACTCCTCAGAAAGTCCAGACGACCTTAGGGGGCCGAATTTCCATTGTGCGTGGGTGGATGAGCTTGCGAAGTATCGCCACGCCCAGGCGACATGGGACACCTTGGTGATGGCGGTTCGTCTGCCACCGGACCCTCGGATTGTCGTCACGACCACCCCGCGCCCCATTCCGATTATTAAGATGCTCGTGGGAGATCCTTCGACGCATGTGACAACAGGCACAAGCTACGACAACAGGGCCAACTTGAGCGAGAAGTTTTTCGAGCGGCTCATACGTCGCTACGAGGGCACCTACCTCGGCCAGCAGGAATTGGAGGGGCTCCTGATTAGTGATCGACCTGGGGCGATGTGGGACCGGGCGACCCTGGAGCGGAATCGTGTTGCCGCCGCGCCCGACATGGTGCGAATGGTCGTCGCCGTGGACCCTCCCGGTAGTGCCTCACAGGAAAGCGCCGAGGCCGGGATTGTGGTCGTGGGCCGAGCGGCTGACGGGTGCGGGTATGTGCTGGCCGATGGGAGTTTACACGCGACGCCAAATGGGTGGGGTACCCAAGCGGTTCGCTTACATGACCAGTTCCACGCAGACAGTATCGTGGCCGAATCGAATCAAGGCGGGGACATGGTTGGGTTCACCATTCGGGAATGCGCTCGTGCCTTACACCGGGACGGCGACCGAACCAGCGGCACGATTACCTATGTCCCCGTCGTTGCGTCACGCGGGAAGCAGACCCGAGCGGAACCTATCGCCGCACTCTACTCACAGGGGCGTGTTCGCCATGTCGGGATGTTTTCCGATCTAGAGGACCAGTTAACGTCGTGGGTGCCTGGGGAGAAGTCGCCAGACCGTCTTGACGCGCTCGTGTGGGGACTTACTGCGCTCATGATTTATGAAAGCGGCGATATCGATCTATGGGGGGGCGGAGAGCCACGAGACTCCGATACCGTGGCTGTCGAGACGGCGCTTCGTGACGGGGCGTGGTTTCCGCCGTCGTCTCGCTAATCTACTGGATTGTAGGGCAAACACGAATCCGCAAGACTGGGGTGCACCCCTGTCGCACCCCCTCGATAGCTTTCTTTTTTCTCACCTTCCCTAGAGAGGAAAGAAACAATACAATCGGTGAGGTGAACAAGACCGAGGACGGGGGTCTCGGGTGTGCGTTCGGGCGTCCATGGCTCGATCATTTTGGGCCTCCGATTGGGACCGGGCGCGGGTGTCCGGCGTGTGATTCCGAGACAGTCTGTGGGGGGGATGACCGAGATCCGAGAGATATTCCTAGGCCGACTGTAATTAGTTCCTCAGGAACTTTTTAAGATCGGCTCCGTTCGCCGTCTCGCCTGACATCGCTTTCGGTCAATAAAACCTCGTGAAATTATTTTAAGCATATACATAATAATCCTTGACACAATGTAGGACATGAGTCATAATCTCCTTGTGATTAAGCAAGCAAACAACAGCAGCCGCGAGGGAGCTAACCCAATGCATGAAACTGCCTGGATTTCCTGCACCGACACCGCGAAGTTAATCCGTAAGGCGCTCAAGGCTGAGTTCCCTGGCCAGAAGTTTTCTGTGCGATCTAGCCAGTATGCTGGTGGCGCGTCCATCCGCGTGCATTACGAGGGCGCTCTTGAGTTGGCGAAGGTGGAAGAGGTGGCCGGTCAGTTTAAGGGCGCGACGTTTGATGGACAAGACGACAGTATGCACTATCACACGGCGATGCTTGACGGTCAGAGCGTGCGTTACGGGGCCGACTTTGTCTTTGTGAGTCAGGAACTGAGCGACGAGGCACGCGCCAAGGCGATTGAGGCTTTGCGCGATGGGCCGTTTGCGCGTGAGACTCAGGACTCCGATTGGGCGCTGGTAGCTTAACGAAGTGGGTAGTGGTGAAGCTCCACCTAAATCCTACGAAAGCGCTTCTAACGGCGACAGCGACGGGATGGTCATCCCACGCTGGACCCCGAGGACACCCACAAGACTCATACCTCTTGGGAGGGTGGCGGCGAGAGCCGCAGAGATTCCGGTGCAAGACCGGACCCCGCCACCTTTTATAGTGGAAGGATCGACCGTGGCGACACTCATTCATTCCAACGGCACCGCGACCACGCATACACCGCAGCATGGAACCTATTGGTCCTTGAGCGAGTTACAGTTCCTGGTTGGCGGCTATATTGAACAGGTGCCAACACCGACAAGGCATTTGGCGTTTTGTGACGAGGACGGCTTAGGGCGAAGATTGCCCCTAAACCTGAGGGCGTCTACAATGCTGAAGGCGCAACTGGTGGGGCCAGTGTTAGTGATTGACCGGGCCGAGGTGGTCCCATAGGAGGCGACAATGGGTGTGCGGATATTTGTAGGACGCGAATCTGGACTAGATGATGCCGATGATCAAGCGGTCTTAATCTGCTCCACGAGCGGGACGGCCTTTGGGCCAATCATGGACAGTTACGAAACAGCCGCCGCCTTCTTAGCGTGGCATCACGAGCGGCATCATACAGATGTGCGAGAGTGCAGCAGCGGCGACCTAGAGGACAGGTACTGGACTTTCAAGGCCGAGCCCAGGCACGAGCCGCAACGCGCCAAGTGTCCACGCTGTGGCGCCGAGACGGTCATGGACGAGAAGAGCCTGACCGATGACGAGCGGCTGTGCGATAGTTGTTGGAATCATGGCGAGCTTCATATCCAACGTGTTGCTGTATACCCACGTTTGGGCTAGGGGGATAAATGCCGTTTGATGGGACGACCTACGTGCGAGAACTGGACGGCGTGCGGTTGGGAAAACAGTTAGCGCTTGTTTTTAATCTAATGCGAGATGGCGCGTGGCGCAGCTTGCGCGAGATAGCAGACGGAACCGAGGGGCTCCCCGAAGCATCTATCAGTGCTAGACTGCGCGATATACGTAAAGAGAAGTTCGCCCGGTGGTTTACGATGGAATCCAGACGACGCACGACCGGAACCTGGGAGTATCGGGTGCGACCGGTGCATACCCAAGCCGAGCTACCGTACGTTGGAAGCCGAGGGAACCCATACCCACTTCGTTTTCCGGCAGCGGGGGGCCGCGCCAAGGGCTTAATGGGGCGCACGTTGGTGACGGTGTTCCAAAAGGTGACACGAAACGGCTGACCGTATGGGGACAACAACGGGGGCCGAGTTCAAGTATCGAATGCTGCGGTGTCGCGTCTACGACGGGGACACCATCATGGATCTAGTGTTGGATCTCGGCTTCGGACTGACCATCACGATCAAGGGTCGGCTGTATGGCATCAATACGCCAGAGTTGTTTGGAAAGGACCGACCTGACGGGCTGGCTGCGCGAGACTACCTCAGGGCTCGCATCGATGATGCTGACGAGGTGCTGATTGAGACGCGCAAGATCGGATCTCGTATGACGGGGAAATATGGCCGCTGGCTAATTCGTGTCTGGTGCGATGGCGACGATGTCAATGCGGCTCTAGTAGACAAGTCGTTCGCCCGTCGCGCAACCTACTAAAACCCCCAATAGAACCTCGCATAAATTATTTTAAGAATTTGCATAATAACACTTGACACAATGTAGGACATATGAGATCATTCACTTGTCATTAGGTTGTTGGTCTTTGATAACAGAGAGTTTGGAGAGAGCCTGAGAGGGTAGCAGCCCTACAGCAAACCGCCCAAACCGAATAACCGAGACGGACTGAGAGGTACCCCCATTAGCGTGTTCATCCGGCCAAGCTCTGTAAGATTGCGCGACAGCGTAAGAGACGCGCCGGTGTAGCTGGGCTTCCGGGGTAAGCCGTAATACATGGATCTCCGCCACGTTCAAGCCGTGGGGTCCGTCACGCATCAAAGCCAGAGGCTTGGTTGGCCACCGCCCTGCGCGACTCCACGGAGCGCGTATACACCCTTAAAGGCCATTACCCCGACAGGGGGATGGATAAAGGGGGGTAGCCGAGCCTTTGGTTTTTTGAGAGATTCAGGATGCTGGATGCAAACAGAGCATGGGTCGCTCCCATGAGTGCGCGAAACGTCATCAGACGCTACAGGGCTGGGCTGTTACTGAGTAGTACCCGGCGGTCAGTATCCTGAATTGTTTCTGTGAGGAAGCCTAGCACATGAGGCTTCCCTTTTCTTTCGCACTCTGCCATAGTGCGCGAATGACCGACATTCGATTACGTGACCGGGTTTCCCTGGCGGCGAAAGCGGTCAAGGGCATCTTCAGCGAGGAGTCGCTGCAAGAGACGCACGGCCTCCTGGGGGGCATCTTTCCGAGCGCCGGTGGTGATCCTCCCGCTCGTAGCGATTCTAATGTACTGAACGCCTACAATACGATGCCATGGCTTCGCGCCGTGTCGCAGCGCGTGGCGACGGCGGTGGCGTCCTCGGCTACTGATTGGCGGCTCTATGCGCCTGTCTCGCGTCGCCGCCGCGACGTTCGGAAGTTTCAGCGGTGCAGCGATAAGGCGATCCGTACGAAGATGATTGCGAAGGCGGTGGGCGGCGACCTTGAGCCTGTCGAGGACCACATCCTGCTGTCAGCGCTGTCGGGCGCGAACTCCTACATGGTGGGACAGGCGCTGTTTAAGACGACACAGATCCACCTTGACCTCGTAGGCGAGGCGTTCTGGCTCAAGGAGCGCAACGGCCTCGGCGCACCGGTCGCCTTCTGGCCGCTGCCGTCGAATTGGGTGGAAGGCACCCCGACGCCGTCCAGCCAGAGTTATCGCGTTTCGTTTCGCGGCTGGCAGGGGCAGATTCCAGAGTCCGAAATCCTGTGGATGGCCGAGCCTGATCCGACCAATCCGTATGGCCGAGGGAGCGGTATGGGCAGGGCGCTGGCCGATGAGCTTGAGACGGACGAATACGCTGCGAAGCATACGCGCCAGTTGTTCTTCAATCGTGCGCGTCCCGACTTACTGGTCTGGCCCAAGTCCCAAGGCCCACACGATCCCGGCCTCGCGCAAGACCAAGTTCGCCGCCTAGAAGAACGCTGGCTAGACGGGCATCAGGGTTTCTGGCGAGCGTTCAAACCGTTCTTCGTTGGCAGGGAAATCGGCGTCCATGAGGTTAGCCAGAACCTGCGCGAGTTGCAGATGGTTGAGCTTCGTAAGCAACAGCGGGACATGGTGGTGCAAATGTTCGGCATCCCGCCCGAGTTGCTGGGCATTCTCACCAACAGCAACCGGGCCACGATTGACGCTGCCGACTTCCTCTTCTCGCGGTGGGTGATCACGCCACGCTTGGAGTTCCTACGAAGCCAGCTACAGGAGCGGCTGGTGCCAGAGTATGACGACCGGCTGGTGATTGATTACGTGTCCCCGATTCAAGAGGACCGCGAGTTTATGCTGGAAGCTGCCAAGGGCGCACCTTACGCGATGACGGTAGACGAGTGGCGCACGTTACAGGGACAGGAACAACTCCCTGACGGCCTCGGATCGACGCACCTGATCCCGAACAACCTTGTGTCGGCTCGCACGCCCTACGTGGACCCGGCTCCAGTTCCCGGTTCGCCAGCAGGAACACCGGAACGCCTTTCGTGGCGCGAGGTGCGACAGCTATGTGATGAGGTGGGGGACGTAGAAACCGTCGCCACGATTGAGAAGCTGGTTCGCGTGGATGAGGGGGTGCCAGACCTGACCCTCGAAATCAACAAGCAAGAGCCGGGGCTGTTTCGTATGCTTCGCCTGGAGTTGGATAACCTGAACGCCAGAGCCACGACGGACGACATCGAGGAGGTCATCCAGTCTAGCTTGACCGTCTCGGCGGTCACCGAGTTCGTGGAGATGGACGAGTTCTTTACGTCGCTGGAAAAGTCCATGATGAAGCCCTACCTTCGGGCGTGGAAGACGGGGGCCGAGCTTGCGGCTGACGACATCGATGTCCAGTTAAAGGC
>Ga0310345_10001781_pt1 | contig 23065 bp, 26 predicted proteins | sample HC15DNA20500_MG_FD_204667 | JGI IMG/M metagenome (GOLD analysis project Ga0310345, IMG submission 204667) | Marine microbial communities from station ALOHA, North Pacific Subtropical Gyre - HC15-DNA-20-500_MG | ecosystem: Environmental > Aquatic > Marine > Oceanic | place: Pacific Ocean: North... | reverse complement strand
TCGGTCGCCAGCGCGGAGGAACTCGCGCTTCTCGCCCGGATCGCCTGCGAGCACGATCTCGTCGCCATCTGCGACGAGGTGTGGGAAGCCGTCCGTTTCGATGGCGTGTCGCATCGCTCGCTGCTGGCACAGCCGGGCATGGCCCAGCGCACGATCAAGATCGGCTCGGCGGGCAAGATCTTCGGCGCGACGGGCTGGAAAGTCGGCTGGATGGTCGGCGATGCGGCGCTGGCGACCGTTCTCGGCAAGGCGCACCAGTTCCTCACCTTCACCACGCCGCCGATGCTGCAATGGGCCGCCGCCGAGGGCCTTGCCGACCCCGCGATCACGCAGGCCCTCCATACGGAATGGGCCGCCTCGCGCCGCGTGCTGATCGATGGCCTTGCCGGTGCGGGCTTCAAGGTTCTCGAAAGCGTCGCGACATGGTTCGCCTGCATCGACCTCCCCGCCAGCGGCATCGCGCTCGACGACCGCACTTTCAGCGAACGCGCTGTGCGCGAGGCCGGCGTCGCGTCGATTCCGCTTTCCGCGCTGTGGGAGGGAGAAGGCGGACCGACCACCATCCTGCGCCTGTGCCACTGCAAGCCGCCCCCCATGCTGGAGGAAGCGATGGTGCGGCTGAGCAGGTGGCGCGAGAGCCTCTAGCCCTGCAGGCCTGCCAGCCACTCCGCGATCATCGCCCGGCCAGCCGCAACCGCGCCAGGACCATGTGCCGCGTGCGCGCTGCGCAGTTCCTGCGCCGAGCGACCAGCCGCGGTGAGGTAGTCGAAATCCTGCGCAATCCAGTCCTCGAAACGCTCGTCCTCGCCCATCTCGGCATGGAACTGCAGCGCCAGCACATTGCGGCCCTTGCGGAACGCCTGATGCTGATAGAGCGGGCTGGATGCGAGCAATTCCGCGCCCTCCGGCAGGTTGAACGTGTCCCCATGCCAATGCAGCACCGGAACTTCGGCGAGATGGCGCAGCGGCCCCGCCGTGTCGTGGATCGTCACCGGGGCAAAGCCGATTTCCTTCACCGGCCCGGCGTAAACCTCGGCCCCCAGCGCCGCCGCGATCATCTGCGCGCCAAAGCAGACGCCCAGCGTCGGCCGATCCGCCGCCAGCCGCCGCGCCAGCAGCTTCAGCTGGCAGTTGATCCACGGATGCGCCTCGCGCTCGTAGACCCCCATCGGCCCGCCCATCATCACCACCAGATCGGGCGAGACGAGATCAAGCGCATGGAAATCCTGATCATCCACGTCGACCCGGTCGATCACATACCCCGCCGCCTCGATCGGCGCGCGGAAGCCTGCGACGCCTTCGCGGGGGACATGGCGGATGATGAGGGCGGATTTCATCGACGGTGGCTCCTGAGTCGGAGCACTATATCTACTGAATCGATAGACAATGGCCAGTGAATGGATCTTTGGGGCTACAAAGCGCGGCTTGGGGGCTGCCTCATAGACCCAGCTTCCGCCAGAAGTCCTCAGCGGTCAGGCTGCGGTCCTGTGGCGGTGCCTCGCCCGAAAGCCGCCACGAAGGATGCGGCAGGCGGGCATTGGCGATCACCGCGCCGGCGGCCGGCTTGCGGGTGCGGCGGGGCAGGGTCGAAGCTCTCGTCATCATCGTATCTCCTTGGATCGGAACACGAATCTGGCGATGCCGCCTCAGTCCGTGCGCTTTAGCCGTTGGTCACGCGGAGCAAGCTGACATCCATCAAAAGCCGCGGTGGCGCCGGGGACTTGGGAGAGGGGAGAGGACGCATCCCCGGCGCACACCATTTCTCTACTCGATTGCTTGAGTTTTGTCCCCGCAGAATTTCTGAAGCCCCCGAAAGTTTTGCTGCAGGCGCATGCAAAAAGGCCCGCCGTGCGATTGTGTCGCACGGCGGGCCAGCTTTCCTCCCCAGGAAAGTCTGTTGCGAAAGCGCTGGCCTCAGCGGCCCATCGCGCTCCCGAGCCGGTGGTAGAGGTGCGAGAACTTCACCGATTCCGGCTGGTCCTCGATCACCTTGAGGTAGTGCAGCACCGCCTCGCGGATGAGCTTGAAGTCTTCGGTGGAAAGGACCGCACGGGCCCGGGTCGGTTCAGCCATTGTCGTTGCTCCTCTCGATCTCGTTTCGTCCCCCCTCCCGCTTGCGGGAGGGGTCGGGGGTGGGTCTGCTCTCAGGCAGCGAACTGGTTCATCGTGTTGTGCGCGCCGCCCGCCTTGAGGGCCGCTTCGCCGGCGAAGTATTCCTTGTGGTCGTCGCCGATGTCCGACCCGGCCATGTTCTGGTGCTTCACGCAGGCGATGCCCTGCCGGATTTCCGCGCGCTGGACGTTCTTGACGTAGCCCAGCATGCCCGCCTCGCCGAAGTATTCCTTCGCCAGGTTGTCGGTGCTGAGCGCAGCGGTGTGATAGGTCGGCAGCGTGATGAGGTGGTGGAAGATCCCCGCCTCGCGCGCCGCATCGCGCTGGAAGGTGCGGATGCGCTCGTCGGCCTCGTCGGCCAGTTCGGTGCCGTCGTAGTCCACGCTCATCAGCTTGGCGCGGTCATAAGCGCTCATGTCGCGGCCTTCGGCGGTCCAGGCATCGAACACCTGCTGGCGGAAATTGAGCGTCCAGTTGAAGCTGGGCGAGTTGTTGTAGACCAGCTTCGCGTTTGGGATCACTTCGCGGATGCGGTTCACCATGCCGCCGATCTGGCCGATGTGGGGCTTTTCGGTCTCGATCCAGAGCAAATCGGCACCGTTCTGCAGGCTCGTGATGCAATCGAGCACGCAGCGGTCCTCACCGGTGCCGGGGCGGAACTGGTAGAGGTTCGAAGGCAGGCGCTTCGGGCGTAGCAGCTTCCCGTCGCGGCTGATCAGCACGTCGCCATGGCCGAGCGTGGTGGCATCGACTTCCTCGCAATCGAGGAAGGCGTTGTACTGATCGCCGAGGTCGCCCGGCTCCTTCACGAACGCGATCTGCTTGGTGAGGCCCGCGCCGAGGCTGTCGGTGCGCGCGACGATCACGCCGTCCTCGACGCCCAGTTCCATGAAGGCGTAGCGGACAGCGCGGATCTTCGCGAGGAAGTCCTCGTGCGGCACGGTGACCTTGCCGTCCTGGTGGCCGCACTGCTTTTCGTCCGAGACCTGGTTCTCGATCTGGATGCAGCAGGCGCCCGCTTCGATGAACTTCTTGGCGAGGAGGTAGGTCGCCTCGGCATTGCCGAAACCGGCGTCGATGTCGGCGATGATCGGCACCACGTGCGTTTCATACTCGTCGATCTTGTGCAGCAGGCGGTGGACGCCAACCGCGTCGCCCGCAGCCTTCGCGGCATCGAGTTCGCGGAACAGCATGCCCAGCTCGCGCGCATCGGCCTGGCGGAGGAAGGTGTAGAGTTCCTCGATCAGCGCCGGAACGCTCGTCTTCTCGTGCATCGACTGGTCGGGCAGCGGGCCGAACTCGCTGCGCAGCGCGGCGACCATCCAGCCCGAGAGGTAGAGGTAGCGGCCCTTGGTGGTGCCGAAGTGCTTCTTGATGGAGATCATCTTCTGCTGGCCGATGAAGCCGTGCCAGCAGCCCAGCGACTGCGTGTACTTGGCCGGGTCCGCGTCATAAGCAGCCATGTCGGCGCGCATGATCTTGGCGGTGTAGCGCGCGATGTCGAGGCCGGTCTGGAAGCGGTTCTGCAGACGCATGCGCGCCACCGAGGCGGCGTCGATGCCATCCCAGGGCTTGCCATAGGGCGCGATCGCCTTGGCGGCTTCGTTGATGGTCTGCGAATAGGTCATGTTCGTCCGCTTCCTGTTGGGGGTAGGCTTGTGAGCCCCGGCTAGACCCGCAAGTGCACACGCGGAACCCGCAGCGCGGTCATGTTGTCAAACTTTACAGAATATGCTTGTAAAGTTGTGCAGCCTGCACAGACTACGGATATCTCATGGAATCGCGCCCGCTCTACCTCGGCCCCCGCCTCAAACGCCTGCGCCGCGAACTCGGCCTCACCCAGGCGGTCATGGCGGAAGACCTCGCGATTTCGCCCAGCTACATCGCGCTGCTCGAACGCAACCAGCGCCCGTTGACAGCGGACCTGCTGCTGCGACTCGCCAAGGCCTACAAGCTCGATGTCAGCGAACTCGCCGCCGACGAGCGCGATGACTATGCTCGCCGCCTCTCGGACGTCCTCAAGGACCCGATCTTCGCCGAGATCGACCTGCCCGCGCTCGAAGTGGCGGACGTCGCCACGAGTTATCCCGGCATAACGGAGGCCATGCTGCGCCTCCACACCGCCTATATGCGCGAACAGCAGGCGCTCGCAGGCTTGCGCGGCGGTGCCAGCACCGAAGCCGACCCCCTCGCCGAAGCCCGCCGCTTCGTCGCCCAGCGCCGCAACTACTTCCCCGCGCTCGACAGCAAGGCCGAGGCGCTGGCCGAAGAGATCGAGAAGCTCGGCGGCCTGCAGGAAGGCGGCCTTGCCGAATACCTGCGCAGCCAAGGCCTGCGCGTGCGCCTGATGCCCGCCGAGATCATGATGGACGCGCTGCGCCGCTATGATCGCCACGCCGAGCAGCTCTTGATCGACGAGACGCTGGGGCCGCAAGCGCGGCGCTGGCAGATGGCGCTGCACATCGCCTACACCGCACTGCGCAGCGAGATTGCCGCCATGGTGCGCGGTGCCAGCTTCTCGAGCGAAACTGCCGCCCAGCTCGTCCGCCGCGCATTGGCCGCCTATGGCGCCGCAGCGCTGATCATGCCCTATGACCGCTTCGCCCGCGCCGTGGAAGCGCGAGCCTACGATATCGAGGCGCTTTCAGGCCAGTTTGGCGCCAGCTTCGAGCAAGTCGCGCACCGACTCACGACCCTGAACCGCCCAGGGCAAGAACGCGTGCCGTTCTTCTTCATCCGCGTCGATGCGGCGGGCAATGTCTCCAAGCGGCTCGACGGCGCGGGCTTTCCGTTCGCGGCGCATGGCGGCGGCTGCCCGCTGTGGACCCTGCATGATTGCTTCCGCCGCCCCGGCGAAGTGCTCACCCAGTGGCTGGAACTGCCGAACGGCGAGCGCTTCTTCAGCGTCGCGCGCAGTGTCACTTCAGGCGGCGGTGCGCATGGCAAGCCCGCCGTGCTGCGCGCGATTGCGCTCGGCTGCACCGCTGAACACGCGCCCAAGCTGATCTACGCGCGCGGCGAACAACCCGCGGCCACTCCCATCGGCGTCACCTGCCGACTCTGCAACCGCGCCACCTGCACCGCGCGCGCCGAACCGCCATTGGGCCGCGAGATCCTGCCGGACGACTATCGCAAGACACCGGAACCGTTCGTGTTCGCAGAGAGCTGAAGAACCTCTCCGACCTGCCTGACGGCAGGCCACCTCCCCATTTGCACTTCGTGAAAATGGGGAGGTGGCCTGTCGAAGGCGGGGCGGAGGGGTATTTCTCTTTTCCCGCACACCCCCTTGCACAAAACCAGATTGACGCAGCCCGCATGCCCCCCGAAGCTTCAGGAAAGGGACAACCGGGGGCAAGCCACATGATCACACGCCGCACGCTCATGGCGAGCCTCGCCGCCGCAGCCGCGCTCCCGCGCTGGGCTCATGCCGCCGCGCCCGCAGATGGCGTTGATCCCGCGCTGGTAAGCTTCATCAAGGGCCTTCCCAAGAGCGAATACCACGTGCACCTCGAAGGCACGCTCGAGGCGGAAATGAAGTTCGCGCTCGCGAGGCGCAACGGGCTCAATTTGCCGTTCGCCGATGTTGCCGCGATGAAGGCAAGCTACAACTACCACGACCTCGCGAGCTTCCTCGCGATCTACTACGACGGCATGAAAGTGCTGCTGAAAGAGCAGGACTTCCGCGACCTCGCCTATGCCTACCTCGCCAAGGCCGCCGCGCAGAACGTCATCTACACCGAGATGTTCTTCGATCCGCAGGAGCACCTCAAGCGCGGTGTGCCGATGGAAGCGGTGATCATGGGCATCACCCGCGCGCGGCGGGAGGCGGAGACCATGCTCGGCATCCGCTCGCAGCTCATCCTCTGCTTCGTGCGCGATTCCTCGGCTGAAAGCGCGATGGCCGCGCTCGATGCCGCGCTCCCGTTCAAGCAATACCTCGTCGGCGTCGGGCTCGATTCCGATGAAGCGGGCCACCCGCCCGAAAAGTTCGCCGCCCACTTCGCCAAGGCCCGCGCCAATGGCCTCCACGTGACAGCGCACTGCGATATCGATCAGCCCGGCACGCTCACCAACATCCGCACCGCGCTGGTGGACCTCAAGGTCGACCGCATCGACCACGGGGGCAATATCGTCCAGTCGCCGGAGCTCATCGCCATCGCCAAGCAGCGGAACATGTATTTCACCGTCTGCCCCACCTTCTCCGGCACCTTGCGCAAGGGTCTGGCCCAGCCGGTCGATGTCGTGCGCGCGATGCTCGATGCGGGCCTCAAGGTCACGATCTCGTCCGATGATCCCGCCTATATGGCGAGCGAATACATCAACGACGTCCTCCTGCGCGCAGTCACCCGCAGCGGCCTCACCCGCGCCGAACTCGCACAGATCGCCCGCAACGGCTTCGAGGCGGCTTGGCTGCCCGAGGCGGACAAGCGTGCGCTGCTTGCCCGCCTCGATACATACCTCGCCTCGGCGTGAGGCTCAGATGATCTCCTCCATGTCGATCATGAAGGGCCTGCCGGGGAACGCCGCGATCGAGCTGAACAGCGCATCGACCGGCCCGGTGGGCGAACGGAACGGGTAGAGTTCGCCCAGTTCCCCGCGCCGCGGCTCGACCGCATAAGTCGCGATGGCCTTGCCGCCGAAGTCGGTGATCGAGATGAACGGCGCGGTCACCGCCAGCCCCGGCCCCCGTCCGCCGTAGCCGGCAGCGTTGAACGAAACCGCGCCGCCGACCGGGTCCTTGAGCCGGCTGTCGGTGAAGCTGTACTGCACCTCGCCGGTCGGCCAGGCGAAGGTCACACGGCGGTCACCCCGGCTCACCAGCCACAGATCGTCCCCTGCCGCCGTCGACGTACCGTTGACGAAGGCGAACCGCGGATTACGCCCGGCCTTGAACGTGCCCAGTGGCTCGGCCGGAACGGTCGGCCCCACCGGCGACTTGGAGAACATCAGCCCCTGCACGTTGAAGATGCGCACCGTGCCATCCATCGAGGCGACGAATGCACGGCTGCGTGCAAGATAGCGCTCGGGTTCCACGCCTGACCAGGCCTCGCGCGGGCTGCGCCGCCCCAGCCGCTCGAAGATATCGGTGCTGCGATCCGAGAACGCACCGCTCGCCTGGACGCCAGCACTCACGCTTGTCGGCTGCGGCACGCTGATCGTAGTGACCACGCGCGGGCGCTGGCTTAGCTTGACCGCGAAGGTGTAGGGCCACTTCGCCGGATCAGTCGTGCTGGCATCCGCCGTGCGGTCGTAATTGGCCTGCGTCGTCAGGTACATCTGCCGGTAGTACTGGTAGAGCGGCGTCATGTTGACGAACGTTACCTTGTTTTCGGCGCGTGACGAGACAACCGCATAGCCGCCCGAAGCCATCTGGCTCCACTGCTGGTTTTCGATCCGCAGGGCCCCGTTGCCGCCAACGGCATAGACCGGATTGATCTGCCGCCAGATGTCACGCGCGGATTGGCGGGCAAGATCGCCGCGCGCCGGATCGTCGTTGTCGCCATAACCGCGCGGATTGCCCAGCACGAGGTTGTTGGACACATCAACGCTGGTCGGCGCAGCCATCGGCAGGTTGATCATGCCCAGCAGCTTCATGCCGCGGTTGGTCCATGCCCCGGCGACGCCCCAGTACCAGCGCGTGTTGGGCGTCTGCTCGGGTGATCCCACCGCCATCTCGCGCGGACGCAGCGCGATGAAAGCGAGCCTGCCCGACACGGTGTTGGTATCCCACACCGAGACGACGAGAAACTCGTTGTAGGGCGTCACCGCCATCGCGGTCGGCACCATGCCCTTGGGCAGTTGCAGCGGGGTCGCATCGAACAGCTCGGGCGCCGAATTGCCGACGATCATCGGCACGATGGTGCCGTCCTTGAATGCGGCGAAGCTGATCTGGCTGGCATTGGCGCGCCCGCGCGCGATGGCGACCGGGACCAGCGGCAGATCGGGCCGCGTGGTCTCGACCAGACGCCGCACCTGGCTGTTGTAGGGCTGCGCGATCCCGTTGCGGTTCCACCAGTCCGGATACCACGAGGCGATCATGCGCATGCACAGGCCGCCCTCGGTATTGCGCAAGCGCCGCGCGTTGAACACCGCTCCATCCGCGCCGCGCGTATTCGCGACGCCGAAGCGGAAATCGGGATCGAGCGGATTGTCGGGCAGGAAGGCCTGCTGACCGCCAACCAGCCAGCCCGCCCCGTCGAGGCCGCGTGCCAGTTCCTCCTCGTCGCTGCGCGGCTGCTGGCTGGGCGGCAGGCACTTTTCAGGCTCGCCCGGATTGTTGGCCGGCAGGATGCCGAAAGGCCACAGCCCCTGCCCGCTGGTCATGTCCGGGCCCCACAAGGTCGGCGCGGGTGCTTCACCGGCGTGATCGAAGTGCTCGTATTTCGGCCCGAGCCGGTAATCGACCACGTCCGGATCAGTGATATGCGCGGCAAGGAAGCGGTACTCCGCCGCATTGATCCCGCCCGCCGACGTCAGCAGCCGCTCGCGGAACACGCCGGCCGCCGGCGCTGCGCCGACGACCACGCGCGTGGTGGAGCGGCTGATCACCGCACCGCTGGCATTCAGCGATTGCAGCTCGAACATGTAGGTCCCCGGCGCCACGAACCGCGCGGAGGTGACGAGGCTCGCCGGGTCCGTGATCGCGACTCCCACTGCCGTGCCGATCACCACCCACCTGGCACGCACGCCGTCGATGCGGCCCGTCAGCGTCACTTCGTTGGTCGGCAGGGTAATCACCTGCGTCTTGCCGGCATACGTGGGCAGGGTGGTGGTCGCCGTCTGCGCATGCGCAGTACCCGCCATGGGCAGGGCAAGCGCGAGAGCGCAGCAGGCAAGGGGCAAGGCCGCGCCAAACCGGCGCAGACCCGGGCGGCAGTCCCAGAGTCGGTGCATGGGTTCTTACCTCAGATCACACCGCGCGCGTTCTCCACCACGCGCGGCAGGCTCGCCGCCGCTCCTTGCTAATGCGCTGCCGGTAACCGAAAATTGACGAGTTCACTGAATGCGGCGGCAACCAGATTTCACGCCTGGGCGCGGTCCAGTCTCACAGCCACCGGCATCGCCGCCACGATCGCCAGCGCGCAGATCACCCCGCCGACCGGCCCGATCAGCGTATAGGCGCCAAAGCCCTGCGCCATCGCGCCAGCCGCCAGCGAACCGAGGCTTTGCGCAAAGAGCCAGGTGCCCGAAGTCATCACCGCCAGCCGCTCTCCGCCGGGCTGCGCATAGGCGAGGCGGATCAGCAGCGGGTAGGTCAGGAACCAGCTGACCATGAACACCACGAACGCCGCGCCGAACGCGGGCGCGCCGCCCACCGTCGTCAGGAGGACGCACATCAGCGCGCAAAGGCCCAGCGCCGCCGCCAGCGGCCACGCGCGCGGCAGTCGGCCGATCACCAGCGCGAGCCCGGCATTCCCCACCGCGCTCGCAAGCACTGCCGCGCTCTGGTACAGCCCGAACTCGGTCGCCGGGATGCCGATGGCATGCGCGGTGCGCTCGATGAAGGGCCAGATCGCAAGCGATCCGAACGAGAAAAGCGCCATTGCCGCCAGCACGCGATAACCGTCTGCGCCCAGCGGCGGTGCGCCAGTCGCGGCTTCATCGACATCGCCCTTGCCCCCTGGCAGCAGCAGCGCGCACAGGCCGAACAGCACCGAAATCCCGGCCAGCCCGAAGAGCATCCCCTGCGCTCCATAGTCGCGCCCGATCAGCGGCACGAGAATGGCAATCGCGCTGTAGAGCAAGGTCTGCACCGCGATCCCCAGCGAGATCCAGCGTGCCGGATTGCCGGTGCGCCCCGCGGCCAGATTGAGCGCGCTGTTCATCAGGCCAAAGCCCAGCCCCGTCCCGATCCGCCCGGCGAACAGCAGCGCATAGGCCCCCGTCAGCGCCGAGCCGGCCTGCGCCGCGATTACCACCACGCTCGCCAGCATCGCCAGCACCCGCGCATCGAGATGCCGCGCGCGCGGCGCGACAAGGAACATTGCCGCCGCATAACTCAGTGTCTCGGCCATGTTCCACGCGCCCATCGCGAACGGCGTGAAGCCGAACCGGTCCATCAGCCCGCCGACGAGATAGGTGGTGAAGTTGTTGCCGATATGTGCGGCAGCGGTCGCCGCGCCGATGCCGATCAGGGTGGGGAGGAAGGGAGCGCTGCCCTTCGCCGTGCTGCTCGCGCTGCCTTGCGTCGTATCCATTACGCTCATGGGTGGCATGCTGCGCAGCAGGTGGCAATCGGGGCAAGCCTTGTTTTACAGTTGTCCAAACAATCGTTACGGAATATCGTTGTTGACTATGGCTTTTTCCTGCTCAGACCTGATCCATGGCTGGCGCCCCGCGTCGTTCCGCTATGGCAAAGTGCAGGACTGGCGCCCGCCGCCACACAAGGGCTGATCTTCCGAACCGCGATCACTCTTGCGACACGACGGGATAGTCCCATGAAGATTTCAGCTCTCGAGGTGCGGCCGGACGCCCTCCTCGCCACATGGTCCAGAACGGGACGCGTCATCTATCCCGCGCTCTGGCTGCGCGACAATTGCCCCAGCGCCTTCCACCCGCAGACCGAAGAACGCGTGCTCGATCTGCTCTCGCTCGATGACGAGCCCGTTCTGCTTGATGCAGAGCGGGCCGACGAAGAGGTGATCCTCCGCTTCGCCGATGGCCATGTCAGCCGCATGCCCATGGCGCTGCTGGCCGAACATCGCCCCGGCAGCACCCCGCGCGATCCGGCGGCCATCGCACCCCAGATCTGGCGCGCTGATCTTACCCCGGCCAGCCTGCCACGCTATGCCGCCAACCGCGTACTCGAGAGCGACTGCGCGCTCCGGGCCTGGATGCAAGACACCGCTGCCGTGGGTCTGTCCATTGTCGACGGGCTCGACAACCGGGTCGATGCGGGTATCGAAATTGCCTGCAAGATCGGTTTCCTGCGCGAAACCAACTTCGGCATGACCTTCGAGGTCGTCAGCAAGCCCGATCCGAACAACCTTGCCTACACCGCCGTCACCCTGCCGCTGCACACGGACCTCCCCAACCAGGAAGTGCCGCCGGGTTTCCAGTTCCTCCACTGCCTCGCCAATGAAGCGGAAGGCGGCGGTTCGCTGTTCGCCGATGGCTACGCCCTCGCCGAAGACTTGCGCGCCAAGGACCCGGAGGCGTTCCGCCTGCTCAGCGAGATCGCCATCCCGTTCCGCTTCCACGACAGCGACGCTGATATCCGCACCCATGCGCCGGTGATCACGCTCGATCGCGCCGGGAAAGTCAGCGAAATCCGCTGGAACGCGCACATCGCCGCCACGTTCGACATGCCTGCGGACATCATGCCCGCCTACTACCGCGCCTACCGCGCCTTCATGGCGATGACGCGCGACCCGGCCTACCAGATCACCTTCAAGCTCAAGGCAGGCGAGATGATCGTGTTCGACAACCGCCGCGTGCTGCACGGGCGCGAGGCGTTCGATCCCTCGACCGGCTTCCGCCACCTCCACGGCTGCTACGTCGATCGCGGCGAATTCAACTCGCGGCTCAGGCTGCTGGCCCGCAAGACGCACTGATCGAGCGGCGGACGAGCCCGATTGCCCAGGCCAGCATGGGGTCCCGCTCGCTTCCGCTGCGCCAGATGAGCTGCTCGGTCCAGCGCGTGACGGGGATCGGCGGCTCATGCTCTTCGCAGCCCTCCACCCCGGCGGCGAGCCGCGCCGGGACAGTCGCAATCGCATCGGTCTGCCGCAGGATCGCCGGCACCGCGAGAAACCGGGTCAGGGTAGCCAGCACCCGGCGTTCGCGCCCGACCCGCGCCAGCGCCTCGTCAACCGCGCCGCGCGCATCGTCGCGCAGGGTGACGAGCAGGTGCGGGAGCTTGGCATAGGCCTCAAGCGTCAGGCCCGCCCGCAGCGCCGGATGGCCTTTGCGCGCAAGGCAGACAAACCGCTCCGCAAACAGCGCTTCCGATCGCATGCGCTGCGGGAGATCGGGAAACACCCCGATCACCGCATCGAGCCGCCCGGCATCGAGGTCCGCCAGTGCGCGGTCCTTGTCGAGCGGGCGTGCCTTGAGCACGATGCCCGGTGCCGACTTGTCCAGCGCAGCGAGCAAACCCGGCAGCACGGCATATTCTGCGGCATCCGACATCGCGAGGCGCAGCGCGCCTTTCGCCGTCGCGGGATCGAACGGCACAGCTTCGGCCACCAGCGCGCGCACGTGCTCGATCACCGCGGTCACCTCGGGTCCGAGTGCCTGTGCGCGCGGCGTGGCGCGCATGCCCCCCGGCGCGCGCAGGAACAGCGGATCGGCGAAGAGGTCGCGCAGCCGGTCGAGCGCCTTGCTCGCCGAAGGCTGCGCCATGCCGATCCGCGCGGCCGCCCGGGTCAGGTTCCCTTCGGCTAGCAGCGCCTCGAACAGAAGAAGCAGCGGCATGTCGATGCGCGCAAGGTTTTGCAGCTTATTATTCCTAGCAAGAATGTTATGAATACCAAGATGTCATTTTCGGAATGATGGATGAAGTGGCACCTCATGTCGAGCAGCCACTCGCCAAGGACTCCGCCATGATCACTTCCAGCCCTCGCGCCATCGCCGAACGTTTCATCCGCGAAGGTATCGCCAAGGCCGACCCTGCCGTGTTCGATGAACTGGTGGCGGAAGATATTGTCGTAGAGACCGGCCTCAGTCCGATGGGCCCGATCCTTGGCCGCGAAGCCTACAAGGCAGTCTTCTTGCCTTTTGCCGACGCCTGGCCCGTGAAGGAATTCACCGTGCACCGCATCGATGAAGCGGGCGACACCGTGTTGATCGAATTCACCGCACTCGCCGTGTTCGAGAAGGACTACTTCGGCGTCACCGCCACCAAACAGCTCGTCCCGCTGCGCGAGATACACCGGCTCGACGTGAAGGACGGCAAGATCGTCCGCAATCTCGTCGGCGCGGTGAACCTGCCGTTCGAGTTCCTCATGTACAGCGCCCTCAAGGACGCCGTATTGGGTGGACTCAAGACCGCGGGCGAAGCCTGACGGTACGATCGGGAGAAACGGAGATGTCCACCACGCGCCCCGTCGCGCTTGTCATCGGCATGGGTCCCGGCCTTTCCGCCGCGCTGGCGCAGCGCTTTGCCGCCAGCGGCTATACCATTGCCGGTTTCGCGCGCAGTCCGGAGAAATCCGCTGCCCTCGCGGCCGAAATGGCCGAGCAGGGCCAAAAGCTTGATCTGCGCGCCGTCGATGCGGGCGATTTCGCCGCGCTGGCCTCAGCGGTGCGTGCGGTGGCGGACCAACTCGGCCCGGTCGAGGTGCTGGTCTACAACGCCTACAGCGCCACCCCCGCCGCCCCCTCGCAGATTCCGCTCGAAGCTCTGGTCGCCGATTTCCGCGTCAACGTCGGCGGTGCGCTGGCGGCGGTGCAGGCCGTGCTGCCCGCCATGCAGGCGCGCGGAAAAGGTTCGATCCTTCTGACCGGCGGCGGCCTCGCGCTCGATCCCACCGGCTGGCTGCCCGCCGCCTCGCTTGCCGTGGGCAAGGCCGGCATTCGCAATCTCGCGCAGAGCCTCCACAAGGAAATGGAGGGCAGCCCCATCCGCGTCGGCACGGTCACCGTCACCGGCCAGATCCTTCCCGGCACGCCGCTGGCGCCGGAAACCATCGCTCAGCGCTTCTGGGAGCTGCACACCATGCCCGCCCCCGCGCCTGCGGAGATCATCCTCTAAACGCGCAGCTTGTCCCCGGCCCCCTCGCCCGCTATCGGCGCGCTTCCCTGCCGCTGCCCGAAAGCTGTCCGCCTTGGCCACGCTGATCCCGCTTGCCGATATCGATCCTGCGCTGATCGAGGAGGTGCTCGACGCCGCCTTCGGGCCGGACCGTTTCGCGCGCACGGCCTACAAGGTGCGCGAAGGGACCGATTGGCTCCCCGGCCTCTCCTTCGCGGCGCTCGATGAAGGCGAGCATATCGCCGGGACGATCCAGTGCTGGCCGGTCGCGCTCACCGACCCGAACGGCCGCGCGCATCCGATGATCATGGTCGGCCCGGTTGCCGTGCTGCCCGGCCTGCAGGGGCAAGGCTATGGCAAAGCGCTCGTCACCGCCAGCCTCACCGCGATCGATCCGCGTGCGCCCTTGCCGCAAGTCATGATCGGCGATCTCGATTACTACGGCCGTTTCTTCGGCTTCTCCGCCGCGAACACCGGCGGGTGGAAGCTCCCCGGCCCGTGGGACCCGGCGCGCCTGCTCTGCCGAACAGCCAATCCCGCCGTCCTGCCCACAGAGGGCATGCTCGGCCCTTGGCGCGGCTGATCTGATCTGGCATCGGCGGAGCGTGCCTTACGAACCGCCTGCCGATCTAGCCAAGCTCTCGCTCGCTGACCTCGCCGAGGCCGTCGCCGCGCGCCGCCTGCCGCCGCTCGCAAGCTGGACTCCGGCGCGCGAGGGCGACAGCCACATGCGCATCGCCGCGGACGGCGCATGGTACCACGAAGGCGGCCGGATCACCCGCCCCGCGATGGTCCGCGCCTTCTCCGGCCTGCTCACCCGCGATCAAAGCGGCCAGCACTGGCTGATGACGCCCTACGAACGCCTTTCCATCGACGTGGAGGACGCCGCGTTCATCGCCACCGACATGGAAGTGCGCCACGACGAAGCAGGCCGCCCGGTCATCGCCTTCCGCCTCAACACCGACGATGTGGTCCTCGCCGGCCCGGACCATCGGCTGATCGTGCGCGGCACCGCCGAAGTCCCGGCCTACTACCTCGCCGTCCGCCATGGCACCGAGGCGCGGCTCAATCGCAGCACTTACGGCCAGCTGATCGACCATGCGCTGACGCTTTCCGAGCCCGAAGCCCTCGCCGTCGAAAGCCAGGGCGCCCGCTTCGCCCTGCTCCCCGCATGAGCCTGCGCGCGCGCCTTGCCGAGCTGTTCGAGGTAGGCCACGCCGATCCGGCTTCGCCAGCCTACGAAGACTGGCGCCCGCTCCCCGGCACGCCGTTACGTCCCGCCGCCGTGCTAATCGCGGTGACGGACCGGCCCGATCATCCCGAAGGCCCCGGTGTGCTCCTCATCCACCGCCCCTCGCACATGCGCGCGCATCCCGGGCAGGCAGCGTTTCCCGGCGGCAAGCTCGATCCCGGCGAGACACCCATCGAAGCGGCCCTGCGCGAGGCAAACGAAGAGCTCGGTATCGATCCCGCGCTCGTCGACGTGATCGGCGCAACCGACCAGTTCCGCACCGGCACCGGCTACGACATCACCCCCGTCCTCGCCATGGTCCCGCCCGATCTGCCGCTACAGCCCAATCCGGCCGAGGTCGCCGGCTGGTTCGAGCCACCGCTGGGCTTTGTGCTGGATCCCGCCAATCACGCGCAACGCTCCGGGGAATGGACGCGGCAGGGAAGCACTGTTCGCGGTCGCTACATCGAGATCCTGTGGCAGGAGCACCGCATCTGGGGCGTCACCGCCGGAATCATCGCCAATCTCGCGCAGCGGATTCGCTGGCATGGCTGACGCGCGCCTCCCCCCTGCCGACTGGACCCAGCGCGAGGACCTCGCCGCGCTGGTGGCCGCGCTCGATCCACAGGGCGAAGGCCTTGTCCGCTATGTCGGAGGTGCGGTGCGCGATACGCTGCTGGGCATCGCGGTGAAAGACATCGACATGGCGACCCCGCTCGAGCCGCCTGCGGTGATCGAGCGCCTTCAGGCCGCTGGCATCCGCAGCGTACCGACCGGCCTTGCTCACGGCACCGTCACCGCCGTGCTGGCAGGCGGCCCGGTCGAGATCACCACCTTGCGCCGCGACGTCTCCACAGATGGCCGCCACGCCACGGTCGCGTTCTCCACCGATTGGCAGGAAGACGCCGCCCGCCGCGATTTCACGATCAACGCGCTCTACGCCGATCCGCGCGGCCTCACGGTCCACGACTACTTCGGCGGCCTCAAAGACCTCGCCGCGCGCCGCCTGCGCTTCATAGGCGATCCGGAAGCCCGCATCCGCGAGGATTACCTGCGCATCCTGCGCTACTTCCGCTTCCAGGCCCGCTTCGGCTCGCTGCCCGCAAACGCCGATGCAGAAGCCGCCTGCAGCGCGCTTGCCCCCGGCCTCAAGGGCCTCTCACGCGAACGCATTGCCAGTGAGCTTCTAATGCTCCTCGCCCTGCCCGATCCTGCGCCCACCGTCCTGCGGATGGCCGAGCTGGGCGTGCTCGCAGTGATCCTGCCCGAGGCCGATCCCGCCGCGCTGCCCCCGCTCATTGCGGCCGAGCAGGCCCACGCCATTGCGCCGGAACCCTTGCGCCGCCTTGCCGCGCTGCTTCCCGCCGAGCCGCCGCAAGTGGAGCAAATCGGCGCCCGCCTCCGGCTCAGCATCGCCCAGCGCAAGCACCTCGCACTTGTCGCCGCGCGCACTTCGCCCGAGGAAGCCGCCCGCCCGCTCGCCTACAAAGTCGGCCGTGAAGCTGCGCTCGATCGCTTGCTGATCACCGGCAGCGACATCTCGCCGCTTGCTGACTGGGATATCCCGCAGTTCCCGCTCAAGGGCGGAATGATCGTCGCGCGCGGCATCACCGCCGGGCCCGAAGTCGCCCGCATCCTCCGCGCGGTCGAGGCGAAATGGGTGGGAGAAGGATTCCCGGACAACGCCAGGATTGATGCGATCCTACGGGATGAACTGGGGCAACACTGACTCCGTTCGTGTCGAGCGAAGTCGAGACACCAAGCACGACCGCTCAGTCCTCGCCAGATCCCTTCCACTCGCGCCGCTCTTCCGCCGCGCGCAGCACTTCATAAGCCGTCTGCAGCTTCAGGAACTCTGCCGCCGCTTCCTTGTCACCCGGCCGTACATCCGGGTGGACTTCCTTGGCCTTGCTGCGCCACGCCTTGCGCACCGCCTCGAAATCGGCGTCGACTTCCAGCCCCAGTGCTTCCAGCGCGCGCATTTCGTCGCGGCTGCGGCTGCCGTCTCCGGGACCGGCCCAGGCCTGATAGGCCGATTGCGCATAGCCCGAAGCCTCGCCGCGCTCGGCCTTCTCGCGCCGTTCGGCTTCTTCCTTGTCGAGCCCTTCGAAGTAGTTCCAGCCCTGGTTGTATTCGGCGGCATGGGCCACGCAGAAATACCAGCGCTCCGGGCTGTTCGGCGATTTGGGCGCCGGGCAATCGCCTTTTTCGTTGCAACCGGCCCGGTCGCACAGGCGCACGGGGGCAGCTTCGCGCGCGCTTTCATAGCCGCGCCACCGGGGGAAACCCCAGTCTGCCGATCTGCCCTGCCGTGCCACCCGTGCGGTCCCGCGTCCTCGCTTACTCGACCGTGACGGTCACCGCGCGGCGGTTCTTGGCCCAGCTGGCCTCGTCCGAACCCAGCGCGACGGGGCGTTCCTTGCCATAGCTCACCGTGGTGATGCGCGAGGCGTCGATGCCAAGGCTGACGAGGTAGTTCTTCGCCGCATTGGCGCGGCGCTCGCCCAGCGCGAGGTTGTAGTCACGCGTGCCGCGTTCGTCAGCGTGACCTTCGACCGTGATGCGCTTGGCCGGATAGCGCGCCAGCCACTGCGCCTGGCTCTGTAGGATGCCCTGGTCTTCGCTGTCGATGTTGTAGCGGTCGGTGTCGAACAGGATCGTGTCGCCAAGCACCGAGGCCATGAAGTCCGCGCGGCTGCCCGGGACGGGGCCAGAAGGCGTCGGCGCTGTCGGCGTCGGGGTTGTGGTCGTCGTCGTCGCACCGCTCGGCTGCGGCGGCAGTTCCTTGGGCTTGGTGGCGCAACCCGCCAGCGCGAGGCCGGAGGTGAGCAGCAGGGCAGTCAGGATCTTGCGGTTCACGAGGCGGTCTCCTTTGGTCAATCAGCGCCAGCTTGCATGGCAGCAGGCGAATCGGCAATCAGTTTTGCCACCAGTTTATGGCAGTACCGGACCCCATGCCGGGTCCGAGGCATCAACCGGCGTGTTGAGCTTGCGCTCGTTCTTGCCGGTGAGGTCCACCTGCCAGATCGAGGTCTTGCCGGTCGTCTTCGCCGTGCGGAAGAACTGCACGATGCGCCCGTTGGGTGACCAGGTCGGTGCTTCGTCCTGCCAGCTATCCGTCAGATAGCGCATGTCCCCGCCGGAAGGGGTCATCACCGCGATGCGCAAGTTGCCCGCGATATGCGTGAACGCGATCTGATCCCCGCGCGGGCTCCATTCGGGCGTCGCCGCGCGGCCGCCGAAGAAGCTGATGCGCTTCTGGTTCGTCCCGTCCGCGTTCATCACATAGACCTGCTGGCTGCCGGACCGGTCGCTTTCGAACACGATCTTGCTGCCATCGGGCGAATAGCTGCCGCCCACGTCGATCCCCGGCGAATCCGTCAGCTTCACCGAGTCCCCGCCGGTCGCGGGTACGCGGTAGATGTCGGTGTTCCCGGCAATCGCCATCGAATAGAGGATGTACTTGCCATCGGGCGACCAGCGCGGCGCGAAGGTCGGCCCCTTGCCCTCGGTCACCAACCGCTGCTGCCCGCTGCCGATATCATAGACATAGATACGCGGCGTGCCGTTGAGGAAGCTCAGGTAGGCGATCTTCGAATAGTCGGGCGAATAGCGCGGTGTCAGCGCGGTGGCCTGCCCGTTGGTAATGAAGCGGTGGTTCGCCCCGTCCGAATCCATGATCGCCAGCTGCTTGCGGCGGTTCCCCTTCGGCCCCGTCTCGGCGATATAGGCGATCTTGCTGTCGAAGAACGGGCTTTCGCCCGAAAGCCGCGAATAGACCATGTCCGCGCACTTGTGCGCCGCGCGCCGCCATTCCTCGGGCTTGACCACATAGCCCTGCCGCGCCAGTTCGCTGCCCAGCGCGACGTCATAGAGGTAGCAGCCCACCGTCAGCCGCCCGTCGGCGCCCGCCTTCACGAAGCCCTGCACCAGCATTTCCGCCGAACGCGCGCGCCAGTTCGGAAACTGCGGCGCGGTCACTTCGCCATAGCCGATTCCCGGCAGCGCATCGGGGCCAACCGGGCGGAACAGCCCGTTGTTCTTGAGATCGCCGTAGATCACCCGCGCCAGATTGCGCCCCAGCGCCTCGGTATTCCCACCTTCGGCTGCCGTGGGCAGCATCTCGTTGGTCGGGAACACGGGAATCGCGATCGCCGCATCGTTGTTGATCGTGCCGACGACATCCTCTTCCGGCGAAGTATCAGCCGCCGCCGCCGCTGATGCGCTGGGCTGCGGAGACGGCACCGGCTGCGCCAGAGCGGGCGAGACGGCAAGGAACGCGCAAAGGCCGGCGACGAGAGTGCTACGCAAGGCTCTACTCTTTCCTGAAATTGAGCGTGTAGGTCTTCCAGAAATCGTACGATTCCGGCGGAAGGTTGAACGGAGCCGCCGTCCGGATCGCGCGCACCGCGCATTCGGTGAAGCGGCCCACTTGCGGCGAGTTGGCGGGAGTCTGGCCCGAAAGCACCGGCGTTGCAATGCTGGTGATGTTCCCGGCGCGGTCGAGCTGGAAGGTCACTTTGGCGCGCAGCTTCTCGATCTCGACACCGCTGAGCGGGCAGCTGTTCCACGGCGGCACGACCTTGCGGTTGATCGTCACCCGGATCGCCGCCTTGGCCTCGGCGCTCACCGCATCCGCCGGATTGCCCTTTGCGCCGGGGCGGGTGCCCGTAGGAATGCCGGAAAGGAAGTCAGCGCCGATCTGACTCGCCCCGCTCGGCGCGTCCGGCCGGCGGCGCTGGCGATTGTCCGGCGCGGGCGAGGCGGCGGCCGGTTTGGTGGCAGGCTTTGGCGGAGGTGCCGGAGCCACACGCGGCTGCGCTACGGGTGTGGGGCGCGGCGCCGGTTTAGGCTGCGGCGCGGGGTTGGCCTGAAGGGGCGGCGGCGGCGGAACTGGCTTCGGCTGCGGCTGTGCGAACTGCGGCTGGGGTTGCGGCGGCGCGGGCTCCGGCGCGGGTTCTCCCAGCACCGGTGCGGTTTCGGGCGCGGCTTCCTCATTGGGATTGGGCGACGTCGAGGTCTCGGCCGTCTCGTCCGCAAAGGTCACCGTCAGCCGCTCAGGGGGCGACATGATCGACTTGCCCGGCGGCGACAGCGTCAGCGCCGCAATCAGCCCGGCATGCGCCACGAGCGCGATGACCAGCGCCAGCGCTTCCTCGCGCGTGAAGCCCGATGAGGAGGAAGAGGCGCTCATCCCCGTTCGCCTACGGCGCCGTGACTGAACCGTTGGTGACCAGCGAGATCGACTTGAACCCCGCCGCATTGAGCGCGCCCATCACCGCCACCACGCGGCCATAATCCAGCCCGCGATCCGCGCGCAGCGTCACTTGCGGCAGCTTGCCGTCCGGCCCTGCCACGGCAAGGCCCGTCAGGCGGTCCGAAAGCTCACCCGGCGCGAGCTCCTGATCGTCGAGGAAGATGCGCCCCTCCCCGTCCATGCTGACGGTGATCGCCTTCTGCTCGGTCTTGAGCGCCTCGGCCTGGCTGTCCGGCAGGTCGATCGGCACGCCCGCAGTCAGCATCGGCGCGGTGACCATGAAGATGATCAGCAGCACCAGCATCACGTCGACCAGCGGCGTGACGTTGATCTCGCTCATCGCCGCGCTGCGCCGTCCGCGCCGCCCACGCCTGCCGCCACCACCGCCCGAGGCCATGTTCATCGCCACGGCCTTACTGCTCCAGCTCGCGGCTCAGCGTCGCGTGGAACCGGTCGGCAAAGCGGAACAGCCGGGTCTCGAAGCGGTTCACCCGGTGCGAGAAGCGGTTGTAGGCAATCACCGCCGGGATCGCCGCGAACAGGCCGATGGCGGTCGCGAACAGCGCTTCCGAAATGCCCGGTGCCACCACCGCGAGCGAGGAATTCTGCTGCGCGCCAATGTTGAAGAAGCTGTCCATGATGCCCCAGACCGTGCCGAACAGGCCGACAAAGGGCGCCACCGCACCCACTGTCGCGAGGAAGTTGAGCCTTCCGGCCAGCCGGTCGGTCTCCGCCGTCACCACGCTTTCCATCGCCGAGTTCAGCCGCTGGCGCGTGCCTTCCCGGTCGATCGTCTTGCCCGAGGTCGAGCGCCGCCACTCGGCCAGCGCCGCCGTCACCACCCGCGCGCTCGGCACGTCCTTGCTGCCGTTTTCCTTGTGGAAGGCATCGACATCGCGCGCTTCCCAGAACGCGGTCTCGTACTTCTCGCACTTGCGCTGCACGCCGCCCATCCGGAGCGAGAACGAGACGATGATCATCCACACCCACACCGAAGCCAGCACCAGCGCGCCCATCACCACCTGCACCACGATATCGGCATGGAGGAACAGCGCGACGGGGTTGAGCCGGGTCGGCATGCCAGCGGTCACACCGGTTGCGGCTGCGGCAAGAACGGAAAGCATCATGGATGGACAGACCCTTCGGGCGATGGCGCGATGAGCGCCGTGAATGCGGAATGGAAATGCGCCGGCAGCCGCCGCGCGCGGCCTTGCGGCGAGACGAAGGCGACGCGCACCTGACCATCGGCCAGCAGTTCCTCGCCGCGCCACGCCTTCTGGACCAGACTGCACGTCACGCGTGAAACTTCGGCGACAGTGCTCTCGATCAGCACATCGTCGTCAAGCCGCGCCGGGCGGGCATATTTGAGCGCCAGATCGGTGACGGCAAAGGCGCCCTCGCCCGCTTCCTGCGCCCCGCGCTGGTCGATGCCCAGCAGACGCAGCATGTCCGACCGCGCGCGCTCGAACCAGCGTAGGTAATTCGCGTGATAGACCACCCCAGACAGATCGGTGTCCTCAAAGTAAACACGTACGGCATAAAGATGCCGCGCGCCGTCGAAACAGCCGGAGGGGGGGAGCGGGAGAGGCATGCGCGGCCTGTCCTAGCCTTGCCGCGACTCGCGAGGCAAGATCAAAGGCGGCGATTTGTTAACCCATTACGGTGAAGCCCAGCCCCGGCTTCAGTCCACCCGCGCCAGCAGCGGCCCCAGCTGCCGTCCGCCAAACACGTGCACGTGCAGATGCGGCACTTCCTGATGGCTGTTGGTCCCGGTGTTCGCGAGCAGCCGATACCCCGGCGCCACCAGCCCCGCCTCGCGCGCGACATGGCCGACAGCCCGCACGAAGCCAGTGATCTCTGCGTCCGAAGCCTTCGCCGAAAAGTCGTCCCAGCTCACATAGGCGCCCTTCGGAATCACCAGAATGTGCGTCGGCGATTGCGGATTGATGTCGTGGAAGGCGAGGCTCCATTCGTCCTCGTAGACCTTCCGGCAGGGAATTTCCCCGCGCAGGATCTTCGCGAAGACGTTCTGGTCGTCATAGGGCTGGGTGGCATCGACCGCCATGTTCAAGAGCTCCTGCTGGCTTTCTCGGCAATTCCGGACACGCCCTCGCGCCGCTCCAGCTCCGCCGTCACCTGGGCCAGCGAAACGCCGCAGTCGCCCATCAGCACCAGCAGGTGAAACAGCAGGTCCGCCGCTTCGCCGACCAGCGCCTCGGGGCTTCCGGTCAGGGCCGCGATGACCACTTCGGTCGCTTCCTCGCCCACCTTCTGCGCCATCTTGCCGCGCCCCTTGGCGTTGAGGCGGGCGACATAGCTGGCATCCGGATCACCGGCGCGGCGCGCGGCGATGGTGGCTTCGAGGCGGGACAGGAGGGTCGTTTCGTCCATGCAGGCGGGCATGGCTTGCCGCCCGGATCAGGTCAAGCGTGGAAGGCTCAGTCCTCTTTGCGACGCGCCACCCGGCGGCCAATGATCAGGCCGGCCAGCCCGATGGCAAACAGCGCGCCATCGGTGGGTTCCGGAATCGCCGTGCCCCCGCTCGCCTGCGCAAGCGCAGGGCCGGTGGTGAGGACAAGGACGACAAGGGCAGAGAGCATTCGCGACACGCGAAGGTTCCTAGGGAAGCAAAGATGACCGAAAAGTTAATGCAATGCCTGTGCCAAGAACCGAAAAATCAAGGATATAAGCAGGTTTCGCTAGTTAACGTCCGTAGCGCGAAAGCGGCATTTGTCAGAAATTCCGACAGTCGGAGGGACTAGCCGCGCGC
>Ga0310345_10001779_pt1 | contig 23072 bp, 19 predicted proteins | sample HC15DNA20500_MG_FD_204667 | JGI IMG/M metagenome (GOLD analysis project Ga0310345, IMG submission 204667) | Marine microbial communities from station ALOHA, North Pacific Subtropical Gyre - HC15-DNA-20-500_MG | ecosystem: Environmental > Aquatic > Marine > Oceanic | place: Pacific Ocean: North... | reverse complement strand
AAGTTTCATGGAAAGTATAGCGCTCAACGCGCCGGGTGGTGACTTGTCGATCTGGTCGTTGTTTTGGGAAGCGGGCTGGGTGGTGAAGCTCGTCATGATCGGGCTTCTGGGTGCCTCGATCTGGTCGTGGGCCATCATTGTCGACAAGCTGGTTTCCTATGCGCGCATGCGCATGGCGCTCAACCGCTTCGAGCAGGTCTTCTGGTCCGGCCAGTCGCTGGAAGAGCTTTACCGTTCGCTTTCGGAGCGCAAGACTACCGGCATGGGCTCCATTTTCGTTGCCGCAATGCGCGAGTGGAAGAAGAGCTTCGAAAAGGGTGCGCGCTCACCGCATGGTTTGCAGATGCGCATCGACAAGGCCATGGATCTGGCGCTTGCCCGCGAGATGGAACGGCTTGAGGGCCGGCTCGGCTTTCTGGCCTCCATCGGTTCGGCAGCGCCGTTCATCGGTCTGTTCGGTACCGTGGTCGGTATCATGACGTCGTTCCAGGCCATTGCCGGATCGAAATCCACCAATCTCGCCGTTGTCGCTCCCGGCATTGCGGAAGCGCTTCTGGCAACCGCGATCGGTCTGCTCGCCGCCATTCCCGCCGTTATCGGCTACAACAAGCTGACTTCTGACGCAGGCAAGATCGGCGCGCGCATGGAAGGTTTTGCCGATGAGTTCTCGGCCATACTCTCGCGGCAAATCGATGAAAAGGTCGCGCCCCGGAATCAGGGCTGAGGAGCAACTAGCATGGGCATGTCGGTAGGCGCCCCTCGCGGGGCCGGTGGGCACAGAAGGCGCGGCCGCAAGCAGGCGCTGATGTCGGAAATCAACGTCACGCCCTTCGTGGACGTGATGCTGGTGCTTCTCATCATCTTCATGGTTGCAGCACCGTTGATGACGGTTGGCGTGCCGATCGATCTTCCCGAAACGCAGGCGAAGGCGCTGAATTCCGAGACGCAGCCGATCACCGTGTCGGTGAACAATGAAGGGCAGATCTTCCTTCAGGAGACGGAGATTCCGATCGACGAAGTCGTACCGAAGCTCGAAGCCATCGCTCAGGCGGGCTACGAAGAACGCATCTATGTGCGTGGCGACAAGGCTGCGGACTACGGAACGGTCATGCGGGTGATGGCGCGCATTTCGGCGGCCGGTTTCCGCAATCTCGGTCTCGTGACACTCCAGGAACAGGACTCTTGAGGCCATGAAGGCGGGGCTTGCCACATCGGTTGCTTTGCACGCTGCGATGCTCGGCGTCGGCCTGTTCACGCTGTCGGCTCCGCGTGCCTTCGAGGTGGCGGATGTCGAGGCGCTGCCGGTAGACATCATTCCTGTCGATGCGCTGACGCAGATACAGGAAGGCCAGAAGGAAGCGCCAAAGCTGGACAAGCCAGCACCGACACCGACCAAGCGGCCCGACACGGTTGAAGACGCAACCAAGGTTGGTGAGGCGGATCAGGATCAGGAAGCACCGCCGACGCCGGAGGCCAAGCCAAGACCTGTCGAACAGGCCTCAGAGCCTCCGCCAGCGCCCAAGCCTGTCCCCAAGCCAGTCGAGAAACCGGTCGAAGAACCGAAGGTTGCCGAGGCGAAGCCGCAACCGGCACCTGAGCCCGAGCGCGAGCCAGAAGCACAGCCGCGTCAGGAAGTGACACCGGAGCCGACATCTGAACCGCTGGTGGCTGAAAATCCTGTCGAGGAAAGCCTGAAGCTTCCCGATAGCGCTCCAGTGCCGCAGGCTCGTCCGCAGCCCCCCAAGCCGCAAACCGCCAAGGCACCTGAGCGCCAGAAGGCGGAAGAAAAACCGGCCCAGCAGCAGGCTCAGAAGAGCGAGAAGAAAGAGTCCGAGGTTCTGGACCAGGTTGCCGCGCTCCTGAACAAGGAGAAGGCATCCGGTGGCGGGGCCAAACGATCGCAGGAACAGGCTTCACTCGGCGGCGAGAGCAAAACGGCTGGCGAAAAGCTGACACAGAGCGAGATGGACGCTCTTCGCGGCCAGATCCAGCGCTGCTGGAATGTGCCCGCAGGTGCCTTGGATGCGGAAAATCTCCGCGTCTCGGTGAAGTTCAAGCTTGATCCGAGCGGGGCTGTTGAAGGCTCGCCGGAGATCATTTCCGGGGGCAGCGGTTCGACGGTCGAGCGCGCAGCGGCAGCATCGGCACGTCGTGCCATCCTGCAATGCGCGCCCTATAACCTGCCTGCCGACAAATATAGTGCCTGGGCAGACGTCATCGTGAATTTCGATCCATCTGACATGTTCTGACGAAACTGACCGGCGAAACCGAAACGAAGAGGCAATTGCTGATGCGAAATATCCTCAAGGCATCTCTGGCCATCGCGGTCTTTGCCGCTGCGATGATCGGTATGGCTTCAACACCAGCGCGTGCGCTGGTGGAAATCGATGTGAACAAGGGTGTGGTCGAGCCAACCCCGATTGCCGTCACCGACTTCTTGTCGGGTGACAGCAGGGGCGCGGAAATCAGCGGTGTAATCGCCGCCGATCTGCGCCGTTCCGGCCTGTTCGCGCCCATCAACAAGGCGGCATTCATCGAGAAGATTTCCAATCCCGATGTCGCGCCGCGCTTCGAGGACTGGAAGGTTCTGAATGCGCAGGCCGTGGTTACCGGTCGTGTGACGCAGGAGGCAGACGGTCGTCTGCGTGCGGAATTCCGCCTTTGGGATACCTTCACCGGCCAGCAGCTGGTGGGTGAGCAGCTTTTTGCTGATGCAAAGAACTGGCGCCGCATCGCGCATATCATTGCTGACACGATCTATGAGCAGTTCACCGGCGAGAAGGGCTATTTCGACAGCCGCATTGTTTATGTGGCGGAGTCGGGCCCGAAGGATAACCGCGTGAAGCGTCTTGCGATCATGGATCAGGATGGTGCCAACCATGCTTATCTGAGCAATGGCCGCTCCATTGTGCTGACGCCGCGCTTCTCGCCGCAGCAGCAGGAACTGACCTACATGTCCTACGAAAGCGGGCAGCCTCAGGTCTATCTTCTGCAGCTTGAGACGGGTCAGCGGGAGCTTGTGGGTAATTTCCCCGGCATGACCTTTGCGCCGCGCTTCTCGCCCAATGGTGACAAGGTCATCATGAGCCTCCTGCGTGACGACGGTAATTCCAACATCTTCACGATGGATCTGCGCACTCGTGCAACCGCTCGTCTGACGGATACCAACGCGATCGATACGTCGCCGTCCTACTCACCGGATGGCAGCCAGATTGTCTTCACATCCGACCGTGGCGGCCGGGCCCAGATCTATGTGATGGGCGCGGATGGCAGCAATCAGCGGCGCATTTCCTTTGGTAATGGCTCCTATTCCACCCCCGTTTGGTCGCCGCGCGGTGACCTTATCGCCTTCACCAAGCAGAGCGGTGGCGAGTTCCAGATTGGGGTCATGCGCACCGATGGTTCGGGCGAGCGCATTCTCACCTCCGGCTATCTGCAGGAAGGTCCGACCTGGTCGCCGAACGGACGTGTGATCATGTTCTTCCGTCAGGCTGCAGGTGCTCCCGGCCCGAAGCTCTATTCGATTGATCTGACCGGCCGTAACGAACAGCAGATCCCTACGCCCGACTTTGCTTCGGACCCTGCCTGGTCGCCCTTGCGCAACTGATCGCCGCCTTTCAGCCGCATTTGGCAGTAGGTATGCCACATAACGGAGCTGCTTCGGCAGCTTCGTTTAGAGGGGGAGAGGGGCAGGAAACCGACCCGCAACCTTTCCTTAACCCTGTTTCTTGAGGGCTCCTTAACTTTGCTATGGTTACTGGAGCCTGAAGCAGTTCACCTGTATTTTAAGGAGAGACGGCAATGCGCCGTATCGCAGCGCTCACGAAAAATCCCGCCATCATCGTGCTGTTCACAGCCCTGGCTGTTGCCGGCTGTCGCTCAAAGCAGCAGGTGCCGAACAATGCCGCCGAGCTCGGCCTTGGTGCTGGCGCAGGCGCATCGGCTGCAACACCCGGTTCTACCCAGGAGTTCACCGTCACTGTCGGTGACCGCATCTTCTTTGATACGGACTCCACGCTGATCCGTGCCGATGCCCAGGCCACCCTTGCGCGCCAGGCGCAGTGGCTCAACCGCTATTCCAACTACACGATCACGCTTGAAGGTCATGCCGACGAACGTGGTACGCGTGAATACAACCTGGCGCTTGGTGCGCGTCGTGCCGCCGCTGCGCGCGATTACCTCGTCAGCCAGGGCGTGGCAGCCAACCGCATCCGCACGATTTCCTACGGCAAGGAACGTCCGGTTGCGACCTGTGACGACATTTCCTGCTGGTCGCAGAACCGCCGTGCTGTAACCGTGCTCAATGGTGCCGGAAGCTAGTTTCCGCCACAGCGCATGACAAGATTGGAAAGGCGGTGCTTCGGTGCCGCCTTTTTTCATGCTTTCCGTGCTTTCTCATTGCTTCCACGAAGTACAATCAAAATTTGGCCGAAGTCTCGCGTCCTGTTAAAAGGAGCGTCGGTCGTGTCATTGACCGAATTCTCGAGCTGTTTCTGGAGAAAGAGACGAAATGTCATTTCGCAGTAGCGTGTTACGTACCGGACTGCTGCCCGTCATTCTGGCCATCGCGGCCGGTTCTGCGAGCGCTGGCGGGCTTCATCCGGTACCGAAAATGCAGGTGGGGGCGCAGGACGCGCCTGTCGTACGTGTGCAGGCGGTCGATCCCAGGGTCACCGCGCTTCAGGAAGAGGTCCGTCGTCTGAACGGGCTGGTGGAAGAATTGAACTTCCAGCTCCTGCAGACGCAGGATGAAATCCGCCGCATGAAGGAAGACAACGAGTTCCGTTTCCAGGAGCTTGAAGGCAAGCAAACGGATGCCGGCTCTTCAGCCGGTTCCGCTTCCTCGCAAACGGCACAGGCGCCGGATGCAGGCGGTAGTGAAGCAGATGCAGGCGGTACCGCCACGGCATCTGCACCTTCCGGATCGGGCAATGAAGCGTCACAGACCGGTGAGCCGCCGCGTGCGCTCGGCTCCATCACCTTTGATGAGAACGGCAATGTCATTGCCGGCGACAACGAAATTCCGATGGACATGCTGCCGGAGAACGGGACGGATACCGAAATGGCGGCCCTTCCGGACACGAGCAGCCCGGACGAGCTTTACCGCAACTCCTACGAGTTCATCCTTTCCGGCGACTATAAGACGGCCGAGGCAGGTTTCCGGCAATATCTCGACCGCTATCCCGAAGGGGAAAACGAGGCGGATGCCAAGTTCTGGCTCGGGGAAGCCCTGTTGGGGCAGGATCGCCACCGCGAGGCCGCAGAGATTTTCCTGCAGGCAAACCGGGCCCACCCCTCCGCCAAGAAGGCCCCGGAAATGCTTCTCAAGCTCGGCATCGCACTTGCTGCGATGAATCAACGAGATGTGGCCTGTGCCACCTATAGCGAGATCAGCCAACGCTATCCGCAGGTTTCCGATGCGCTCAAGCAGCGTGTCGAACAAGAACGGTCTTTCGCCGGCTGCTGAGCCGAGAGCGTGACCGCTTTATTCAAATCCTTTGACAGTCTGGACATGAAGCGCGGCGAAGCTGTCGTCGTTGCGGTGTCGGGTGGAAGCGATTCTCTTGCATTGCTTCTTGCGGCGCAGTCCTGCATCGAAACGCGCGGCAAGGACTGGTCGCTGCACGCTGTCACCGTGGACCACGGATTGCGAGAGGCTTCCGCGGGAGAGGCGGAGCTCGTGGCGGCATTATGCGCGGCGCGTGGGATCTCCCATCGTACAATGCGCTGGACTGGCCGCAAACCTGCCACGGGCATCATGGCCGCTGCTCGCGAGGCGCGCATGGCGCTGCTCTCGCAATGCGCTGCAGAACTCGGTGCACGGGTTGTGCTTGTCGGCCATACGGCAGACGATCAGGCCGAGACCATCGCAATGCGCCGTATGCGCGGAGAGGGGCGCGGCATGGCAGGAATTGCACCGGCCACGCTCTACCGCGGGCGGGTCTGGTTCGTGAGGCCGCTGCTCGGATGCCGCAGGCAGGACCTGCGCGATTGGCTTGGTGCGTATCAAATTTCGTGGATCGACGATCCGAGCAACGAAAACCGAAATTACGAGCGGGTGGCGACCCGCAAGCAGCTTGCAGGAACGGGGGTGGAAGACTTTCTGAACGCGCAGAGGGAAGCGATGTCCAAACGCCTTGCTGACAATGCCCGCCTCGCGTGCTTCTGCGACAGCTATCTGGATCTGGATGCCGATGGACGCCTTGTGGTGAACCGGGATGCGCTGCTTGATCTGCCGCATGATGTGGCCCTTCTTGCCATCAGAGTGTTGAGTGCCGTGGCAGGTGGTGCGACGCATTTGCCGGACGAGGCTTCTGCCGGGCGTTTGCTTGAGCAGCTCGTTCGCGGGAGCGGCGGAAGTCTGTCGCGCGCTGTCATTGCGCCGCGTCAGGGGCTGATTGCCTTCACGCGAGAGCAGCGTGGTCTGCCGAAAATCGACCTGGCGCGGGTGGACACGGGCAAGCCATTCATGTGGGACGGGCGCTTCGAGGGAACGCTGCTTTCTCCAGCCAGCGGATATGTGGTCGCGCATGGTCGGGCCGCAGAGCCGGCCTTGTTTTGCGAGGGCGAGCCGGTTGAGGAAGACGTCCAGAACAAGTTCCTTGCTCTGGAGCGGGTTGTCGCGCCCTGGGCGCATCTGCTTCCGAGCTTTGATCTGACACTTGCAACGGCTATCGGCAAAGTGATCGGCGCAAGAATACCGCTGCCCTTGCCTCTGCGCGGCCATAATGGCAGGCAAGGCTTAACCGAATGAGGCAGATGCGCTTGGCAAGGCCATGCGCGCTCCCTATGTTAGAACAGATATCCAAATGACGTTGCCGGCCTCGGCGCACTCACGGGACGCTTTATGAATCCGAACTACAGAAATTTCGCGCTGTGGGCGATAATCGCGGTGTTGCTCATTGCACTGTTCAACCTGTTCCAGGCGCCGCAGCAGCGCAGTGCATCGCGCGATATTGCCTATTCCGAGTTCCTGCAGGACCTTTCTGCAGGACGGGTAGACACGGTGACAATCACCGGTGACCGGATTACCGGCACCTATACCGACAACAAGGCCACATTCCAGACCTACTCGCCGGGTGACGATTCACTTGTGCAGCGACTGGAAGAGCGCGGCGTGACAATCAATGCACGGCCGGAGAATGACGGTTCGAATTCGATCCTCGGCTACTTCATCTCCTGGCTGCCGATGATCCTCATTCTGGGCGTATGGATATTCTTCATGCGCCAGATGCAGTCCGGTTCGGGTCGCGCGATGGGCTTCGGCAAGTCAAAGGCCAAGCTTTTGACCGAAGCGCATGGGCGCGTGACGTTCCAGGACGTTGCCGGCGTCGATGAGGCCAAGGAAGATCTGGAAGAGATTGTCGAGTTCCTGCGCGATCCTCAGAAGTTCCAGCGTCTCGGCGGCAAGATCCCGCGCGGCGTGCTGCTTGTCGGTCCTCCCGGAACGGGTAAGACGCTTCTCGCGCGCTCCGTCGCGGGTGAGGCGAATGTGCCATTCTTCACAATCTCTGGTTCAGACTTCGTCGAGATGTTCGTCGGTGTGGGTGCATCCCGTGTCCGTGACATGTTCGAGCAGGCCAAGAAAAACGCGCCCTGCATCATCTTCATCGATGAGATCGATGCGGTTGGTCGTCACCGCGGTGCCGGTCTTGGCGGCGGCAATGACGAGCGCGAGCAGACGCTGAACCAGCTTCTGGTCGAGATGGACGGCTTTGAGGCCAATGAGGGCATCATCCTTATTGCAGCCACCAACCGTCCCGACGTCCTTGATCCTGCACTTCTGCGCCCGGGCCGTTTTGACCGCCAGGTTGTTGTACCAAATCCGGATGTGTCGGGTCGCGAGAAGATCCTGAAGGTTCATGTGCGCAATGTGCCGCTTGCTCCGAATGTTGACCTGAAGGTTGTTGCACGCGGCACGCCTGGCTTCTCGGGCGCGGACCTTGCCAATCTGGTGAACGAAGCCGCACTCATGGCTGCTCGTCGCAACAAGCGGCTGGTGACCATGCAGGAATTCGAGGACGCCAAGGACAAGGTCATGATGGGTGCCGAGCGCCGCTCGCACGCCATGACGCAGGAAGAGAAGGAGCTGACCGCATATCACGAGGCCGGTCACGCCATCGTCGCTCTCAATGTCCCGAAGGCAGATCCGGTTCACAAGGCGACGATCATTCCGCGCGGTCGCGCGCTTGGCATGGTGATGCAGCTGCCGGAAGGCGACCGCTACTCCATGAGCTACAAGTGGATGATCTCGCGTCTTGCCATCATGATGGGCGGCCGCGTGGCCGAAGAGCTCAAATTCGGCAAGGAGAACATCACCTCCGGTGCTTCCTCCGACATTGAACAGGCAACCAAGCTTGCCCGCGCCATGGTTACCCAGTGGGGCTTCTCGGACGAGCTCGGCCAGGTGGCTTACGGCGAGAACCAGGAAGAAGTCTTCCTCGGTCACTCGGTTGCACGCCAGCAGAACATGTCGCAGGAGACGCAGCAGAAGATCGACAGCGAAGTCCGCCGTCTGATCGATGAGGCGTACGAGACGGCGCGTGACATTCTCACCAGGAAAAACAAGGAATGGATCGCGATCGCTGAAGGTCTTCTCGAATACGAGACGCTTTCGGGTGATGAGATCCAGGCGATCATGCGCGGCGACAAGCCATCCCGCGACATGGGCGACGATACACCGCCCTCGCGTGGTTCCACGGTTCCAAAGGCCGGTGCCCGCAAGGAAGGCAAGAATGGCGAAGAGCCGGATGCCGGCATGGAGCCGCAGCCCCAGGGGTAGGTCTTTGAGAGGGCCAAAAGCATCAAGCGCTGCAACGTGTTTCGTTGCAGCGCTTTTCTTTTGAAGAAGGCGGCGCTAATCCTTCGCTAACCATAAACGGCAAGCCGCTGTTCATATGGTTAGTTTACAACTTCTCACATAATGTGATGCCTTATCGCCCGGTGATCTGTGGCAAAGGGTAGGGATTGCTTCGTGGGGAAGAGTTCCAAACCAGTTCAGGTAGTCTAGAAGATGGCCAGAAAATATTTCGGCACCGACGGCATTCGCGGGCGCGCCAACCGTTTTCCGATGACTGCAGATGTTGCCATGAAAGTTGGCATGGCTGCAGGTCTGACCTTCCAGAACGGCAATCATCGCCATCGGGTGGTTCTGGGCAAGGATACCCGTCTATCGGGCTATATGATCGAAAACGCACTTGTGGCGGGCTTTTGCGCCGCAGGCATGGACGTCTTCCTTCTCGGCCCGATCCCCACGCCGGCTGTTGCCATGCTCGTGCGTTCCCTGCGCGCCGATATCGGCGTCATGATCTCCGCCTCGCACAACCCCTATCACGACAACGGTATCAAGCTGTTCGGTCCTGACGGTTACAAGCTTTCCGACAAGATTGAGGGCCGCATCGAAGCGATGCTGGACAAGGAAGTCGAGCTGGCACTGGCGGATGCGGATTCGCTTGGCCGCGCGAAGCGTGTTGATGGTGTGCATGACCGCTATATCGAGCACGCGAAGCGTACGCTTCCACGTGCCATGTCCCTCTCGGGCCTGCGTATCGTGATCGATTGCGCGAATGGCGCCGCCTACCGTGTTGCGCCAGCTGCGCTGTGGGAACTCGGTGCCGAGGTCATAACGATCCACAATGACCCGAACGGCCTCAACATCAATGACGATTGCGGCTCCACCCACCCGGCGAGCCTGGCCAAGAAGGTTCATGAAGTTCGCGCCGATATCGGCATCGCGCTTGATGGCGATGCTGACCGTGTGGTGATCGTGGATGAAAATGGCTCTGTCATTGACGGCGACCAGATCATGGCGCTTATCGCCCAGTCCTGGCACGAGGCCGGTCGCCTGACCGGCGGTGGCGTGGTGGCGACCGTCATGTCCAATCTGGGCCTTGAGCGCTTCCTTGGTGAGCGTGAACTCAAGCTGCACCGCACGAAGGTGGGCGATCGCTATGTGGTTGAACATATGCGCGCCCATGGTCTGAATGTGGGCGGCGAGCAGTCAGGCCACGTCATCCTCTCAGACTTCTCCACATCCGGCGATGGTCTTGTCACCGCCTTGCAGGTGCTTGCCTGCATCAAGCGTCAGAACAAGCCTGCAAGTGAAGTGTGCCGCAAGTTCGAGCCCGTTCCGCAGGTCCTGAAGAATGTGCGCACCGGTGGTGGAAAGCCGCTTGAAAATGCGCAGGTGAAGTCGGCAATTGCCGATGCTGAGAAGAAGCTGGGCAAGAGTGGGCGCCTCGTCATCCGGCCGTCGGGTACGGAGCCATTGATCCGCGTTATGGCCGAAGGCGACAATCCGGATCTGGTCAATACCGTGGTGGATGACATCATCAGCGCCATCAGCGACGTGCGCTCGGCGGCCTGACTATAGCTACAGACCATCAAGATCAAAAACCGCGGTTATGGGTGCATCACCGCGGTTTTTCTTTGCGCGCCTGCCTAGGCGCAAGTCGCACGTAGAAAAGGTGCTGGCTGCGGCCTTTCACGGTTAAGTACGACTTAACCTTTTTCCTTCAATCTTAACCATGAGCTTAAGTGAAAATAGGCAGCACCTTGGGTGCCGCCAAGAGGATGGGGTTCATGCTGAAAGCCGTTAAGCATTCTGTTGCCGTAGGGGCGCTGCTCCTCACCACCAGCGCCTTTGCTGCCGATCCGTTCGAGCCGCAGGTTGTCGAGATGCCGCCATACCAGCCGCCGCAGGTGGTGGAGAAACAGGTGTCTACCGGTAACTGGTATCTGCGTGGTGATGCGGGCTATCACTGGTCCGAGCTTCGGGGCATTCATTATTACACCGCACCGCCTATTCAAGCGCAGACCTTCGCCACTCATGAGCTGAAGGGTGCCTTCTCGATTGGTGGTGGTGTTGGCTACAAGATCAACAAGCACTTCCGCACCGATCTGACGGCCGATTATTGGCTCAAGGCCGACTTCACCGGTTCGACCGACAACGGCACGCAGGTTTCCGTCGACACGACCTCCTACAGTGCACTGCTTTTGCTGGCCAACGCCTATGTTGACCTTGGCACTTATGCCGGCATTACGCCGTATGTTGGTGCGGGTATCGGTGGTGCCTATGTGAAGTGGGATGATCTGGCGAACACGATCGGCACCACGACGACCTATCACGAGGGCAATGCCGAATGGCGCTTTGCCTGGGCGCTGATGGCAGGTGCTTCCTATTGCGTAACCGACAGCCTCGAGCTTGATGCGGGCTATCGCTACGCAAACATCTCCGGTGGCCAGATGTTCGGCATCGCACAGGGCGCAGGCCCAGGTTATGACGAGGGCATGCATGTCCACGAGGCGCGCGCGGGTATCCGTTACGCTCTTGGCGGCCAAGGAAGCGCAAACTGCGTGAAGCCACAGGTGGTCTCCTATGAGCCGCCAAGCTTTGATCCGCCCGTCTACAAGTAATCTCCAGCTCAGGCAGTGAGTGGAAGAACCGTCCGGAGGAAACTCCGGGCGGTTTTTCTTTGATGCTCGCCACGCGTCAAAACAGCGTCAAGATTTCGTTAGCCTTAACCGCGGCTTAACCACCATGGTTAACAATGGTGAAGACAGCGGCGGGGGGCACCATAGGCTCCGTCGCAATTTGCGGAGTGAAATCAGATGCGCCAGCTTTTCAAAGCCACCTTGCCGGTGGTTCTTCTCGGCGCAGCAAGCGCCCCTCATGCCCTTGCTGCGGACTACGATCCGCCTCTCGTTATTGAAGAGGTGCCGCAGTACAGACCGGTCGAAATCGGCTCGGGATGGTATCTTCGTGGTGACGTGGGTTACAATTTCGAGCGCAAGTATCGCGATGTCGAACTCAGCGTGGGTTCATTCGACAGCGACACGTTCAATTCATTCGAAGTTTTTGGTGCCGACCTCTCACAAGGCGTGATGTCGGGTAGCGTCGGCTTTGGCTATCACTTCAACGACCTAATCCGCTCGGACTTGGAATTCGGTTTTCTATCCCGTGATACCTTCGACATGACGGAGATTGTGTCTGGTGGTTGTTCGGGAACTCGCGTTGTCTCGACCGAGACTGAGAATCCGGATGGGTCGACGACCAGCACGCGTTCCGAAAGCGCAGCATTCAGTGACTGCTCGGCTTCCGTATCAATTGAAAATCAGGCGTGGAATGCCATGGTGAATACCTATGTCGACCTGGGCACGGTCAGCGGGTTCACGCCTTATCTCGGTGCGGGTATCGGTGTGGCTTACACGCCACACGAAATAACGGCTTCCGCGATTTGCTCGGGCAGTGAGACCGTCAGTGACGATGGTACAACAGTAACCACCAACACCTTCCTCTGCGATGGTCAGACTGCGGCGTCCGATCCCGATGTCGATTATCTTGGCGTGGAATACAAGAACCGTCAGTTCAGCTTGGCCTATTCCCTGTCCGCAGGCTTCGCCTATCAGATGGGGCAGAACACCAAGCTCGATTTCGGTTACCGCTACTTCTCGGCGCCAAAAGCTCAGTACATCACGACAACCGACACCGGTTGGGCCGTGAACGAAGGCCAGGACTATCATCAGGTTCGGCTCGGCCTGCGCTACGATCTTTGGTGATTACGCCGGAAAGATTTCGAATCTCGGACGGGCGCTTTCGGCGCCCGTTTTTCGTTTTGGTAGGTGATGTGTCGTCAAACCGCTTGACGCGGCGTGTGCTAGGCCCTATCCCCGTCCGTGGGCCACCCCTCCCCACCGAGGGGCGTGCTATCTGAGAGGATAGAATATCATGAGCACACTCCCTATGCCGGACAAGCGTCCGGAGAATCCCCGTTTTTCTTCTGGTCCTTGCGCGAAGCGTCCCGGTTGGTCGCTTGATGCGCTTTCCAATGCCCCGCTCGGTCGTTCGCACCGCGCCAAGATTGGCAAGGAAAAGCTGGCTCGCGCCATTCAGCTGACGCGCGAAGTGCTGCAGGTTCCCGATGACTATCGCATCGGCATTGTTCCCGCATCCGATACCGGCGCCGTCGAAATGGCCCTCTGGTCGCTTCTGGGGGAGCGCGGTGTCGACATGGTCGCCTGGGAAAGCTTCGGCTCCGGCTGGGTGACCGATGTGGTCAAGCAGCTCAAGCTTGATGATGTACGTCGCATCGAGGCTGATTACGGCAAGCTGCCGGATCTCTCTACCATCGATTTCTCCCGCGACGTCGTGTTCACCTGGAACGGCACCACCTCCGGTGTTCGGGTGCCTAGCGGTGATTTCATTCCCGCGGACCGCGAAGGCCTGACCATCTGCGATGCTACCTCCGCGGCTTTCGCGCAGCGCCTCGCATTCGACAAGCTCGATGTGGTTACCTTCTCCTGGCAGAAGGTGCTTGGGGGCGAGGCCGCACATGGCGTGCTGATCCTCAGCCCGCGCGCGGTTGAGCGGCTGGAAAACTATTCGCCTGCCTGGCCGCTTCCGAAGATCTTCCGTCTCACCAAGGGCGGCAAGCTGATCGAAGGCATCTTCAAGGGCGAGACGATCAATACGCCCTCCATGCTGTGCGTTGAGGACTATATCGATGCGCTTGAATGGGCGCAGCGCGAAGGCGGGCTTGATGGCCTGATCAAGCGGGCGGATGCCAATTTCGCCGTCATTGACCGTTTCGTCGAAAGCCATGGCTGGATTGCACATCTGGCGGAAGATCCGGCCACGCGTTCCAACACTTCCGTCTGCCTGACCATCGTCGACCCGGAAATTGAGGCCCTTGCCCCTGATGAGAAGGCAGCCTTTGCCAAGGGCATGGTCTCGCTTCTGGACAAGCAGGATGTCGCCTATGATATCGGCGCCTATCGCGACGCACCTTCGGGGCTTCGCATCTGGGCCGGTGCCACGGTCGAGGCTTCCGATCTGGAAGCGCTGATGCCCTGGCTCGACTGGGCGTTCCAGACGCAAAAGGCCGCGCTCAAGTCCTGAAGGTCCTGAGCATCAGAGAATTCATGCAGCGCTGATTTCACATCCTGCCCCGAAATGAATACGGGGCAGGGCAGGGGCATCCGTTTCCGCTCCCGGCGCACATTCAGATACTCCATATGTCATAGCGAAGGACTGACGCCATGCCACGCGTACTCGTATCCGACAAGCTGTCGCCCACCGCCGTCGAAATCTTCAAGCAGCGCGGCGTCGAGGTCGACTACCAGCCCGATCTCGGCAAGGACAAGGAAAAGCTGCTTTCCGTCATCGACCAGTATGATGGTCTTGCAATCCGCTCTGCCACCAAGGCAACCGAGAAGCTGATCAATGCAGCGACCAATCTGAAGGTCATCGGTCGCGCCGGCATCGGTGTCGACAATGTCGACATTCCGGCGGCTTCGCGCCGCGGTATCATCGTGATGAACACGCCATTCGGCAATTCGATCACGACTGCGGAACATGCAATCGCAATGCTGTTTGCAACCGCGCGACAGATCCCAGAAGCCAATGCGTCCACCCATGCTGGCAAGTGGGAAAAGAACCGCTTCATGGGCGTCGAGATCACCGGCAAGACGCTGGGTCTCATCGGCTGCGGCAATATCGGATCAGTCGTCGCGATGCGCGCCATCGGCCTGAAGATGCATGTAGCCGCTTTCGATCCCTTCCTTTCGGAAGAGCGTGCGGCAGAGCTGGGCGTGGAAAAGGTCGAACTGGACGAACTCTTCGCCAAGGCCGATTTCATCACGCTGCACACGCCACTTACCGACAAGACGCGTGGCATCATCGACGCCGAAGCGATCTCGAAGATGAAGGACGGCGTGCGCATTATCAATTGTGCACGCGGCGGTCTGGTCGTGGAGGCTGATCTTGTCGAGGCGCTGAAGTCCGGCAAGGTTGCCGGTGCCGGTATCGACGTGTTCGAGCAGGAGCCTGCGACCGAAAACCCGCTCTTCAACATGCCCAATGTCGTCTGCACGCCGCATCTGGGCGCTTCGACGTCGGAAGCACAGGAGAATGTGGCAATCCAGGTGGCCGAGCAGATGTCGGACTATCTGGTGAAGGGTGCTGTCACCAACGCGATCAACATGCCGTCGATTTCGGCCGAGGAAGCGCCACGCCTGAAACCGTTCATCAAGCTGGCCGAAGTGCTTGGCGCCTTTGTCGGGCAGGTCACGGACGAAGCCATCGACGAGGTCGAGGTTCTGTTTGACGGTGCGACTTCGGAGATGAACACCAAGGCGCTGATTTCGGCGACGCTTGCTGGCCTCATCCGCCCGCAGGTCGCGGATGTGAACATGGTCTCCGCACCGATCATGGCGAAGGAGCGCGGCGTTATTCTTTCCGAGGTCAAGCGCGACAAGTCCGGCGTGTTTGACGGCTATATCAAGCTGACCGTGAAGACACCGAAGAAGACGCGCACGGTTGCGGGCACGGTCTTCTCCGACGGCAAGCCGCGCTTCATCCAGATCAAGGGTATCAATCTTGATGCCGAAGTGGGCGAGCACATGCTCTACACGACCAACCACGACACGCCGGGCTTCATCGGCATGCTGGGCTCTGTCTGCGGAAAGCACGGCGTGAATATCGCCAACTTCCAGCTTGGTCGCAACAAGCCGGGTGGTGACGCGATCGCGCTGCTTTACCTCGATGCGCCGTTCCCGCCGGAGGTTCTGAAAGAACTGGTGGCGCAGGAGCAGGTGATTTCGGCCAAGCCGCTGCGTTTCGATATCGGCGCCTGATCGATCTCAAACGTCATGTTCCAGGCCCCGGCAGCAATGCCGGGGTTTTTTCATTTGCCGTCGAGGGAGGCGCGCACACTGGGTGTTCTCTGCGAGGCCTTTCGGCCTGAATATTCCGCAAGGCCGATGCCGAGGAACACCAGAACAAGTGCTGCAGCATGATAGAGCTGAAAGTTCTCGCCCAGAATGACGACCGACAGCAGAGTGCCGAAGATCGGCACCAGATTGATGAAGAGCCCGGCTCTGTTGGGACCGATCAGCTCGTTGCCCCGGATATAGAAAACCTGCGAGATAATGGACGGGAACAGCACGGTGTAGACGCCGATGGCCCAGCCCTTGGCATCGGGAGCAATGAAACGCTCACTTGCAATTTCCCAGGCAAGAAATGGTAGTGACGAGACAAAGGCGGCACCGGCGAGAACGGTGATCGTGCTTTGCCAGTGGATCGCAGGCTTGTAGCGCAGAAACACGGTGTAAAGCGCATAAACGAGCACGCCGATCAGCATGATGAAATCGCCGATATTCACATCAAGCTGCGCGAGACGCGCCAGATTGCCGTGACTGGCCGTGAGCGAGACGCCCAGAAGCGACAGCAGGAAGCCTGTGATCTGAAGCCATGTCACGCGCGTGCGGAAGATGAGGAAGTTCAGCACGATCACCAGCATCGGGATTGCCGCCTGCTCGATCGCAGCATTGATCGCCGCGGTATGGATCAGCGCCATGTAGAGCGAGGCATTGAAGAAGGTGAAGCCAACCGTGCCGAGCAGAAACAGCGTCACGGCATGTTTGCGGATGACCGGCAGATCCTGTTTCACCCGCGGCCATGCGAAGGGTAGCAGGATCAGGACTGCCAGGATCCAGCGCAGCGATGTCAGCGCGAAGGGGGAAATGTGCCCGACGGCCAGCTTGCCGGCCACGGCATTGCCACCCCAGAACAGGGTGGTCAGCAGCAGAAGCGGATAGGCAGCATTCGCCATGGCAATACTCGTTCTCTCAACATTCGGAGCGTGAGGTACACCACAATGGCGAGTAACCAAACAGGTTAGTTCGCGAATTTTGCGTGAGAATCCTCATCTCCTGCAAAGAAGGGTCGCAAGTGCTGCCTTCAGAGGATATAGAGCGGGGGCTTTGAGAAATACCGCCCGCGTGAAGGGCATCGAAGAGGACGCAAGCATGGCGAATGTAGTGGTCGTCGGTTCCCAGTGGGGCGACGAGGGTAAAGGCAAAATCGTCGATTGGCTGAGCGAACGCGCCGATGTGGTCGCGCGCTTCCAGGGTGGGCACAATGCGGGCCATACGCTGGTTATCGATGGTGTGAGCTACAAGCTGTCGCTGCTGCCCTCCGGTGTCGTGCGCAAGGGCAAGCTGTCGGTCATCGGCAACGGCGTTGTTTTCGATCCGCATGCATTCGTGGCCGAGACCGCCCGCTTGAAGGAGCAGGGCGTCGACATTTCGCCCGACAATCTCAAGATCGCCGAGAACACGTCGCTTATCCTGTCACTGCATCGGGAACTCGACGGCTTCCGCGAGGATGCTGCTTCAAACAGCGGCACGAAGATCGGCACGACACGCCGCGGCATTGGTCCGGCCTATGAGGACAAGGTTGGCCGCCGTGCAATACGCGCGCTTGATCTGGCCAATCTGGAGACCCTTCCGCGCAAGGTTGACCGTCTGCTGACGCACCATAATGCGCTTCGTCGCGGTCTCGGTCATCCGGAAGTCACCCATGATGCGATCATGGAAGAGCTGAGCTCGGTAGCGGGTCAGATCCTTCCCTATGTCGACCGCGTCTCGAAGATCCTGGACGATGCGCGCCGGGCCGGTCAGCGCATCCTGTTTGAAGGTGCGCAGGGCACGATGCTCGATATCGACCACGGCACCTATCCCTTCGTCACATCATCCAACACGGTAGCCGGTCAGGCGGCCACGGGTACGGGCATCGGTCCCGGCGGTGTGGGCTATGTGCTGGGCATTACCAAGGCCTATACGACCCGCGTTGGCGAGGGTCCGTTCCCGACTGAGCAGGACAACGAGATCGGCAATTTCCTGGGCACGCAGGGCCATGAATTCGGCACAGTAACGGGCCGCAAGCGCCGTTGCGGCTGGTTCGATGCGGTTCTGGTGCGCCAGGCAGTCATCGCCAATGGCATGCACGGCATCGCCTTGACCAAGCTTGATGTTCTGGACGGCCTTGACGAAATCAAGGTTTGCACGGGCTACAAGCTGGATGGCGAGGTGATCGACTATCTGCCTGCAAGCCAGGGTGCGCAGGCGCGGCTTGAGCCGATTTACGAGACGCTGGAAGGTTGGAACGACACGACCAAGGGCGCACGCAGCTGGAATGATCTGCCGGCGCAGGCGGTCAAATATGTTCGTCACATTGAAGAACTGATCGGTGCACCTGTGGCAATACTTTCCACCAGCCCCGAGCGGGAAGACGCGATACTTGTGACTGACCCGTTTCAAGACTAGTCTAACGCCGATTTCGGATGTGCAAACATGCGTTTGGTGGGGCTTGAGCCGCCCCGTTGGTGGTGAAAACCCTGACGGGGTGCGCAGGCAGGAGCGGAATTTTTAAGCATGGCGGATTTTACTGCAGTCTTGCGGAAGACAATTGGCGGGTTGAAGGAAAACACGCCGGAAATGCGCGAGAAGGTCTATCAGAAGGCCCGTGCAACGATTGACGCAAAGCTTGCCGCCGTTACACCTCCGCCCCCCGCAGCGGTGGTCGAGCGGCAGAAGGCGCTGCTGGAAGACGCCATCGCCAGTGTGGAAGCAGAATTCTCTGCTCCACCCGCACCGCCTGAGCCGCAGCCGGACCATCTGGATGACGTGCTGGCAGAGCTCAACAGGCCGGGCACCACGGTTGAGCCCGTGACGCCTGCCGTGCCGGAAGAGGAAGCGCGCTCTCCATCGGAGCCTGAACATCACTCTTCCCGCGACGAAATCCAGCCGGTTTCTCCAGATCCGGTGACTGCAGACATGTCGGAGCGCTCCGACACTCCTGCCTTTCCCGAAGACGACCGCGAACCGATATCCGTCATTCCTGTTGAAGCGCGGCACATGGAAGAGCCAGGCGATGTGCCTGACAGGCCTGCGCCGGACAGCGGGGCCGCCGTTGCTGAAAGCGACGGATATGCACCTGAAGGCGATGAGCCGCGCGATGGTGCTTACGAGACTTATGAAGACGAACCTCGCCGGCGAAAAGGCATTGGCGGGGTGGGCCTCATCCTGATCTTCCTTGCACTGCTGGGCGCTGTCGGCTTTGGCCTTTGGCAGTTCCGGGATGATGTTTCGCAGCTTGCAGGCTTTGATAATTTTGATGCGCTTGTAGCGCGGATTGACCCCGCACAGCCAGCCGATGGTGGCGGTTCACAACCAGCAGGAGAGGCCGAGACCGCGGAAGAGGCGGAACAGGTTGCAGCTCCGGCTGAGCCGGAAGAGGCTGCAGGCGAAGAAACCGTCGAGGAACCGGAAGCCAACAAGTTCACCCAGCGCCTTCTCCCAAATGGTGAAGAGGTGGATGAGGGGCCTGCAGGTGGCGAGCCCGGTCTTGGCGAAGGCACTTCCGTTGCGCAGGCCACACCGGGTTCGGCAGAGGGCGGCGAAACCGCGGAGGGCGCGACATCGGGTGAGGCAGAAGGTGCCCAGTCGCAGCAGGCCCTGCCTGTTGGCCAGCGGGCAATCTTCTACGAGGAAAGCACCACGTCTGCACAAGGGTCCGCTTCCAGCGGCAATGTCGTATGGTCGGTCGTCCAGGAATCGCCGGGGGCTGACCAGCCACCCGAACCGGCAATACGAGCCGACGCTACGATCCCCGAGAAACAGATCCAGCTGAAGATGACGATCCGCCGAAATGCAGACGATTCCCTGCCTGCCAGCCATATCGTAGAGCTGATTTTCCTGACGCCTGACGGCTTTGGTGGCGGCGGTGTGGAGAGTGTGCAGCGCATTGCGATGAAGCGTTCCGAGCAGGACACCGGCAACCCGCTTCTCGGCATACCGGCCAAGATCGCCGATGGCTTCTTCCTTGTAGCCTTGAGTGACAGCCAGGCCGACGAAGAGATGAACCTGACCGTCATGCGCAGGCAGGACTGGATCGATATTCCGATTGCCTACAAATCCGGTCGCCGCGCGCTCTTTACCATGGAAAAGGGAGCGCCGGGGGCGAGGGTGTTCAACGAAGTCATTGCCGGTTGGGAGCGCGCCGCCGAGGGTGGTTGAGGTTCCCCAAGTGACTGCTGAATGAGAAAGGCCCGGTGGAGTTCAAACCACCGGGCCTTTTTTCTTTGAGTCAGATCAGGCGTGGATTACATCGCGCCGGCTTCCGCAGCGCCAGGCAAGGCGGCGCGTGCCTGCTCGCGCGCAGATGCCTGCACAGCTTCCTGAACCTTCTCGAATGCACGCACCTCGATCTGGCGTACACGCTCGCGGCTGATGTCGAATTCGCCGGAGAGTTCCTCGAGTGTCAGCGGTTCTTCCGAGAGACGGCGCGCCATGAAGATGCGTTTTTCTCGGTCATTGAGAACATCCATCGCATCTTCCAACATGCGCCGGCGCGATTCGAGTTCATCCTGTTCGACCAGCATGTCTTCCTGGCTCTCGTGGTCGTCCACGAGCCAGTCCTGCCATTCGCCGGACTCGCCTTCGGTTGCGCGGATGGGGGCGTTCAGCGATGCATCGCCGGAAAGGCGGCGGTTCATCGAGATCACCTCTTCCTCGCTCACATTGAGGCGGGTGGCGATTTCCTTGATCTGCTCGGGCTTCAGATCGCCTTCATCCAGAGCCTGGATCTTGCCTTTCACCTTGCGCAGGTTGAAAAACAGACGCTTCTGGTTCGCGGTCGTGCCCATCTTCACAAGGCTCCACGAACGCAGGATATATTCCTGGATGGACGCCTTGATCCACCACATCGCATAGGTCGCGAGGCGGAATCCGCGCTCGGGCTCGAATTTCTTCACAGCCTGCATCAGGCCGACATTGCCTTCGGAGATGACCTCTCCAATTGGCAGGCCATAGCCGCGATAACCCATGGCGATCTTTGCCACGAGACGCAGATGGCTGGTCACAAGCCTGTGGGCGGCATTCGTGTCACCATGCTCGTGATAACGCTTGGCGAGCATGTATTCTTCTTCGGGCTGCAGCATCGGGAAACGACGAATCTCTTCGAGATACCGTGTCAGGCCGCCTTCGCCCGATACAATGCTTGGTAAAGTTTGGGCCATGGAGCACCCTCCTGATCGATAGCAGCTCCCTCACTAGAGGCGAGCCATTGCTGTGGCCGCTTAAACGCACCACTCCCCTAGCATATATAGGAACAAATTCCGAAAGCCAAAAGCATACCGGAACGCTCAACAAAGCGTTACCGCAGTGTTGACAATGATACTATGCTCGCCTCGGTCTTGCTTCACAAACTGGCAAATTGTCTCATAAGTTCCGCCATATCCGGCGGAATCGGAGCCTCGAAGCGCATGACCTCTTCGCTCAGAGGGTGCCGGAACGCCAGCAGGCGGGCATGGAGCGCCTGCCTGGAAAAGGCATTCACGGCATTGGCCACCGGCTCTTCAAGACGATTTGCCTTTGTTCGGAAGGCGCGTCCATAAGCCGGATCGCCGATCAGCGGATGGCCCAGATGGGCCATGTGCACACGTATCTGATGGGTGCGGCCCGTTTCCAGCCGGCACTCCACCAATGAGGCCAATGCTTCGCCCGAACTGTCGAGACCGAAGGTTTCGAGAACGCGATAGTGAGTGATCGCCTCCCGCGCGTCCGGCTGATGCTGTGACACCACTGCACGCAGGGTGCGATCGCTGGAGGAGCGGCCGAGATAGGTTTTGATCGTGCCGACCTTGCGGGGAAGCTTGCCCCAGACAAGTGCGACATAGGCGCGTTCGAGATCGCCCTGCCGCCCGTGGTCGGCGAAAGCTTCTGCAAGGGCACGATGTGCCGTATCGGTCTTGGCAACGACCATGACACCGCTCGTCTCCCGGTCGAGACGGTGGACAATTCCTGGGCGGCGCACGCCGCCGATGCCCGATAGCGTATCACCGCAATGGTGGATCAGGGCGTTGACGAGCGTCCCTGTCCAGTTGCCGGGTCCTGGATGCACGACCAGCCCGGCGGGCTTGTCGATGACGATCAGTGCTTCGTCCTCATGGAGGATGTTCAGCGGAATGTCCTCGGGCATGGGCTCGGGGGCTTCAGGTTCCGGCAGTTTCAGTTCGTAGAGCTCGTCTGCAATGACCTTCCGCTTCGGCTCGGTCACGGTCGTGTCCGAGGTGGAAACGGCACCCTGCTTGATGAGCATCTGCAGGCGGCTTCTCGACAGTTCAGGTGCCAGCTTGGCGGCAAGCCATTGGTCAAGGCGCTGCCCGGCCTCCTCAGCCGCAACAAGCAAAGCTTTCATTTCCTGGTCTGCTTCGTTATCAGAACCGCTCATTCATTCTATCCGTGAGTAAAACAATGACTGCCCAGGACCCGATCGAGGATCGTGAGGAAGAAGAGCCGCTGGACCCGGCGGTGGAACGGGTGAGGCGCAAGCTCATCCGCTTCATGGCCATCAATCTGGGCATTCTCTTTGCCGCGGTTATGGCTGTCGTGCTCGCCTTTGTCTACAAGTCGCTGACTATGGAAGGCGGTGAGCCTTCCGCCAGCATCGCATCACCAAGCGAAGGTACCCTGCCGCTGCCAGCCGGAAGCAGGGTTATATCTCATGCCATCGAGGGGCAGAGAGTGTCGGTCATCGTCGAGAGCCAGGATGGCGCACGCGAGATCATCATCTATGACCTGGAGCAACAGGGCGTGGTCGGGCGGATTGCGCTGACCGATTCGCGGTAAGCATGGGGAGCCGGAAGCTCGCACTGGTGACGCTGGTGGTTGACGACTATCAGGTCGCCGCGGACTGGTATTGCGATAAGCTCGGCTTCGACTTGAAGGCTGACACCGATCTTGGCGGGGCGAAGCGTTGGGTGGTTGTCGGGCCTGAGCAGGGTGCCGACCTTCTTCTCGCGCGGGCATCCGGCACGGAGCAGGAGAAGGCAGTGGGCAGCCAGACCGGCGGGCGCGTCGGTTTCTTTCTTCACACCGACAATTTTGAGCGGGACTTTGCTGCGATGCGCGAGAAGGGCGTGGTTTTTCTGGAAGAGCCTCGCAGCGAGCCCTATGGCACGGTGGCGGTGTTCGAGGACCTCTACGGAAACAAGTGGGACCTGATCGAGCCGCGCTGAAGAAAGTTTGCTGGCGTCGCTTTTCTTTTGTTGCAATCCGCAGCAATCAGACCTATATCGCGACCGTCTGCTGCTCCCATCGTCTAGCGGTCTAGGACGCCGCCCTCTCACGGCGGAAACAGGGGTTCGAGTCCCCTTGGGAGTACCAGTTTTCCTTTCAGTATCATTGGATTATGGCATCCACGGTCATTGCGTAAACCGCGATGGGCTTTG
>Ga0310345_10001778_pt1 | contig 23078 bp, 12 predicted proteins | sample HC15DNA20500_MG_FD_204667 | JGI IMG/M metagenome (GOLD analysis project Ga0310345, IMG submission 204667) | Marine microbial communities from station ALOHA, North Pacific Subtropical Gyre - HC15-DNA-20-500_MG | ecosystem: Environmental > Aquatic > Marine > Oceanic | place: Pacific Ocean: North... | reverse complement strand
AACGATGGTTATACCCCTCCAGGTAATTATGTTGTTCACCGGCTGGGCGGAGCCTCGAAGCCCATCCCGGTATTCAATGGTGGTCGAAACTTCCCCCGCGTCGCCGAACACCGGCCGGACCCGGTAGTCTGCCCGGGCCAGCGAGAAAACACCCTCGGGGGGAAGCGTGACCGGTTGCGTGAGGCTGAGTACGACCGAGCAGACAAAGCCGCAACCCGTCTCGTTCTCCACCGTTTCGGTCCTCTCAAACGCCAGGGGAAATGCCTCGGCGGTATCGGTTCCATCCTGTGTCGCGCCGGTAATTTCCAGCACATCGCAGTCATGAACCACGGACACGGCGAACCCCTGGACACCCCAGCGCCCCTCGAAGCGCGTTTCCAATTGGGCGGTGAGCTCGAATTCGAACTCCTCTCCCGCCGCGATGCGGAATTCCTGCCCGGCTGCCGGTGGAGGACTCGCCACGAGGCTCAGGTTGGCTGGATTGACATCTCCGTCGCCAAATTCCTGGCAGGAAACAGGTCCGCCCGGCCAGCACAACCAGGCCAGGCCCAGGACAAGGGTTCTCAGCTTCAAAGACCCCATCTCGTACCTCAAAAAAAACCGCGCACAGGTGAAAGCCCGCCGTCAGGACTACAACTTCTCGATTATAACCTATGGCGTACAGGGAGTTGCGCACGACAACACCAACTGTAAATTCAACTGAAAAAAAAACGGGCGGCGGAAAACGGCTTCATTTTCACTCCTCGTCACCACCTGCCATCGCTCAAAAGGCTCTGGAAGACCTGCTATAACTCCTTATATATTAATAACTCACACGAAGCTGGAGAAGAACTTCGTTCCTCGACTATGCCTCTCAATCACTGAGCCTTACAATTGATATTTCCTTCTCGTAATTTTCCTCGACCGGGTTGTGGACGCCTGGCAGTTATGAACAACCTGCTGATCGATAATATCCGCGGCAAGACACCGCTCATCACCGCTGTGATGCTGCAGCTCTGCATCTGCAGCTCTACGAAGGCGCAGGTGGACTACACCAGCCAGGTCCAGCCGATCTTCACCCGGTCCTGCGAGGGCGGGTTCTGTCACATCGGCATGGAGACCAACGGCATCGATCTTTCCAGCTACGATGCGGCCATCTCCAGTGTGGGTTTCCAATACGAAGGAACGACCATCGTACCCGGCGATTCCCAGGCCAGCCCCCTGTGGCTCAAGATAGCGCAGGAGAAGCCCGAACTTGGCGCCAGAATGCCAAGACTCGCGGACCCACTCAGCCCTGAAGAGATCGAGCTGATAGCCCGCTGGATCGATGAGGGTGCGGTTGAAACCATCGCCAGCGAGCTGCGCGGCGACCTGGACCGGGATGGTGGTCTCGCACTCACCGATGCGATCATCATCCTCAGCTTCCTGTTCCTCGGAGGGCATGAGCCTTTCTGCCCCCCTGTAGCCGATGTAGACGGCATGGGGCAGCTGAACATGACCGATGCCATCTACCTGCTGAGCTTTCTATTTCTCGGAGGACCTCCCCCTCCTGCGTTGAGTCCGGCGGAAGCGGCAAAATGCGCGGAGATCAATCGTCCGCCGGAGATCGAACCGATCGGAACCATCCTCGCAAGGGAGGGCGCCGAGATCAGCTTCGAGGTTGTCGCCAGCGATCCGGACCATGACACCATCTCCTACTCGATCGAAGCGGGCCCCGAAGGCCTCGTCATCGACCCCGTGAGCGGAAGGGTTACCTGGACCCCCGCCTTCGGACAGGAGGGTGACCACAGGATCGAGGTCCGCGTAAGCGACGATGGCCAGCCTCCCCTTTCCACCATCTCCAATGGCCTGGTCCGGGTACGGCAGGGAAATCTTCCCCCAAGCGTAGAGCCGCTTGGAACCATCTACGCCAGAGAGGGAGTCGAGCTGATCTTCGAGGTTGACGCCACCGACGCCGAGAACAACACCATCTCCTTCGAGCTTCTCGCGGCCCCGAAGGGAGCCCTGATCGGCGAGGAGAACGGACTCTTCCAGTGGAGCCCGGCCCTGGGACAGGCCGGCGAGCATCCTCTCATCATCCGGGTGAGTGACAATGGATTGCCGCCGGGAATCACCGATGTGGAAGGCCGCATCGTCTGCCTTGAAGCTGACTCACCCGACAACCAGGCCCCGAGCATTCCATCAAGATCCGTCTACCGCACCTACACCGGCCGCCCCATCAGCTTTTCCATCGGCGCCACCGATCCGGATGGCCAGGAGCTGGTCTACGCAGGCGAAAACCTGCCGGCCGGCGCCACCCTTGACGCGGACAACGGGCTGTTTGAATGGACCCCCACCGTCGAGCAGGCCGGCCCGGCCTACGTGCCCTTCAGCGTGACCGACAATGGCCAGCCGCCCCTGTCCTCAGAAAGCATACTGGTCTTCCAGGTCTGCCCGGACTCTCCCTGCGCGCTGGATGATTGCGATCCGGCCACCGGCTGCTCCATGAACCCGCTGCCGATCGAGGAGGATTGCTGCGCTGAACCGCCCGGGGAGCGGGTGGCGGAGCCCGTAGCCGATTGCCCCGACGGCCGGGTGTTGTATCTCGGCCGCAACCTGAACGGTTTCGGACGCATGAGCCACTGCGACCTCCTGCCGATCTTTCTCTTTGGCCAGGGCGGAGCGAACGTCCGCCTCAACGTCGAGGCCAGATGTATCAACTCTGACGCCAGCGTCAGGGTACGCTTTCGACTGGTGACCGCGGCGGAGACAATCTTTGACCGCGCCCGGGTTTTCGAAATGCACCGCCGCTCCGATGGATTCGCCCACCAGCTCGGAATGTTTTTCGATGTCGCCAATGGTGTTGATATTTTCGAACTCGATGGAGTCCAGGCCGATCTCTGGGCTCAGCTGACCGATGAGGATGGCGTGGTGGTCGAGCGAACCTTGAGAGTGGTCCTCACCCTGAGCAACCCCGAAGATCTTCCCGAGCCCGACACCGAGGACATTCTCCCCGGAGAGATCGGCTGCGTGGGCTGCCATCGTCCCCTCGACCAGACGGGGGTACGCCATGGTATCGAGGACGCGCATCCCTGGGCCAGCCTGACCTGCACGGACTGCCATGGAGGCGATCCGGCGGCCTCTACCCGCCTGGATGCCCATGTGTCCCCGGCCACGGGTCCCTCCCTGCTGCGCCGTCTCGCCACGGACGCCCTCGACCTTGCCGATCGGGACTACCTGCGCTTTATCAATCCCGGGGACCTCAGGGTCGCCCACCAGGGCTGCGGCGGAAGCAACCCCGCCAGCAATGGCAGCGGCTGCCACCAGGGGATGGTTGAAACGGTGAAATTTTCTGTCATGGCGACCTACGCGGGACACTATACCCTGCCCCGCTTCCTTGCCGGAACCCAGGACCGGACACACACCCATGCAGCCGTCGATGTCGTGAATGAAAACTTCGACCCCGCAACAGCCCCGGCCGGCGCCGTCGGCGCTCTCACCGCCCTGCGGGAGCCGAACGAGCTCGTGCGCGACTCGATCGGAGTCTGCATAGACGTCTACCTGCCGAAGTCCTGCCCCACCTGCCATCTGAACGATTTTGGACCCAACAATTCCGCCGGAAACTACAGGTCCTCGGGCTGCACGGCCTGCCACATGCTCTATTCCGACGATGGACTCTCCAACTCGGCCGACCCGGTGATCTCCAAGGACTTCCCTCCCCACCCGCGCCGCCACGCCCTGACCACGAAAATCCCCACCGAGCAATGCGCCCACTGCCATTTCCAGGGAGGCAGAATCGGCCTGGCGTTCCGGGGAATCAGGGAGGGAGGCTTTTCCCCCGACAAGACACCCGCCAATGGAGTGACGCTCGGCAGGGAAATACACGCCCATGGCGCCGATTATTATTTCACCGACGAGGATGACACCAACGACTACGATGAGACACCCCCGGACCTCCATGCGACCGCGGGAATGGTCTGCATCGACTGCCACGTCGGCTCCGATGTACATGGAGATGGCAACATCTACGGCTCGGAGCGTTACCAGGTCGGAATCAAATGCGAGGATTGCCACGGCACGGTGAGAACCGAGATAGCTGAAACCGCCGAAGGCCATTTCGTCAACTCGGCAGGCTCCAGGCTGAGGCGCCTGCGCCGGGACGAGCAGGACCGCATCAGGCTCCGCCTGGCGACAGATGACCGGGAGCTCAACGTCCCGCAGATCCACACGATCCTCCAGAGCGGGGTCAACGACGCCATGAACGAGGCCATGGGAGTCAATGAGGACGGGTTCTCTCATGCCGACAAGCTCGAATGCTATACCTGTCACACCTCCTGGCGGCAGACCTGCTTCGGATGCCACGTAACTGTCGATGACTCGAGAGAAGCCCGAAATCTCACCACGGGGCTGAATTCACAGGGAGCCATCTCCGTCCTCCGGGATGACTACTCGCTGGACTTCTTCGCCCTCGGCGTAAACCATGACGGCAAGATCTCTCCCCTGTGCAACTCCATGAGCATCTACATGACCTATGTCGACACCGATGGCCAGTTGCGCTGGCGCGACAGGGTCAGAACGAGCAGGGATGGTCGAACCGGGTTCGGCTGGAATCCCTTCCACCACCACACGGTGAGCAGGGTCCCCCAGAATTGCGACACCTGCCACCCCGTCGCCGCGGGCGCCGGCGAGGAAAACCAGCAGCGGCTCAACGAGACCTATGGCTTCGGCAATGGGCAGTTCCTGTCCGAGGACGGCGAAGGAACTATCCGTGATCTCTCGGCCTTCCTCAACGGCGATGGCGAGCTCATTGGAGAATTCCCGCATCCCGACACAGGGCCGGTACCGGCCCGCATCCGCCGGCGGGCGCTCGAGATCGAGGTTGTCCCCCACCCCCGCCAGGATCGCTGAGCCACGCCAGCCCCCTACCGGGCTCCCTCGTCAAGGGGGATATCCGTGAGCACCATGGTGCCCAGGGAGGGATCTCCACCGCCTTTTTTCTCCTCGCGCGGATCAGGCCAACAGCCTCCCGGAGCTTCTCGACAAACTCACTGGGCAGAAGGCGCTTACCCGGATCTTTCTCGAGGGCCATCGCGACGACCTTGTCAACCGCGGCTGAAACGTCGGGTATCTCTCCAGACAGGCTTTTCGGCGCGTCGTTCATGTGCATCATCGCCACCGTCATCGGGTTGCCATCGGTGGCCTCAAAGGGCACCTTCCCGCTGAGCAGTTGATACAGCATGACCCCGAGACTGTAGACGTCCGAACGTCCATCGTAGGGCCTGGTGGCCGCCTCACTCCTCGACGATGTTGTTCTTCAGGCGGCCCTCGTCAAGGCCCTCGAGCAGGAAGCCGTTGTCGTGGATCTCCCGCCAGTCCGACAGCAGGGTGTCCTTGCCGGCAGCGGTCGGCTCGTGGCTGTAGGCTGAGCCCTCCCGGATCACCACCGGGGTCTTCGCATCGGCGGGACAGCCGAAGGCGTGCAGGTGCTTTCGGTGCATGACGAAATTCGCATCGCCGGGACGAAGGCAGCGGTATTGGGTCAGCTGGTCGTAGGTGTGCTCGCGCCCGGCGGGGAGCGCGATGCGATCCGGCCGTTCTCCTCCGGGAAGCACCGGATGACCATCGACGAGCCCGTCTTTTTTCACGTTGAGGCGCTCATCATCGATGATCTCGGGCGCGTAGAAGAGGTCCATCTCTCCCAACACGACCTCGTAGAACTCGGTCTTTCGCCAGTGCAGATGGGGACTGCAGAACTTGCCCGGATGGACGATCATGAGCTTGTCGCAGAGCCCGCCGAACTGGGCCCATTCCATCCCGCCCTCGGGAAGACCCTGGACCGCCGGCTCATTGAGAGCCTGGAAGATCGCGAAGGCCTCGTAGGGCTCGCCTGACCAGAGACCGTTGGCGAAGGCCTCGTATTGGTCCTCTCCGAAGACCAGCCCGGTGTTATCGTTGATCATGTCATCCTGGATCGGGTAACCGCAGGCGATCGCCAGCGCGGTGCATTCCGAGATCCAGGCATCGTATTCCCTGCGGGTAATGTAATTCCTGGTGGCCATGGTTTCTTCCTCTCGCCAAAACTCTTGATAGTTGTTCCGGTTAAACGGCCGGTCTCTCCGCGGACCGCCGAACGGGCAATATTAACAGGAACCGGGGCGCGGCAGATGAGAGAAAAGCCGTTCCCCGGGAAGAAACCAGGCCCGCTTTAAGTCACATCGAGAGTTGGAGCCGGGTTCGTTTGCGGCTGCTTCCATCGGAAGACCCCTCCTGCGGCGAGTCAACTGATTCCCAGGGGTCCTCCATCCTGCTCCCATCCGATCCATCTCATCTATTTCACAGATTCGCTCCACCGCAACCTGTCCTTGAGCGCGGGGAGTCGTCCATGTATGCTTCTCTTTTCACACAAGACGAAACAGGTACAGTCGGAGATCCCCATTGAAAGCAGCCGTTCTTGAAAAGCTCGAGCAACTGAAGATCGTCGAAAGACCGGATCCGGCCTGCGGAGATGGCGAGGTCATCATCGCGCCCCAGGCTGTCTCCGTCTGCGGCTCCGATGTCCGGATCTTCCACTACGGCAACGACCGGGTGGAGACCCCCACGGTCATCGGCCATGAGGTCGCCGGCGAGGTGATCGAGGTGGGCGAAAAAGTCGAACGCTTCAAGGTGGGCGATCGGATCGTCATGGGAGCGGATGTCCCCTCTGAAAATTGCCAATGGTCACTCGTCGGCCAGGGCAACCTGAGCGAAAAGAACTACGCCATCGGCTACCAGTTCGACGGCGCCTTTCAGCAGAAGATGGTCCTCAACGACCTGACCGTCAAGCTCGGAGCCATCGTCAAGATCCCCGAGAACCTGGAGTACGAGCAGGCCTGTATCGCCGAGCCCCTGGCCTGCGCCATCCACGGGCTCGAGCTGGGCCAGATGGGCCTTGGCAAGAGCATGTGCGTCATCGGCCTGGGACCGATCGGCTGCATGGTCCTGGAATTATCGAAATACTACGGGGCGGGCAAGGTCTTCGCCGCGCAGAGATCGAAGGGGCGCCTGGAGATGGCGAAAGATTTCCTGCCCGAGGCTCGCTTCATCTGCACCGAGGAAGAGAACCTGGTCGATACCATCATGGCCGAGACCGATGGCGAGGGCGTCGACTTCGTCATCACCACCGCGGGGACCGTCCAGGCGCAGGCCGACGCCATCCAGATCGTCCGCAAGCGTGGCTACGTCAACCTCTTCGCCGGGCTGAAGAACGAGCCCCCGCTGACCATCGACTCGAACCTCATTCACTACCGCGAAGCCTTCGTCATGGGCACCCACGGCTGCAACCTGCCGGATGTCGAGAAGGCGGTCACCCTGCTGGCCGGTGGGAAAATAGACGCGCGAAAGTACATCACCAGGTCCTTCCCCCTCGATGAGATCAATGAGGCCTTCGCCTTCCATGAATCCCGCCAGGGGCTGAAGGTCGTCGTCAGGCCGCAGGACTGAAAACGCCGCCCCGGTGATTTCTATTTCAACCGGACGGGCGAAGAAGACTTAAGGTCCGGCCCCGGGTACAGTAAGATGTAGGTAACGGGTCCGACCGCAGAGAAGGAACCGCGGTAGCCCGTCCCCTTTCGCCTCTGGTCCGAATGGAGAAGAAGAATGAGGAAACCTCCCGGCCGCCTCGCCCTGGCCCTTCTGGCCGCCTGCACGCTCAGCTGGGCAATCGGCCCCGGAACACTCGCCGCGCAGGAGGCCAAGACTCAGGAGCCCAGTCGGCTCGAGAAGCTGCTCGCAGGAGAGCCCCCCGAGACCATCCAGGACCTCAAGGCCATGCAGGAGCGTTTTCGCTCGCTGGCGGCCCAGCTCGTTCCCTGCACCGTCGGCCTGCGAGTAGGCGGCGCGCAGGGCAGCGGAGTGATCATCTCCGAGGATGGCTACATCCTGACCGCGGGCCACGTCTCCGGCCAGGCCGGGCGAACCGTCACCGTCATCCTTCATGACGGCAGGCAGGTCAAGGGCAAGACGCTCGGCGGGGACTTCGAGCTGGACGCCGGGCTCATCAAGATCGAAGAAAAAGGCGAATGGTCCTACGCGAAAATGGGCAAATCGAAAGAGCTCGGCCGCGGCCAGTGGTGCATCTGCATCGGCCATCCCGGCGGCTACAGGCCGGGACGAAGCGCCCCTGTCAGAGTTGGCAGGATCCTCGATAACCGTACAAGCGGAATCCGCACCGACTGCGTACTCGTCGGCGGCGACTCAGGCGGTCCACTGTTCGATACGCAGGGCCGAATCATCGGGATCAACAGCAGGATCGGCAGCTCGGTTCGCTCAAACCTGCACGCGCCCATCGACGCCTTTACCAACGGCTGGGACCGCATGGTGAAGGGCGAGACCTGGGGAGGGCGACAACGACAATTCAGCGGGCCCGCACGCGGCGGCCCCTGGCTTGGCGTAACCTCCGACCCGGACTCCGACAACGCGCGGATCGGCAAGGTGAGCGAGAAATCACCCGCGGCCAAGGCCGGCATCAAACCCGGCGATATCGTCACCCGCTTCGACGGCAAGAACATCGGCAACTTCCAGGACCTCGCCCGCCTAGTCCGCGAGAAAAAACCCGGTGACGAGGTGGAGATGGCGGTCATCCGCGAGAACCAGACGCTGAAGCTGAAGATCAAGCTGGAGAAATACGAGGGAGACAATTGATGATTCTTTCCCGCCAACAGCCCGGAAAAAAACGTCTCATCCCCCTGGCGCTCCTCGTCCTCTCGCTGCTGGCTCCCCCTGTCGATGGTCTCGCGCAGGGCAGGAGAGGCAACACTCCCTCGCCCGAGGAAATTCGCAAACAGTATGAGAAGATGCAGGAAAAGGAGCGAAGCCGGGAGGCCCGCCCCTACGAACGCGACCATTCCAACATCCATGGCCCGCTGAAAGAAATCATCGCCCGGCTGGGCAACTGCACCGTCCGGGTCTTCTGCGATGGACAGAAGAAATCCCTCGGCACCGTCCTCAGCAAGAGAGGAGAGGTGCTGACCAAGGCGAGCGAGCTGAAAGGGAAGATCGAGTGCCGCCTCGCCGATGGCGGTACCCTGCCGGCCAGGGTCGTGGGCGTCAGCGAGCCCCATGACCTTGCCCTTCTCCAGCTCGAGGGAAACCTCATCGGCGAGCTCCAGCCTGTACGGCTCTCCATAGATGCTCCCCCGTCCGTCGGCAGCTTCATCGCCACAGCCGATTCCGCCGGCGGAGTGCTCGCGATCGGCGTGGTCAGCGTAGCTCCACGAGGACTCAAACAACGGGGAATACTCGGTATCTCGTTCTCCCAGAGAGAGGACAGCACCAAGCTGGGACAGGTCTTCCCGGGCACCGGGGCCGCGAAGGCGGGGCTGAAGGTCGGCGACGAGATTCTCGAGATCGACGGCAAGGCCGTCTCGAGCGGCCGCGAGGTCGCCGAGATCCTCGGGAAAAAATTACCGGGCGACAAGGTCCATCTGAAAATCAGGCGCGAGGCCAAGGAGCTCGAGATCGATGCGAAGATGGGCAGCGATATCGAGCCTGATCGCCAGAACCGCCTTGACAGAATGAACCTGCTCGCGGGCCCGCTGAGCCAGCGGCGCTCCAACTTTCCGACCGTATTACAGCACGACACCTACCTCTTTCCGAATGAATGCGGTGGACCTGTGGTGAGCCTTGATGGGAGGGTCATCGGCATCAACATCGCCCGCGGCGGAAGGGTCGAGAGCTACGCGCTTCCCGCGACCGAGACCTTTGAGATCTTCCTTCAGCTGCGCGCCGGCAACCTGGGGCCGTCACCTGACTACCTCGCCCGCCTCAGCGTCTCGGAAATCGACAAGAAGATGGCATCGCTCTCAGGCAAGCTCGAGACCGCCGAGAAAACCCTGCAGGACTCAACCCGGCAGATTGAGAAGCTCAAGAGCGAGATCGATGAGCTGCGCAAGGCCCGGATCTCCCGTGAAAAGGCAGAGAAGGCCATGCCGACCAGGAGACGTCTCTAGGGCTCGTGGAAGCCGGGAAACCCGCCCGTCCAGGATCCCTCAATAACGGACCAGGAGTTCGTGCAGGTTCAGGATCACCCTGGCCACCGAGGTCCAGGCCGCGTAGGAGGCCAGGGGCAGCTTGTCGGCGACCGGCCAATCCCCGGTAGAGACCAGGGCGCGCGCCGCGGCCGGCTCTCCCCGGTAGATCTCGAGATGCCGCTGGAAGAATCGCTCGAATATCTTCGCCTCCCCGGGCGCGGGCTCCCTCTGCAGCGCGGTCCGGAAAGCGAAGGACAACCTGGCGCTGAAATCAGCTCCACCTTCGCGCTGAATTCTCTCGCTGAAGACCCGCGCCGCCTCAACGAAGATCGGGTCATTGAGCAGCACCAGCGCCTGCTGGGGCGTGTTGGAGACCACCCGCTCGGCGACGCACTCCTCCCGTGTCGGCGCATCGAAGGCCAGCAGGCTCGGATGCAGGAAGGTCCGCTGCCAATGCATATAGACCCCCCTGCGATAGAGGCTCTCCCCCTTGTCGGCCTTGTATTTGCGCTTGGGAAAGTTGAGGTGCGCCCAATACCCTTCTGGTTGATAGGGCAGAACGCTCACTCCACCCGTACGCCGCGAGAGCAACCCCGAGACCGACAGGGCGTTGTCTCGCACGAACTCCGCATCGAGACGCAGGCGCCCCTGCCTCCAGAGCAGGCGATTGAGCGGGTCGGTCTCCTGGTAGTCGGCGCGAACCATCGATGAGCGCTTGTAGGTCTCGCTCCGGAGGATCGTCCGCAGGAGCTTTTTGACGTCCCAGCCGCTCTCGACGAACTCCATCGCCAGCCAGTCCAGCAGTTCCGGGTGGCTCGGAACGCTCCCCTGAGAACCGAAATCATCGAGCGTCTTCACGATGCCTCTGCCCATGAGCATCTTCCAAATCCGGTTGACAAAAACGCGCGAGACCAGGGGGTTGTCTTTCCGGGTCAACCAGTGGGCAAGGTCGATACGGCGGGGGCCGGCCTTACCCAGGAAAACGGGAACGCCGGGGGCTACCAGCTCGCCTGAGTCGTCCAGCCAGTCCCCTCGCGGAAGCACTCTCATCTCCCTGGGCTTGACGGATACCGAGACCAGCGAGGTGGGCGCCCCGGACTCGATCCTGTCCTTTTCTTTTTCCAACGCCTGGAGCTCTTTCCTGTATTCAGCCAGCTCCCCGGCAACGGCGGCGTAATAAGAATCAATCTTCGCGGACTGCTCAGCTGACCGCTTTGAAGTTTCTACAAGGGCGAGGCGGCGTATTTCCTCCGGAACCGAGCCGGGCTCTCTCAACGGCCGGAGACTGGATGTCACGAACAGACGAAAGCGGCCAATCGTATGGCCCTTGTTCTGATGCCGCTGCTGGAGCTCGATCATCAGCTTCTGGCCGGCCTCGGCATTCCTCAGCGGCTTCTCCAACTCGAAGAACGCGGTGTGGGGTTTGCCGACCTGCGGCAATATGGCCCAGCCGGGCCTGGTTCCCTTCTCATCGCCGTCTATGGCGGAGAGAGCATTCCATTTCCCATAGGGGGTGAGCTCGCCATGCGAGGTCTGCTCCCAGCTTGCCCTCGCCCCGGAGAACTCCAGGCTTCTCGGTCCATTCTCCTCGCCCTCGAGTCTCGCAATAATCTCGCTGAGAACGAAATTGCCGTTGCTGGCGCGACCCGGCCCATTCCCTGGCAGCGACGGGTCGGGCAACACCTCGAGCTTCAAACCGCTCAGTCCGTCAAAACCGGATTCGATGGTCAGGACATAGGTGTCCGTTCCCGGATTGTTACCTGAAGCGAGGATGCTCCCATCCTCCTTCACCTCGAGCTTTGTTCCTTTCCGGGAGCTCAGCCCGGCCGCCTTTACCGGGACCCAACGCACCATCTCATCCCGCAGCGAAAGCTCCCATCCGGCCCTGGCGGCGCGGCTCTGGGGAGTTCCCTTCGCCAGAATATCTTTCAGCTCCCGCCCTCGAGCAGTGAGGGGATCCAGCCTGCTGGAGAGCTCATGCCCGGGAACCCGCACGCGTGGCCCCCACTCACCTGAGCTCTCCGCGCCGGGATAGTATCCCTTCTCCTCGAGGTCCGAGAAGTAGGCCGCGAAGCTGTAAAAATCCCTGCTCGTATAGGGGTCGAACTTGTGGTCATGGCACTCGGCGCAGCCGAGGGTCGCCCCGAGCCAGATCGTGGAGGTCGTTCTGACGCGATCAGCCGCATATTTTGCGAGGTACTCCTTGTCCTGTGCTCCGCCCTCGGTCGTCATCATATTGAGCCTGTTGTAACCGGAGGCCACCTTCAGCCAGATGTGCTCACCAGCCCCAGGCAGGAGATCCCCCGCCAGCTGTTCGAGCGTGAACCTGTTGAACGGCTTGTTGGCATTGAATGACGAGATCACGTAATCGCGAAAGGGCGACATACTGATCGGGTTGTCGCTGTGGATACCACAGGTGTCCGCGTACCTGACCAGGTCCAGCCAATGAACCGCCATCCTCTCTCCGAAATGAGACGATGACAGCAGCCTGTCGACCAGGCTACCGAAGGCTTCATCGCCGGGGTTCCGGCTGAAGCGCTCGACCTCCTCCGGAGAGGGAGGCAGGCCCAGCAGGTCGAAGTGGAGTCTCCTCGCGAGGCTCCTTGGAGTCGCTCTCGCGGCGGGCTCCATCCCCGCCGCTGCGAGACCTGCCAGGACGAAACGATCGATCGGGTGATCCCCGTCCGAGCCGGGAAGTCCCCGCAGGGATGGCCTCGCGGGGGCCCGATAGGACCAGTGCTTATCGAATTTCGCGCCCTCCTTGATCCACCTGCGTACCAGCTCGACCCCGGAGGCGCTCAGCCCGGGGCGGTTGGAGTCCTCCGGCGGCATACGCTCATCCTCATCGGATGTGGTGAGCCGCTTGATGAGCGGGCTCTCATCCGGCTTGTAGGGAACGATGGCCTTCTTGAGAGCCACCTTCGCATCATCGAGGCGCAGCCGGGCCTTCCTGGCCGCCCGGTCCGGTCCATGGCAGGCGAAGCAGGAGTTGGAGAAGAGCGGCCTGATGTCCCGGTCAAAATCAACCGGCTCTTCGCCTCCAACCCGGACCGAGATTCCGGAAGCTGCGAGGAGGAAAGCCAGGAGCAGGTTGGTCGCCGTGATGCGCATGACTCGATGGACTCCGTTTTTCTCTGCCTGCGACAGGCTCGGCAGGATTATATTGTCACAACCTGTAAAGGCTTCCACAAGCCTCGAGGACCATTATCTGGAACCGTATTCCCATCAACCGGCGACGGCCCGGGGAGGAGAAAAAATGAAAGCTCTGAAGACTCGACGCCGATTCCTGGGTACGAGCCTCGCAGGGCTGGCGGGCCTGGGACTCACTCCGGGGTGCTCGGGCCTCCTGCCCACCACAGCGAGAAGGACCTCCGCGCGCCACCTCGAAGTTGCCAAGATTGAAACCGTCACCGTCAAGCTTCCCTATCGTGATGCCCCGAACAGGGCGATGAGCCGAGAGCTGCCCCACTGGCGCTATGTCGAGATCTTCCGTGTCTTCCTCAAGTCCGGGAAGGTAGGGATCGGGGAGACCCTCCTCTACTACACGTGGGGAGTCAGCAATGACGATCATATCAAGCGGGTGCTGGGAAAGAACGCCGCTGAGCATATGTGGAACGACGGCCTTGGAGCCGGACTGCAGAGCGCTCTCTTCGATGCGGTAGCGAAAACCCTGGAAGTGCCCATCCACCGTCTGCTCGGCAGGAAGGTCCATGAGCGAACCCCCCTGTCCTGGTGGAATATCGACATGGCGGTCGATGACATGGCCTCGGAGTGCAGGGAGGCGCTCAGGAAGGGATACCTCTCCTACAAGACCAAGGGAAGGCCGTGGTTCGACATCTGGAAACAGGTCGACACCGCCGCCAGGGCCGTTCCCGAGGCTTTCAAAATCGACATGGACTTCAACGACACCCTGCTCACCGCCGAGCGGGGAATGAAAATCATCAAGGATCTCGAGAAGTACCCCCAGATCGACATCTACGAGACACCGATCCCCCAGGGCGACATCGAGGGTAATAAGAAGATCCGCGCGGCAACCCGGGTCCACATCGCCATGCACTACGGCAACCCCGCCCCGCAGGTGGCGGTTCGCGAGGGCGTCTGCGATGGGTTCGTCATCGGCGGCGGCGCATCGAGGGTCATGCACCAGGGAGGCTTCGCCACCGAGGCGGACATGCCCTTCTGGCTCCAGCTGGTCGGAACCGGCATCACCGCGGCCTATTCACTGCACTTCGGAGCAGTGCTGGGACAGGCAAGGTGGCCGGCTGTCAATTGTCACCAGCTCTACACCCACTCCATGCTGTCGAAAGACATCGAGGTAAAGGATGGTTCCGCCCAGGTACCCGACACCCCCGGGCTCGGCTACGAGCTCGACGAGGAGGCCATAGAGAAGTTCCGTACCGAGAAGCCCGCCAGGAGACCGGATCCTCCAAGGCTCATCGAAACCTCCTGGCCCGATGGCAGACGAATGTACATCGCCAACAACGGGAAGGTAAACTTCATGCTGGGGCCGGGCGCGCAGGGCAAGCTCCCCTACTACGAACCGGGGGTTGACTCCCGCCTTATCGAGAATGACGGGTCGGAAGAATGGAAGCGCCTCTACGCCGAAGCCCGCAAGGCCCCCTACCTCACGAAGGCCTGAGAAAATCGGCGGACTTCTTCTTGCCGCCGGCTTTCTTCTTCTGCCCCTTGCGGACCCTCCCCTCCCGGCCGCTGACGCTCTTATGAGCCTTCACCCGCAGCTCGGTCTCGATCCCCTTGTCGCCCTGCTGGCGCATCCAGGCATCGAGCCGGCCTCGAAGGGAAGCCTCCAATCCGGAGAGTGAGACGGTGCCGGCCAGGTTTTTCTGCTCGAAGGGATCGCTGCGTAAATCGTAGAGCTCGATCTCGGGACGCCGCTGGTAACCTTCCACTATCCTGCGAGCGTTGGCATCCGTCTTCGCCAATTCCACCCACGAGTTCCAATAGCCGCCCTTGTCCCGGCCCCCGATCAGAACGTTCCTGAAAGGCTCGGTATACTTCGGGTTCCAGATATACTTGTGGGTCGCGGTTCGTATGGAGCGAACAGGATAGCAGGGAGAGCCGTTGATGATTCCCCGGGTCGTGTGGACCCCGAAGACAGCATCGTGATGCTCATCGGTCTCGCCGCGAAGAACCCCGAGGAAGCTTCTGCCATCGAGCCCCTCGACCGCGCTCCCCCCGACAGCCTCGAGCAGGGTGGGGACGACATCGACGTACTGCACCATGGCATTGGCGACGCTGCCGGCCTTGATTTTTCGCGGCCAGCGAACCACCAGGGCCACGTGGAGCCCCATGTCGTAGCAGGTCCACTTGCCGCCGGGAAACTGCGCGCCCTGCTCGCTGGTGTAGATGAAGATGGTGTCCTCTTCACGGCCGAATTTCTTCACGGCGGCCAGGCATTCACCAAGCTCCCGGTCGAAATCAGTGATCTCGGCGTAGTACTTCACCAGGGAGGCGCGCGTCTGGGGCGTATCCACGAACCTGGCCGGGATCTTCACAGCCGCGGGATCGTAGGCCGAGGCATCTCCCTCCGTCCACGGCAGGTGCGGGCTGTGAGACGTGACGACCAGGCAATAGGGCTCGCCCTTCTTGCGGCCGATGAATTTCCCCAGCTGTGCCCTGGGCACGTTCTCGAACGGAAAGGAGTCCGGTGGACCGAAGTGCTTCTTGCCGCTGAGGCCGACGCGGTAGCCCAGCTTGCGCAGAAAATGAACGATGCTGCGCGTACCCGGCTTGACCTTGCTGTGGTTGGGATAGGCTCCGTTGCGAACAGGAAAGAGGCCCGTGTAGAGCTGCTGGCGGGTGGGAGCGCACATCGCGGTCGCGGTAAAGGCCCGGGTGAAGCGCATTCCCTCCGCGGCGAGCCTGTCGATATTGGGGGTCCTGACCTGGCTGTTTCCATAGCAACCCGAATCGCTCCAGGTCTGGTCATCGGCCAGGATGAGAACGATATCCGGCCGGGCCCCCGCCTTGTTTCCGTCCTCTATTGCCTGCAGGTCCATGCAGAACGGCAAGAACAGCAGAAACGGCCATCCTGTCATCGTTTTCATGTCTCTCTTCCTCGGCAAAAATCGCGGCGCCGCTCACCAGGAGACCGGCTTGCGTCTTCATAAACCGGCATCCTACAGGATCCGGGCATTCCCCGCCCTCAAAGACCGAGGAGATCGGCCACAGAATAGGCTCCTTTTTTCCACAGCAAGCTTTGAATAATACCGCGCAGGCCCTATTCTAACAGCCAACAGAAAGTCCCCCCGGGACCTTCGGAAAAACCATATGGTCAAAAGAAAGAAAAAATGGCCGAGCGCCAAGGGAAAGGGCGCCAAGGCCAAGAAAAACATGCCCACTGCGGCTCCCGTCCGGGAACGCAAAGAGGACGATGAAGCTATCGAGATCGATGGCACCGTCAAAGAGCAGCTTCGCAACGCGAACTTCCGGGTCGAATTGGACAACGGGATGGTGGTGATGGCCTACACGGCCGGCAAGATGCGCAAATTCCGGATCCGCATCATGCCGGGAGACAAGGTCATCGTCGCCCTGTCTCCCTACGACCTCACCCGTGGACGCATAGTCTACCGGCACCGATAGTCCCCCACGAATTCGCGGGTCGAACGCGAAGCGGCGGGGCAATGAGAAGAGCTTATTCCTCGGCCACGCAGGCGTCCGGACAGCCCTCGATCCTCACGCACTCGAGCCCGAGCGCCGGCGGCCCGCCGCCCTGGAACAGGAAGCTCAACAGGTTGACGGCGTCGGTGATGTTCACCAGGCCGCTGCCATCGCTGTCGAGCAGGGCCGCATTGCCCGCGTCCTCCAGCCCGTTCTCCCCGCACGGAAGCTCGATCCCGTTGGCCTGGAAGAGGAACTGCAGCAGCACCACGGCATCGGTGATGCTGAGACCTCCATCCTGGTCGACATCTCCACCGAGTTGGAGTCCGCCCTGCGGTTGCGGCATCTCCTCCCCATGCACCCCGGGAGTACCGAGCAGCAGGGCGCTTGGCCGCCAGGAGGCAGCCTCCCCAAGCGTATCGACCGGGGCATCGGAGCTCACGTTGACCAGTGAATAACCCTGGCCATCCGTGCTTGGATGCCAGGTCTCGGTGTAGACGAACTCGAAGATCGGCTGGCCCAGGGGACCCAGCAATTGAATCGTCTCGCTCCTGTCGCTCATGCTACCCCTGTATTCACCCAGGATTGGAATGTCCTCTCCATAGCGTGCTATAAAAGCGTCCGGCTCGTTGACCACCACGGCGACCTGCCCGGGCGCGAGGGTGTCGACAAGGGCATCGCTGAAATCGAAGATCACTCCCCTGCCGAAGCGGATCCCGGCCAGCGAGATCTCTTCATCTCCGATGTTCTTGAGCTCGATGAACTCCATGTTCGTCTTGGAGTGCTCATCGTTGGGGTCCTCCTCGAGGGTCGGCTCGAGCGGGTTGTACATGATCTCAGTAACGCTGAGGGTCGGTATCGATGTGACGAAGGTGCTCGTCGTTCTCGAGCTCCAGACGGATTGCCCGAAGAGCGCCCGCGCGTTGATGACCGTATTCCCGGTGATGGTGAGGGGAGCTTCGTAGAGGACAGCCGTGTCAGCGACCCTATTGCCCGAACGCGGATCATTTCCATCCAAGGTGTAGTAGATCGAGGCTCCCGGCGTACCGATGAGGATCTCAACCTGCGTCCCGGACTCGACAAGACCCCCGTCGGGTTCAAAATAAGGAGAGTCGACGAATTGGGCATCCATCCAGTCCCCACGGTTCGTCAGCCAGGTCTTCAGGTGGTTGACCTCTCCCTGGAAGCTGCCGAACCGGGGCCGGACTCCGCCCCATTTGCTGAAGTTCCTGGTCGCCGATTCGTTGAGCAGCGCGCCCCATTCATCGATGACGGACATCACGTTCTCGTTGTTCAGGGGACCACGGCGAAGCTCGTTCCAGCGCTGCCTGTAGGCCCGCGCCCAGGCGCTGTCACCAACGGGCGGCTGGTTGCCGAAGAGCGGGCTGTACCAGCCGAACTGGAAATACCTGGTACCTCCATCGCCGCCTGAGTTCGCCCAGGAGCGAGGGTCCGCCGCGCGCCCATCATCGGCGCACCCCATGGTGCGGTCAAAATCCCAGATCGGCCCCATCTGCATGGGCCCGCCGCGATCCTTGAACATATAGCCGCTGAGCCGGAACGCATCGACGTTCTTGGGGTAGATATTCAGAATGTGATGATCGATCCAGGACCCGGCATCGATATATTCACCGCCATTGGCGATGACCGTGTTGGCATTGAGAGCGGTCCTCATACGGTTACAGAAATTCCTCAGCCAGGTGGCCTGCTGGGCGGTCTGTTCCCGCTCCTTGGGCTCTACCCAGCCAAGCCTCTGCCCCCCGGCGCCGCTGAGACCGGCATCACCCGGATCCAGACGGTCGATCTTCATGATGTAGCCGCCGCTGACATCGGGCTCGGCATTGTCCTGCTGGGTCAGCTTCGCGATATCCACGCGTCCACTGTTGCGCTTGATCTTCTCCATGAACACGTAGACGCCCCAATAGCTCGCCGAGGAGATGGGACCCGCCCTGGTGTGGAGGTAGCACTCGACGAATCTCGGACGCGCCGCCCAGCGCCCGGACTGGTTGCTGAGCTCGTACATGAGAGCGTTTCTCATCAGGGCCCGATCAAAATTGTAGGGCCCGTACATGACGTAATCAGATTCCTCCGGAAATCCGAAGATCTCGACGTCCTTGTCGTCTCCCTCGGAATTGCGAGCCTCGAAGTTGAAGGTCAGCTTCTGCCTTCCCCCTGTGCTCGAGCCCCGACGCTTGAAGGCCGTCTTGCCCATGTAATGGGGCTCATCCGTCAGCCGGAGCCGTCCATTCTCGCCGGGCTCGACAATCAGGGCGTAGCCCTCGGTCCAGTTCTCGCCGATCTGGCGACCGAAGGTATTGACCAGGACGACAGGAATATTGGAGGAGAAGTTGCTGACGTTGGCGTGCAGGAGAAGGTAGCTCTCCCGCTTGGCGGGGCTGGGAAGTTTTCCGTCCTCGAAGGAGCGGGCGATAACCTCTATCGCCCCGGTCACGACGATCGGCTCGGAATAAAGCGTCGAGGTTTCATCGGGAACCGACCCATCGGTGGTGTAACGAATGACCGCGTTCTCCACCTCGGTGCTCAGTTCCACCGTCGGAGAGCCCGTGTAGGCTCCGCTCTCCCTCGAAAAGGAGGGCTTCTCAGCCACCTCGGCGAAGCCCTGGTTGTTCGGGGCCCCGGGAGACGGGGCATCGAAATACTGCCGCAAATCGGGCTGGATATCCCCGACCTCGACCGTCTGAAGACGCGGGTAGATGAGAAAGTCGTTGCTCGTGGGAGAGGTATTGAGCCCATGGATAGCGAGTACGTTTCGGCCCACGCGCAGACTGGAAATCGCGTCCGAGATGTCAAACTCAATGTACTCGACCGCCAGGCGGTCAGAATGGCTGCTGGAGGCCTCCGAATTCCAGGTGAGGCTCGCTGCCGAAGGAGAGTTGTCGCTGGCGACCAGTTCGCCGTTGATAAAAGCCGAGAAACCATCATCGTAGCGCATATCGAGTGACAGGAGATCGAGGTCCGCCGGGTTCTCGACCTGGAACTCGTAGCGAATATAGGCGGTGGGATTTACCCGGTACATCTGCTCCAGGAGATCTGTTCCGAGCAGCGCCTGGTACCCGGGCGGACGGCCCTCGAAACCTACACCCGAAGTCGACTCGCTCCAGCCGCTGTCATCAAAATCGAAGCTCCTCCAGGTGTCGCCGAGGAGGTCGTTCTGGGGAACGAACGCCCGTAGCGCCGCTCCCTCGCCGATCGGATCGGTAAAAACAGAGTCCGTCGCCATCCCGTAGGACGCATCCTCTATCTGCTCGGGAATCTCGGTATATCCGGAAACGACCGACGACCCGTCCGGCGTGATCAGGACGAGAATTTCGCCGCCGTTTCGCTCGATGCTGAAGTTGGTGTGCAGTTCGGAAGCGGGGTTCCGGCGATCCTTGCCTGAAGCGAAAACCACGAGAAACCTGCCGGGCTGGAGGGTAACGGCGGGAAACTGCCACTTGCTCAATTCCTCGACGCTGTCGGTCAGGTAGTAGCCGTTGAGATTTACCGCGTCCTCCCCGGAATTGAATATCTCAATCCAGTCGGTATATTCGTTGTCTTCGTCCTGGATCGTACTCTCATTGAAGGCCTGGAATTCCGTAATCAGAAGACCTTGCGCTGAAACAAAATCAACGGAAAGCAGCACGGTAAATACACAGAAAAAAAAGAAAAGAGGTCGCAATCCGAGTTGAAACGGCTTCATTTCACATCCTGCAGTTTATCTATAAAGAAAAAGCGGCCGGCCACCACTACAGCCATGCGGCTTGTAGAGACTCCATGGGCTCAAACCATTATTATCCCAACCCATTCTATACTACTTCGAGTGATTTCATCGACAAGACTAAAAGAGCATTTGGAGACGTAATTGGTGTTTTTACTGCGCTTTAGGACCAACCTGTTGCAACAGAACCATCCAGTTGCTTTCATCTGGGGCTTCCAGGGGCAAAAAAAATAATGGCGGAAAAACTCCACCAGATACTCGAGAGCCGCTTCGCGATCAGTGAGCTCTACCCCCTGCAGGGGAAGGTCATCTCGCACATCATGGAAGGTCATCATGCCCTCGTGGTGATGCCAACCGGCTCCGGTAAGAGCCTCTGTTTTCAGCTGCCCGCGCTGGCGCTCGATCGAGAAGGCGTGACCCTCGTTTTCAGCCCGCTCATCGCCCTCATGGAAGACCAGGTAGCGGCGCTGAAGAAGAAAGGAATAGCCGCCGAGTTCATCAACTCCACCCTCGACAGCGGCACGCGCAAGAAACGCTATGAAGCTCTCGCAAGGGGAGAATACGAATTGATCTACGCCACCCCGGAGCGAATGTACAAGGAGGAGTTCAGGAGCGCCCTCGGCAGCATACCCGGCGGTGTCAAGCTCTTGGCTATCGACGAGGCTCACTGTATCACCAGGTGGGGGCATGACTTCAGGCCCGCCTACAGCGAAATCGGCCGCTTCAGAGAAATGCTGGGCCTCCCGCAGACGATCGCCCTGACGGCAACCGCCACCAGGCGGGTGAGAGAAGATATTCGTGAAGTTCTGCAATTGGATGACGATGAGCTGGAGCTCTTTGCCGAGGGCATCGACAGGCCTAACCTCGAGCTCGCAGCCGAGGAGGTCTGGTCAGACACCGAAAAGTTCCGGAGAATCCGGGCTCTTGCGGAAGCCGGCGGTACGGGAATCGTATATTTTTCCCTGATCAAGACGCTGGAAGAGCAGGCTGAGGAGTTGCGCGGAAGCTGGGGGAACGATCGGATCGAGCTCTACCACGGGAAGCTGCCTCCCTCTGAGAAGAAGAGAATATACGATCGGTTCTCCGCGTCAAGACCCCGAGACGGGCTGATGCTGCTCGCCACCAACGCCTTCGGCATGGGGGTGGACAAACCGGACATCCGCTATATCGTTCACGCCCAGATTCCAGGCTCGATCGAATCCTATTACCAGGAAATCGGCCGGGCGGGCAGGGATGGCGCTCCGGCCAAATGCCTGCTGCTTTACGAGGAGAGCGACCTGGGGATCCAGCAGAACTTCATAGACTGGATGAACCCATCCGCCGACATGCTCGAGCTGGCGGCGCTGGAGGTATCCAACAGCCCCAACGGCTCGATCGACGCCGACGAACTCCGGGAGAAGCTGACCGGACGCAATCGCGGAGACCGGCGAGCGGAGTACTGCCTGATCGGCCTCGAGAAAAGGGGCATCATCGAGCAGGCGGATTCCTGCGGACGGTACAGGTTTGTCCGCAGACCTCTCGATGGAGATATCTCGCGCGCGGAGATCGAGGAAAAACGCCAGCGAGACCTGAGGCGACTTCTCGATATGCTCGAGCTGGTTCAATCCGAAGACATCCGCTCACGCGTCCTGGATTACTTCGGCCTCGACTGAAACACGTGGAATCCGGTCACCCCCGCCGAAGACGCGCTCAGCGCCTCCCTGCGGAGCCAAGCAGGTCGTCCACCCTGTCGATCAACTCTCCATGCAGGTTGTATACCTCCACGGAGACCTTCTTGTCGGATGCCTCGATAATGAGGAGATTCTCCTGGGACGAATAATAGAAGCCGCGGGCTCGTTCGGCCGGCTCCGCCTTGGATGTCCAATAGCTGTTCCAGGGAGCATCCTCCTCAGCGTAATACGGAGCGCCGCCGCCACCGCTGACAAGATACCAGGTGCTGAACTTCAAACCCGGCAGGGGAGAGCAGGTCTCTTTTTTGTCGAGATCGATCTTGCCGCTTTTGTCCTTGTCATCTTTCTCGATAACGCCCACGGGCACCTCCCTGGTCACCAGCAGCCTGTGGTAGGCATGCTCGTCGGCGCCCAATACGGCAGCCACCTTCCGGTGGCGGGAAACCATGGTGGCGAACCTGTTGCGCACCTCCACGATGCCCTCCTTTTCCGGGACGAGCTTCCCCTGGCTGAAAACCCCTGCGCGCACGTTATTGTCACCGAAATACCACATACTGTCCTTCAGGTGGCCCCCATTGGGGAAAACCGGCTCCTGCGCAATCAGGAATACATAGCGGATCGTTGGATCAGCCTCAGCACTTTCCAGCTCAGCGGCAATCCACCGCAACTGATCGTCCAGCAGGTAGCCCTCGGGAGAGCCCCCGTAGAGCTTTGACTGGTTGGAGGTCCAGTAGTTGTTGTTGAAGACGATGGACTTCACGCAGCCGTATTGGAACGAGTAGACGTTTTCCTTGTAGGTGGGCCTTCGCGGATCGGAAACCTCGGGACCGTTTTGAGGATGGACAAACCAGCGAGCGAAGGCCGCCTCTGCACTCTCCGTCGCATAGGGCCAACGATCGACCTCAACGCCGTATTCGCTGCCATCTTTGAAGACACGCAGCAGGGCCTCATGGTTACCCATGGCCGCGTAAACCGGGCGCTCGCTCCAAAAACCCAGGGCCGCCTGCTTCCACGCGTGCAGTTGGAGGCTGAAATCTCCGGGGACCGCAGTGTACCCGCTCACCAGGTCTCCCCCGACAGTCAGAAACTGAGCGCCCCTGGCAT
>Ga0310345_10001777_pt1 | contig 23091 bp, 21 predicted proteins | sample HC15DNA20500_MG_FD_204667 | JGI IMG/M metagenome (GOLD analysis project Ga0310345, IMG submission 204667) | Marine microbial communities from station ALOHA, North Pacific Subtropical Gyre - HC15-DNA-20-500_MG | ecosystem: Environmental > Aquatic > Marine > Oceanic | place: Pacific Ocean: North... | reverse complement strand
GTAGAGGTCTTGAAAAGACTATGGACTACTTTAATAAAACATTACTTCCTGCCGTTATCATAGAAATCGGTAATGAAGATGGTGTTTATGAAACTAATACTGCACGATATAAGCTCTACGAAACCTATGGCGGAGTAGAAGTTGACCCGCATGTAGTATCTGATGATTTTAAGAAAATCCAAATAGTTGAGAAACTAGATAAAGTAAAAGCCAGAAAGGCAGCAATATCAGCTCATAAGGCTGGTGATGATATGCCCGAAGGTATCAATATAACCCGTGTCAAAAGAGTGAAGCGTACATAATAGTTGTATAATGCATTCTTTTATTCATAAATTATGTGGGCTTGGCCCAATGGTAAAATCCGTTAGGAGAGGCTGGCTGGCCTACCATTTTAGCTAGGCCCACTTATTTATGAAGTATGATAAAGAAACATTTAAAGAAGTCTTAGAGCCTCATCATCGTACCTATTGGAAGATTGCTTATACAAAGCTCCAGAGGAAAATGCAATCCCTCAAATCTTCCCTTAAAAAACGATCTGAAGATGCTGATGTCAAATTTGACATTACAATGGAAGACCTCCGTGAAATGTTTTATGTTAAGTATGGCAAATCTTGCAGATACTGTAGAAAAAAACTAACTCTTAGAAATATGGTATGTGATCATATTATACCATTATCAAAGGGTGGAGATTCTTTAATAGATAATCTACAGCTTATTTGTAAATCATGTAATACTAGAAAAGGCCCACTGGATGAAAAAGACTTTGAAGAGCTTATCTTCTGGGTAGAAACATTAAAAGACGAAACAAAAGAATACGTTCTTAGAAAGCTAGCTAAAGGAGGAAGATATTGAATTTAACTAGAGAACAAAGCGAAATAATAATGACTGCTTTAAACAACTATAGAGGAGAACTCTATATAAATAATAATGATACAACCGCATTAGGAAAGGTAAGTGATCTTATTAAAGGCATCGAAGATGAGATGGAATCAAAAGATATAGGACAAAAGAAGATTCCTATAGCCAATCAAGTCTCAGATGGTCATACAGAAATTGGTTCTGAAACTGGTATAGAAGAAGAGTATAATAAAATGCTTCCATTACCAGAGGCACAAAAATGTGAGGTGTGTGATTAATACGACTAATAATATTGTTGAAGTTCCATTCACAAAAGAAATGACTTTAAATGCTAATGCTAAGGCTAATAGCTTAGGAAGTATAGATAATTCTATTTTAGATGGAAAAGGTAATTTTGCTGGTTATCTTGGTGAAGAAATTGTAGCAGATTATATGAAAGCCTTACAAATTAGTACCGATGAAGGTGATGAAAAATATAGTTACGATTTAGTAAAAGATAATCAGAAGATAGAAGTAAAAACTAAGCGTAGAACAGTTCCCCCAAAAGGTTTCTATGATGCAAGTGTTGCCGTTTATAGTAGACATCAAAATCCAGATATATATGTTTTTGTTAGTCTACAATATATTGATAATGTCCCAGTTAAAGCTTGGATATGCGGTCAAAAAGATTCTGAAGAATACTTTAAAGAAGCAACCTTTTATTCTAGAGGAGATATAGACCCATCAAATAACTGGGTAGTTTCTGTAGATTGTTATAACTTACCTTATAAGGAATTAGATAGAGTAACCCCTAATGAACAATAAACAAATACTAAAGAATAAGGTAATTTATCTTGAACAAACCTTACTTGAAGCTGAATTTGCTATGCAACAAATGGCTGGTAGAATCGATGAAATGCAATCGAAAATTAATAAGTATAAGATAACTGATGATCCTAAACATCTAGAACAGAACAATGATTTGATTCTTGAACTTATCAAAAAAAGATTGAAAGTCGGTGCTGAACAATATCATCAAAATGTACCAATAATGCCTAAAGATGATATAACAAGAGATAATTTCTACGAAGCTGTTGAAGAAGCACTTGATTTATCCGTATATTTAGCTGCGTATATGTTGAGGCTGATGGAGGAGAAAGAACGCAGGGAATTCGAACCGACGACAGCAGACGAACATAATAAGAAAGAAGATGATGAAAACAGAAAAGAAAAGGAAAGCTCAACTTGAGTGTGCTAATTGGCACTTAGGTAACTGTCTTGGCTGCATGATCCACATAGACAGAGCTTATCTTAAAAGAAATAATTGGGCTCCAGTATTTTTACACATCGATAAAGAATTACAAGATAAGCCTTGTATTGTCGACACAAAAGAAGGCTGCCAATATTTTAAGAATTTCATGCAAAGATAGAACTACGTTTAACGGTTAGGTTTTCTTTATTTTCCCAACCCAGTAGTCTATCCCTTCCACAAAAGGGAGATCGTTTTACTGTTTTCGGTCTCCCTTATCTTTCCAATAACTATGAAGCAACATAGCTGCCCCAGTAACTGCACCAACAGCACCAAGTCTTGATATTGCAAATCTTTTCATAAAAGCCTTTGGCAATGCAGTCCCATATCTAGCACCAGCATATTGAGATTTTAACTTATTCATAACCTGTCTTTGAACCTTAGTTCTAGGGTCTGTTAAAGCCTTAGGTTTGGGTACATGCTTTGTAGTTCTTTTAGGAGGTTTTGCTGCAGGTCTGGTCTCTCTATCTTTTATTTCTTTAAGGATTTGAGGAATCCCTATTTCTTTAGGCTTAACAATATTTAGCACTGGTCTGTCACCAACTCTAAATTTACCCCAATCTCTCATATCATTAGCATGTAGTCTAACTTTAGTAGGTTTCTTATTGTTCCATTCAACAACACCCTGATATCCTCCCCAGTCAGGATCAGGTTTCATCATTGGAGATAAGTGAAAGAATATTCTTCCTTTACGCCTTACATAAGATAATTTATTAGATTTTAAATATTTTTCTATCTGATCAATTCTAGGTTTATTATTTTTTTGATTCATCATAGCAAATAGTCTTGCAGACCTAGGATCAAACTGCAATCCAAACAGAACATCTCCCGTAACTTTACTTTTAGTTTTTAATGCATATAATGTATTCTTCATATCTATACCTTGGGCATCGGTAAGTATTCTTGCTATATCATCACTATTCTTTCCTAGATGGCCTAACCCACTAGCTCTTTTATAATCCATAATTTTTACTTGTTTAGTAACATCACCATACTTCTCTACTATAGTTCCAGTTCCCTTTAAATCACTGAACATTGCATAGTTAGTAGAATCACTAACAAGTTTCGCATTAATTTTCTTATGAACAGATTTTAATTTAAGGTCATATTCTTTAACCTTACCTTTTGTAGGATTTTTTATCTGGTTAAAATCATCATATATTTGATTTATTTCTTCTTGGTATCCACCTAGTTCACTCCAAGATTTTTGAGTTAAGCCAGTTGCTTCATAAGCATAATTAGACCAAGGATTTACATATCCAGCAATTCCTCCTCCAACACTTTTACCAGCTTCCTTTATAAAAGCTCCACCCTTTGCTAAGTCTTCTCTGCCTAATACTTTACCATAATAACCATTTAACCAATTACTCCAAGTATCTAAACTTTTTTTAGCGAAATGACCAGTTCTCTTACCCTGAGTCATAGCAGCTGCTCCACCCCCTATAAGACCTGTTCCTACCATTCTTTGAAGGTTGAGATTATCAACATCACTTTGTATTGCTTTATGTATATCGAATTGGTCTTTTTCTTTTATATAATCCATTATTCAGTCTCTATCTCAGGTTCGCTACTTTCTAATCCAAAGACTCCACGAGGTCTAAGAGTCTTTTGATCCTTACGTTTCTTAACTTCTCTACCAAACTGTTGATAAGGTAACCCAGTTAACTTCTCTATCGACCTTGTAGGATTCTCTATCAATCCACCTTTACCACCATAGAATACATTACCAAACACATCATGTCCCATTCTACCAAATGGAATCATACTCCATAGATAGTATCCAGCCAATCTTTCGTAATCACCAGTTACCATACCTTTAAATAAAGGGGGAAGCAGCCTTGCAGCAGGGGGAGTAATCAATTGTAGAGGAGCTAACGCTGTTGGATAAGTTCCAAAGAAGGCTCTACTTCTTTCTTTATCGTTACCAAAAGCCCAGTCAGCCATGTCTTGTAGCCAATTCCAAGGTGCAGGTAGAGCATTTTCAAACAATGAATACATAAATACAGAGGATAAGCCCAACATTAGCAAATCCAGAGTAGCCAGTCGTTGAAATCTAGCAAACTCCTCTGTTCCCGGTTCCCAGCCTCTTAAGGCTGCTTCTTTTATAACTTGGTTTCTAAATCTTACAGAGTTCCAAGCCCAGAGTTGGAATCTTGTCATAGCCTTACCCATAGTAGACCTAGCGAAAGCTGGTCTGAAAGGAGCTGAATACAAGAACTGAGTAGATTTTACACCTTCTTTTGCCATCTTAATAAGTATAGGATCATCAAATCTTGTTATAGCACCTTCAAAGTTGTTCCTAGCTTGCAGATAATGGGCCATAAAGGCATCTCTACGGAGAGTTCTCTCTGGTCTCCGCATGAACCATGCAGCTTTATTAAATATAGTGTCAGAGATACCATGTTTCTTAGCAATAGATTTTAATTCTACATCAGCTAAGTTAGGGTCTTTCTTTATCTTCCCAGTAGCCTCTGCAAAGAAGTCTTTCCATTTCTTACCCTTAAATTTAGGGTTAAGACCAGCTTCGTAAATAAGAAAGTCTTCTACGACACCTAGTTTATATACCCAATCTTCAACATCAGTAATACTTTTCCATTTATCATTAACATTAGCCTTTAGATATCTAATGTTACGACCATTTAAATAATTTTCCATTCCAGTAGAGGCTAAGGTATGTACAGTACCACCATAAAGGTTAGCTACAGCACTTTTCGGATGAGCTAGTAATGTTGCCAATTGATATTTAGCCTCTAAATTCCCCCATCTAGCAAGGTTACCAAAGTCAATACCTTTTAATTCATCAGGAAGGTCTTTCTCTTTCTCTTTTCCTATGCCAAGCTTAGTACGAATAGCATTTATCTTATTTCTAACATTCCCATCATTCCACCAAGCTAAAGGAGTACCTTTTATTTTCATATTAGGATTATTTAATACACGATCAGGTATCTGCTGTGGATAACCAAGAGCATCCTGAGCATATAAGTTAAAGAAATCAACCCACTCGAATGTGTGCTTAGGGTCTCCATGCTTTTTTAAATGCTCACCTTGGAACTTATATATATCTGATCTTACCTTAATTTGAGCAGCATGTTTATACATATTATCTATAACACTTTTCATATATCCAGAATAGACCTCTGGTTCAACACTCCAACCCGGTACATGAGCATCACGAGCATGCTGGGAACCAACTTTTCTATTACTAGTAAACCAATTTATACTTTCACTCTTTACTTGTTGTTTCTTTGCTATATCACTTAAAGCCTGCATAGCATGAGAATAAGGTAAGTTTATTTCATCGTTGGGTAGCCAGTCTCCAGTAGCCTGTTTATAATGAAAGATAGCTTTAATTAATTCTTTATCCTTTGCTTCTTTAGATAAGAACGGATCAGCGTCAAGAACTTTTATCAACTTAGCCAAGCCTTCTCCAGCTTGTTTTCTATCTCCAGATACATGAGGCCAATATAATTCATAATCTATTTTACCAGTAGTTCCGATATCAAGTTTATCCATTATATTTTTCTTTATAGACTCATGTGCTTTAGGAAAATAGGAGATCATTTGACTTTTTGCAATTTCTCTAATCCCATCTATACCTTCACTCATATCAAGGAGTTCACCCTTTATTATAGCATCATCAAATTTCTTTAAAAACTTTTCTACAATATGGTAGTCACCCTTATAATTCTTATACTTATCTCTCATTGGACGATAGGTTCTTTCCCATTCATTGACACCAAGCATATCTCGACCACCAGTCATCCAGCCATGTACTTTTTCGTTCCATTTTTTCAGTACATTATTAATATTATCTGTTACCTGCTTGCCTGTCATCTTTACAACTTTATCACCAATTGTTACATCATAGACCTTATGCTGTAATTCTTCCCAATTATATTCTTTCTGTATCTCATTCCATTTGTTTATATATTCTTTTGAAAATGCATTATATATACTCTTACTATCTCCCCACCTATCTTTAAACTCTTTTGATGTAACATATCTAAATTCTCTACTTCTTACAGCAATTCTAAATAGCTCTGCACCATCCTGAATACTCTCAAGATATGGACGCATATCACTATCAAACTTATCTTTTTCCCTCTCATACTTTTGAGTAGCCTGCATCTGCATAGCATGAACACCACTTTGTATCTTAGTCATCATGTTATCAGGTTGTATAACCTCTCCATGCACCCAACCAAACTTATCTTTATATGGAGCACGAGCCTTTACGAGTTTCAAATCATATCTCATTAAATCTTGACCAATAGCCTTTGGAAACATAAGATGATGCCAACCAGTAATCTTTGCAGCTTTATCTACTGCTGGTCTCATCATTCTTTGCCACCAAGTACCATCTCTAGTCATCTGAAACCATCGTTCCAATGTTTTCCAATCTTCTAAAGACGCTACATTTAAATCTTTTTTGGTAAGCCATCTCATAACCCCATTTAAATCTTTACCTACTATATCATTGAAATGGTTCAAGTGATTCTTTAACTTATAAGCAAGTTCACTTGCCTCTTTTGATAACTCTCCTTTATGTAGCCCTACAAATGGAGCATATTCATCGAAATATTTCTTTGTCTGAGCATCTTTTTCTGGGTTCTCCACCACCATACCAGTAATTCTATTACCTTCAGAATCAATAAATGATTTAGGTTTCTCAACTTCTTCAGCACCTTTCGTTGCTTTTTCAACTGTCTTAGGGTCAGAAACATCAATAGTATAGTCGAATAACTTAGAGTATTCCTTTAACATAGAACGGACAGAAGAATCTGGTACAGATTCAGATGCAAAGCCGACTCTCGACAAAGTAGTTTTTTTAGAATCGCTTACCATATCTTCTAGGTCTTTAGCAGCTCTTTCCGTCTTAGGAGCTCCATGTTTCTTATAAAAAGCTTTTCTATCAAACTCTCTGCCACGCCATTGAGTGCCCAGCATAAAAGCATCAAACAAATCAGACTCTTCTTTTGTTAAGTTCTCTTTATATTGTCTTATCCTCTGATCAATAGAGGCTTGGTTCAATGCTGTAGATTGTTTCTCACCATACACTTCTTGTTGAGCAGCTTCTAGATAAGCTATCTCTATCGGATCAAGAGTAGCATTCTTCTTATCTATTTTCTTAGATTGATTAGCAAGAACATAGCTATTCCTTTTTAAGAAATCCGCAGATTCAGCGAGTTCTCGTATGCGAATATCAGGAACATCTACTGCTAACTTAGCTATCCTTCTTATACTAGCAATATCAGATAAGTCATTTACAATAAAGTCTTCTGCTTTCTTAACAATATCAGTCAAATGTCTTGCACGTTGTTCCATATTATCTGGATCAAATCTATCCCATTTATTCCTATTATAAGCTTTAAAATGTTCCCCAGCTAATAAATCTCTACGATAATCTGGATGTTCCTTATTCAATTGTGCTTCCATACCCTCTTTAGTATGTAATTTAAAATCCATAACTAACTTATAATATGGACTCTTTGTAACCGCAGAAGTTTTACGCCCTAAAATATCCCTTATCCAATCAAAATCCTTTAACGATTTTGCATGTTCTTTGTATATAGTATCTAAATTTTCTACCTTCAATCTTTGTAATACACCATCACTCCAGTCAAGACCATGCATATCAGCAGCTAATTTAGGTAAGAAAGTATTCCTACTAGCATCTGGCAACCCTCTAGTAGGATGATTCATAGCTTCTAGCTTATCATGAATCTCCCACATATGGAATCTTCTATTCTCGGCATAGTTCCTACTATACAAAGCCTGATTAACATCTCTCATCATACCAATGACAGCACTTTTTTTATGACCAGAATGAATTAACTTATCATACTTATGAATTGGCACACCCTTAGAATTGACGATTTTATACTCAAACAAAGCATTAGTCTGCTTATCTAGTAATTTTTCACCATACTTACCAAAGTTTAATCCGGCTTCATCCATAGGGTCTGAAGCTAATCCAACAGCAGCTCTAGAGACTCCCCTAAACGACCTGAGATTCTTATCTCCTTTTTTAGCCCTTACTCTTAATATCAAAGGCTTATCAAAATCTTTTACATTTATTTTTACATAGACAGTAGAATTAGGCATAGCTCTGACAGCAGAGTAGGCTGATCTTACATATGTTGCCTGAGTAACAGCTATACCAAGTTGTGACCGACCACTATAAGCCGCATCTGAAGCTATTTGTCTAGTTACAGGAGAATACTGAAGTGCTACATTATCACCAACGTCATACTTAACACGTCCAGAAACTGTCAATTCTTCATGGTAAGATTTACCAGTCAAGGGATTAATACTCAGTTTATTATCTTCTTCGACTCCCTTCTTAACAAATTCATTCTTAGACCAGTCGTAACTATCTTTCCATTTCTTCTTAAATCCTTCTCCCTTACCATCAGCAGCTCTACCTCCAAAGAAGACAAAAGCCTTATCACCATCTAGATCAGCACCTCCAAGAGCCTTCATTGTTCTACCATGAAGCAGTGATCCAAATCCACGCACCCCAGTAAAACCACTAAAGTGCAGTACATGAGCTCCACTCATTGAATCCATAGGTACACGAACAACAACAGACCTGAATAATTCTTTTAAAGGTCTATCTTTCTTCCCACCATCAACATACTCATCCCATAACTCACCTAATTCACGCTTACCCCTTTGACCTATACCAGTGACATCAATCTTTAGTTTTCTAAATCCTTCGTCTAGGAAATATATATCATCTCTTTTCTCTAATTCTTTTGTAGGGCCCTCTTTAGACATACCTATTTCATATGGTCTCATCCTTGTAGAGCCACTATTTCCCACTACTGGTCTTGTTATACTATTTACAATATAATTTCTTATCACTGACATTCTATAGTCACGACTAAACTTATGTAAAAAACCAGCTATACTTCTAGGAACTAACTTCTGTATCCTGTCATGAACAATGACATAATCAGACATTTCATTTTTCATTTGCTCTAAATCTTTATCAGTATATTCACCATCAGCACGCATATCCTCAATAACATCCCTATTATACTTTTGTATCTTAGCATAAACCTGATTAGCAAATAGTTCATTACCCGGCTTCTTTATAGCACCGAGCAACTCATGAATACCAACCTTATCTAAATTGTTTATAATTTTTGGGATATCGCCTTCATAAGCAGATGGATTTTTTGACATCTTTTTAACTAAAGTATTATACTCTGTTACCCCAGCTGCACGACTTCCGCTAAGAGTCTCGTACATATCTGATATAATATCACTCATAGCCGCATTATATTCTGATTCATTCTTAAAAGGAGCACGAGTAGGGTCAAAATAAGAGAATGGAGTAAAGTTTGTAAACATTTGTTTAGGTATATGCTGAGATTCAATACTGTGCGTATCTGTTTTCTCAGACATTACTACTTTTAAATCTTTAATAGGTAACTGATAGCTCTCAGCATCAACCTTAGGCTGGTTTCTCTCCCATAACATATTACCAACTTTTCTCTCACCTATCTGCTTTGCAGCCGATCTAGGTATAATCATATGTATATTATGCTTCTGCATATACTTTTCTAGCTTAGGCGTAGCTGAATGTATCATATACTTACCCAATAGAGCTCCATATTGGGCACTAGGAGACACTATAAAGGATTTGTTGACCCCACCCTCCAAAGGAAGCCCTGCTGCGTAATTTAGGCCATCTACAACGTCAGAACGTCCTATTATACCGCCATCAGTAACTTCAGCATGCTTACTATTAGGAGTCCCAACAGCATGAGCCATCTCTATTCCTAAATCCTCTACTAGTTTTACATTAAAATTACCATCTTTTATATCCCCCTTACCTTTTCTAGCTTTCTCAATGACCATAGCAACAGCTTCAGGATCAGAAGAGTAACCAGATGTAAGCCAGATTTGAGAGCGTTTATTAAAAGCTTTTGCATTGTTTATATACCCCTTTTTTAATACCTTGCTAAATTCGTTTAGGCTACCATAACCATTTAGCCTAATATCGTATAATACATTAGATATATATGCTTTATCAAATATTTTACCAGCTCGACCTTCACTACCAATACCCTTAGCATATCTTCTTATAAATTCTTTTCTGCTTTTTTCTATTTCTTTTATATCCTTAGCAGGAACTTTGGCTTTTTTCAAAGTAGATTTTATAAATGACATATCCTTTTTTATTATACCAACAGAATCAGAAACATCTGGATGGTATTTCATGAAGTATAATCTCTCTGCATCACCTCTTCCACCGTAATAGTACATTCTATTCTTCCTAGAGTTCATAAACCCCATAAGATTCCCAATTTCTCTATTATAAGCAGTTTCAGCAGCAGCTAAATCTTCCTTATCGGGGAAACTACGTTGATTCTTAGCAGCACTACGTCTTGCTAAGTAATCTTTATACTTAGTAAGCTCAAACTCTCTTATACCAGTAGGTGTAGATTTAACAATATGATCTAATAAGGCATAGACTCCTCTTGGAACAGTCTCATTTGTACCATATTTCTTATTGTAGTCAGCAAGAAATACTTCCTCAATAACTTTTGGCTCCTGACTTAACTGCTTTCTATTCCCAGCATCATTTATAGCCATACCATGCTTATCTGTTCTTAGTATCCTAGGCTCACCATTTGATACAGTAATCATATTAACTGGACGTTGCCTTATTCTCATATACCCAAGATTACGCCAAAACATTCTATCTTTTTTTAGAGCAGAAAATTCTGGATGCTTCTCAGCAATATAATCAAGCATCTCAGAGCTTGGATTTTTACCTTCTTCTCTTCCGACTTGAATAAGATCAGACCACTTATCATTCAGCTCTTTAGCTACAATTAACTTTTCACCTGTAGTTTTTCCTTCAAGATATTCCCCCATATTATTATCAACAAAAGACTTAGCATTAATTGAAAGCTTAGCTGGAACTATTTGAGGATCAACATCTTCACCGCTAAGCTCCATCTCCTTCAACTCTTCCTCAGTATAATTTCTTACGGGCTCACCCTCTGCAGTAAATTCTATAGATTCTTTTTCTTTCTGAGCCTTTAAAATCTCCTTAGCTCTGATTTCTGCTTGCTCCATAGGAATACCTTGGGATTCAGCTATCTCATAAGTTAAAGCTATCTCAGGATCATACTTTTCTTTTGCTTTCTTTACTACCCAGTCTTGACCCGGCTTATCTATCTTATCCCAGCCAGAGACAAGTTCGGGATCACTAACGCCTAATTCTCCTGTAAGAGGATTTTTTGTTCTTTGCATCTTAGCCCAATGCTGTTTACCCATTCTTCTATGTACTGGCATTTCGTTAAAGCCGAAGTAAGCACCGAGTAAGTATTCATATACCTGCATTGGAGTCGTATCTCCACGAGCTGTGGATGGTAACCCAGTATAAAGTGATGATGCTAATGTTCTTAGAGCCTTATCAGCTCCTTGTGCACCAGTCTGAATAAGATTCCCTATACCTCTAAATACTGCACCAGTTTCTGCACCACCTATAAAAGCCTTCATCATTTCATCGACACCACCCTGCCAAGAACCAACAGCACTTGCAACACCCAGATGGAAAGCACCAGAAGCTACATCCTTCACAACATTATTTTGTAAAAACCCAGCAGCAGTTGTTGCAGCATCAGCTCTTCTGCCAATAGCCTTACCATACATAGCACTAGTTAACTTACTAGCTTGTTTAGTAGCATAATTAGCCACTACCATTGGAACTGAACGACCCTTTACAGCCCTTGCTGCATTAGCCAAATGGTGTGCACCCATAAGTGCAAATGGCTTTGATGGTATATAACCAACAAAACCAGCTAAGTGTCCTATATTACGAGCTATAGCCTCAGCGTCATCTACAGGTGGATCACCAACTTCAAAAGTAGTAAACCCACTAATGAAACCAGAGCCAACTTGCTTCATGACCTCTGCAGTCTTACCTAAAAATGAGTCTTGATTTTCTGAGAATGGAAGTTTGTAGTATTCAGCGTGATGCTCTATCGCTTCAAGAGTTTGATCATTGAATTTATCAGGCTGCTGATCATACAGCCTTTTATAGTCTCTTACTTGAGCAGGAGATAAACTTGGTCTGAATCCTTGAGGGACAGCCACACGTTATTCCCAGCGAGATGCTTTGTCAGCAGTCAGTTTATTGTATGCCCAAGGGACTGCATAAGCAGCTGCCATAGCTCCTATACCCCAAGGATTAGAAGCTCCAATGCCTCTCATTGCCCACATTAACAATCCTTTACCAGCCTTAGGCCCTAATGTTCTAGCCACATTAGCCATAACTAATCTAGTAGCAAGTTTTTTCTTAGCAGTATTCTTCCCTGCCTTTATAGCCTGCTTCCCCCAAAAACTTTTAGTACCTTCTTTTGCAGCTTCTCTTACAATCTTTGATTGAGCAGTAGCTTGCTTTAATGACATACCTTCCTTTTGGAACTTAGCAATTAATTCTTTATTATTTAATGATACTATAGATTTATACTTATCACTATATCTAAACCCAGCATCAGACAGAGCATCTACAGCTCCCTTAGTCCCCATACCGGGGCCACCTATTAAAGTAGGAACATATCTAGCTCCCTTTACAGTTGCATAAGCTCCTGCACCTATAGCAAGATCACTCCATCCAGTTGTCTTAACCTTGGGTGCCATAATACCGTTTTCATACATATACTGTAACATACCGGGATTCTCTTTAAATTGCCTTCTTATAGTCCTATCGGACATCCCGTATTGTCGCATTACATTTAATTGATTTGCAAGACTCATGTCATGCATTTGCTTACCTTGTTGATATTTCTGTTGAAACATTTGAGGATCAATACCTCTTCCCTTAGGCATATTGGCATTCATTTGCTCCCACATCTGAGAAGCATCCTCATAAGGATTCATATTGGCTATTGCAGCCTTATTAACTTTGCCATCAGGAGTCATCATCCTGCTTATAGGTAAAGCTTGCCTTGCAACTCGCTTATCGAAATCTATATTAGCATCATAGGCTTGAGCATCTTTATATCCCCTATCAGTTCCCACTGCTTCGAGAATAGGATTAAATATATCTTGTGGTACTGTAACTGGCATTATCTATCTACCAAATCAGGAGTACCCTGAGATTTTTTATACGCATGTTTTCCATATCCATACATCTTCTTTCCTAACCAATTTGTGATAGGTGCTGCCATACCAAATACTCCTGACATTGGATTTGATGAATACTCTTCTTCATAGCCCTTACGACGATCCTCTTCATGCATTTCTTGATATGGATTCCCTTCTCGATCAATATACTTTAATATTTGATTATATCTTTCTTGATCTAAGTTACCATCTTCCCCAGTTGCCATTTTTGCAGCTTTCTGCAATTTATCAGGATCATCTTTTGCTATTAAAATTCCCTTTTTTCTGCTATGCCAGTCTTCATCACCAACATTTTTTACATTCCAAGGTTCATCTGGTTTTGAATCATCATCTATATAGCCACCAGCTATAGCATCCTTCTTCCATCCCTCTTCAAAATCTGCATAATTTTCTTTAAATTTTTTGCCAAGTCCCATCATATATTGTAATGGCCCCTGTCCTCCACCTTGTGCAGAGGGCTGACCTGTAGAGGCAGCAGATGCTGCGGGAAGGTTCCCAGCACCCTGAGGAGATTGCCTCAAAGCAGGGGGAGTCCCAGCAGAATAAGGTGCTGCACCTTGTGCTTGCAACTCAGCTGAATGAGGATCGGCTTGTACACTAGCATTATACCAATTAGCATATTGAGTCTGGTCACTCTTTTCAGAATCAGGATTTAAGTTTTTAGATTTCCATAGTCTTAATTCTTCGCTAGTAAGTTCTGATAAAGGCTTAGGTGGTTTCATTGCAGCTCCACCAGCTGACCCAGTAGGCATCCCCTCTAAAAGAGTTTGCCAAACTGGAGATACTTGTCCTGTAGAAGTTTGAGGAGTAGGTTGACCCCATCCCATTTGACTAAAATCAGTATTAAATGTTGGTTTACCGTTTGCCATTATTCAGTTCTACCCCCAAAACCAAAAAGTGAAGGAAGGTTCTTCATACCAGTTCCAAGCTCTCCCAACAATCCTCGATATCCCTTTTCGGGAAGTAATCCTGCTCCAAGACCCATCATCCCTGAAGCCTGAGCCATACCCATTTGATTAGAAAAGTCTCTTTGTCCTTGTAATTGACCAGATATTTGCTGATCTATACCCCCCTGTAATCCAGCTGCTTGACCCAATCCTTGATTAAACTTATCGTAAACACCAGCCATAGAACTTCTTTTCATTCTATTTCTTATCGCATTAGCCTGACTTCCACCCATACCCATCATCATAGCATCTTCTACGCCCTTATTGCCCTGCTGAGAAGCTAAGTCCATAGCTTGTCCAGAATACTGACCAAAGTTAGTCATTCTGTCTATTAAACTTTGTTGTTTACCAAATACACCACGAAGTTCCCCTTCGGATGGTTGATTTTTAGCTAGATTACCAAGCTGTTGAGCTCCCTTATACTGAGCCATAGCTCCAAGTCCACCCATTAATAAGCCGCCAAGCATATTAGCTGCCATTATATATCTCCTTTATATGGATTTTTACCTTTGAATTTACACATATTTATCTTCATAGCAAATAGTTTTTATAATTTCTACACACCGCCACCACCGCCACTAGTATCATATACAGTTATACTCTCACTAAGTATCGTCTGAGAGCCAGAAGCGTCACAAAAAAATCTTTCAAATGCAGTACTAGATGGGACTACCTGCCCTATAGTCCAAAAATCTGTTCCTCCACCAGCACCAAGAGTATGAAGCCAACTAAAGGTAGTTGATGTTCTTGTAAAATTTGAAGTACTATCATTCCCACTAGTTCTGTCATCTTGCCATTTACTGCCTAACCAACTTGTATTCGGAGTCATTACTCTACTTTGATAATAAGTACCCGGACTAGCATAAGCCATTGTAGCAGTTATTTGAGTATTAGAAGACAATGTAAAAGCATTGCTTGTTGGAGTAGGACTAAAGGTAATATCCCTTGCATTAGGGGCAAATGAAGCCCACATCTTAACATTAGTAGCACTATTACTATTTGCACAATCTGACCTTAATGATGTTTGAGTTGTAGAACCACTTAATTGGTCTCCATCGCCATCTGCAATTAAGCCTAGATCAGATAATTTACAATTTAATGCAGAGCTAAACGCCACAACCGCACTTCCTCTCACTTAATTCTTTTACAGCCTCTATCAATAAAGGGACAAGCTTATCATATTGTACTGCATGGTACTGAGGGTCTATAGGAGCCTCTGTAACCGCCTCTGGCAGCACTTTTAACACTTCCTGAGCAGATACACCAACCTTTTTCTGCCCAGTATCATAACCAAGTTGCCCTGCGACCTCATTTGGCTGATAATGGAATCCATTAAGTGAACATACTTTATCTAAAGCTTTCTCTATATTACCATATCTATTCTTTAATCTATCATCTGAATAATAAGCAGTTACTTCATTTGTAGCTCGTATCTCTCCAGTTGTTCCCGAAGCTGCTGTCCCAACACCAATACTATCTGCTCTAAAATCATTAAATGTTACATCAGAAGTGGTTAAGACATTTTGGTTCATATCATATAATTCATTAGCACCTTGACCAGTATTTACAGTAGTGAATACAACTGCTGATTCAGAATCGACATCCTGATCCATTTTATAGAGCTCATAGGCTCCTTGTCCAGTATTAAGAGTGGGGCATGTCAAGGCCCCAAAGGTTACAGCATCATCACTATCTATACCCAATGAAGTTCTTGTTGGAAGAGTTTGATCTCCTGTATTAGTACCTGAAGTATTGCCTAAAACAGTTATATGTGTAGATGTAATACTATTAGCAGCATGTGAAGTTGCTATATAAGCATGAGTATGATTCCCAATGGCTGCATCAGAGCCACCAGTTCCTAAATCTGCATAAGCAGCATCACCAAGACTAAGAGTTGTTTTTATTTCAGCTACTGAGGTAACACCTGTTCCACCTCTTGCAACCGCCAATGTCCCACTTGTAATATTTCCAGCTGAATGATTATGAGAAACTAAAGCAAAATCTTCAGCATCTCTTGTAGCTATATCCCCAAGTCCAAGAGTCGATCTACCTGTTGATTGCACTCCTGAATAAGTCGATCCATTCCAATTGACATCAGTATTATGATTGACATCAGGAGCAGTATTTGTAATAGTTAATACATCATCAGCTGTAAAGTTTACATCAATACCAGTACCTTCTTTTATCCAAAGAGTGTCATTAGTAGTAATCGAATAAGTAGTACCATCATGATCTTTTATATTCCAAGAAATATAATTATCATAAGTACTAGTAAAAGATGGAGTTACTGTAGTAATATTACTAGCATTTGAAAACGCCCATGTTATTCCACCTCCGTCTATAAATCTTAGATTAGCAGTGGTATAACTCAAGTATCCTCCTAATGGATTGACTTCTGAAACAGCTATTGTAGCCGCAGCTCCATCAGAAGCTATTGTAAGATAACCCCCATTTAAATCATCAGTAGATGTAACAAGAATACCAGTACCCTGTTTTATACCTCTAATCTTCCCCTCAGTTCCCGAAGAACTGAATACTAAAGTACCCTGTAATCCAGAGCTAGAAGAATTTAGTAAAGAATAACTTGTAGTATTATTATCTACTGGAACTTGCCAACTACCATCCTTACGCAAAAAGGAATTGGCATGAGAAGAAGCTCCTGCTAATACAAGACCAGCAGCATAAGAGTTAGATGAACCCATAGTTGTTGGAACAAGCCCGTCAGCATATCCCTTTGTAGCTAAGTCAGCATTATTAGATGGTGTTACCCCAGCTTGAGTAGCTGTAAATGGGACAGAACCATCAGGGAGAATAAATCCTGCAACAGCTGAATAGTTTATAACCTCATCCTGTATAGTCTCATCCTTATCAGTAAAAAGCATTTGACGCTTAGCCCAACCATCAGTAAACTTACCTTCTATAAAATATTTTCCAGCATCTTGATCTTTAAATAGTCTAATATCACCATCACTACCAGTAGCCCCCTTAGTTCTAGATTCAGTTACAGACTTATTATTTACTGCTTTTACAATATCATTAATATCATCGTATACTTGAGACCATGCTCTTTGATTAGAATCAACAGCTGGTGATCTCTTTATCTTAACATCTGGCATTAGGTAGGACTTCTCTTTGTCTTAAATAAAACACTTATTGCACTGCATTCATCTACAGTACCAGCAGCGGCTCCCTGAGTAGGCTTTACTCCTACTCTAATCTTTAAATGCTTACCATTGACAAGCAATCTTTTTGTTTGCTTTGATAATCTTGTCAAAGCATTACTATCATTTGCTGGGTCTGAAACATCAGTATAACTAGTTGGCTTTGTTCCATCTGTTTTGTAAGCTAACTTTAAAGAATTAGGCACAAGAATAGACTTTATATTTTTTTCTTGGGTATCATTACCCATAGTAAGGTCTTTTGAATGCCATTCCCAAATTCTTTTATTACTTCCGCCTAAGAACTTTACTACACTAGTACCAGTGCCTACATTTAAAGAAGTATCATTCAATATATAAAATCCCTTAGGCTGAGTAGTCCCTTCAGTATCACCAAATGACAATAAGTCCCATCGTTTTCTAGGTATATTCCAAGCCCAAGCATAATAATTATTACCGTATTTAAATGTAAAATAAACACTTCTTCTGGTTGCATCATACATAGCACGAGTATGGTAAGTAGTATCTCTATTCTGCCAAGCTGTAGTATCCCCTCTTACTATAGGCTCTCCTATAGGCTCTGCTGACTGACCATTATGTTGATATATATTCTTATTATCAGCAAAGAATAATCCGAAATCAGTAGATACTATAGCATCGTCATTTAAACATCCAACGCCTTCAAATACATCCTCTATATATAATTCTGTTCCACCCCTTATACGATAAGTATTCAACTCATCAAAAGCATATATCCTGCCTCCAAAAGCAGCCAAAGCAGTAGGAACTGTAGGAATCTTAATAAAATCTACTAACCAATCAAATACATCAAATTTACCTACTTTAGATACAAAAATATAAGAAGAAGCATCATCTACGTATCCCTCATGCCAACACTTACCTATATAATGTTGATTATTTAATTGAGTAGACATAGCATAATTAGGTAAGGTTCCCTCTAGAGATTCAGCTAATCCTGATTCAGCTTCGTAAGAAGCTCCCTTGATCCCCTTATCCTCAAATACATATGAATATGCATCACCAGCTCTAGTCCAAGCCTTTGATAACAATACAACCTTAACTAATCTATAAAGAGATGATGGTAAGGTAGCAGAATTAGTAGTAGCCTCAGCTCTATATACTTTTACTGCAGAAATTCTAGCAGGCAATTGAGAAAAATCATTCACTGTTACAGTCATAGTAGTATTCGTAGTATCAGTCTTTACATCACTTAAAGTCTCCATTGAAAGCGGAGACTCCTGATATCCATCATAGATTACAGAAAGTTTATAAAAATAAGTATACCCAGATTGCAAATCACCCGTATTAGTACCATGATCAGCTGCTGCCATACTTATTGCACTATGATCTATTAAATATGTTTGAGCCACATTCTGAGCAAATGTTTTTGATAACTTATCAAATCCAGCAGTACCAGACTGTCTGAGTAAAACAAAATTAGTACCATCAGCTGCCCACGCAGAACCAATCGCAGCTGTACTAGAAACATATCCAAAATTCACATTAACGCCAAGTCTTTGTGGCTGACTGGTTGGAGTTACATTATACACTGTCCCTGTAGTTGGAGTATTAGAAGATTCAGTAGTTAAAGAATATCTATTATAGTTACCACTTGTTTCTATACCAGTCCAAGAAGTAGATATATCTCCAGATAACTTTTCTATCTTATCTCCTAGAGTAAGATATACTTCACCACCAGTATTATCTATACCAATACTATCTATATTTATTGCAGAGAAGTTATTATCATCATTATTTGCTCCTAATGGATGATAAACATTATATATAGGTACAAAATCTGGGGCAGAAACAGTAGCATCGTGATCATTCTTTATCCTATGCAAACAAAGTGTTCTAATAGATGATACAGTATCTATAGCTTCAGTAAGAGTATTCCCACTATTAACAATTGTAGAAGTAGCTTTTCTCAACCATCTATAATTCCAAAATGTAATACTATCAGCACCTGTATTAGGATATCTAGCAAGCCAGTAAACAGCAGCAGCATCAGATGGATGCTTTATAAGACTTCTTGAAAAAGTTTCTTTTATAAAAGTGCTCTTAGGAACAAATTCATCTGCTTCGATTGTTGAGGTAGAATTTATATTCAACACGTCACACCATGTACCAGCAGTATTTACATCCCCACCAGACATTCTTGGCATTTTATTAGCCAAAGTAGGAGTACTGGAACTTCCAGAGCGAGTAAAATTCCATAATAACTGTGCGGTTGAAGCAGCACTTCCAACAGTTCTAGAATCCCAATGTGCAGCTACCCAAATCTTAGTATTGGTAGCAGTATATTCTATATCAGAATATTGACTACCACTAGGCCCGGGATAAGTGCTGGGCAAAGTATACGTATAAACCTTTACGTCTAGATCATCTACATCTACTTCATATACATATCCATCACCTAACTTATCTAGTACATATAATGTCCCAGTAGAAGGGTCTGAACAAATAGATTGTAAATTAGAAAAAGTTCCTTTAGTAGAGGAAGATACCTTCTTTCCTGCATCAGAAGAATTAGAACCATCTATCTTCCATATTCTTGTACCACCCTTTTGAATACCATAAATATATCCCTTACTACTCTCTCCTAATACAACCTTATGCATATAAGGAAGAGAGGATGGATACTTTACTTCAGCATCTTCAGCTACTAATACTTTTGCACCCTCGGTAAGTCCTTGATGATTTGTATACCCCATCCACTGAGGTGGATTATTTTCACCTAAACCAACATGAACTTCCTTATTATGAGTTTCCATAGAAACATTAGTTAAAGGAGTGTCATTAAAAGATATCCCACCAATAGTATCAGCACCTTCAAATGGCTTAGCATTATCTTCGTGATTTAATCTAGTAGTATTATTAGCAGCTTCAGCACTTGTGATAAAATGAAGTTTATTTACATCATCTTCCCAAGCAATTATATCTTCTTTTATAGAACCATCTTCATTTAAAGACTTTATTACTCGAGCCTTATCAATGTCTGGAGCTGCATTACCAGAATCGTCTTTATTCCTTATAGTAACTGCAGCATTTACTGGAGCACCTTGTAATATCCCATCCTTATTGACACAATCAAGGTTAAGAGAGTAAGTAGCAGATTGCTCAGGTGTATCAGCAGTATCTGGCGTTGTTACTGTACCAGACTCAAACTTGTTTATTTCAAGCAACTGTTTTGCCATATTTAACCCTCTATAAGCTTACCCCACAGTGAAGTTCTACCTTCGATGATATTTATTACATGAACTGTAAATAAACCCTTGTCAAAGTAATCTACCACTGCAAAAGCATGTGACCAATTATGTTGTCTTCCGCCAAGCCAGCTATTCTGCTCAGAAGTCATATCTTTCAAGCATCCTATAGACCAAGCAGACTTTACTCCATCTAGGTGAGTAACACTACTTTGCTGTAAGTCATGATGATGTCCATACATCAAATTTGCACCTAATCTTAGCAAGTGATTCCTCGTATGAGTCATCCCTGCAAAGTGGTGTCCATGGTAGTAATTCATTCTACCTATCTTTAGATATTTACCAGCAGGATAATATTTATATCCTCTTTCATCAAGCTTCATTGCTTTCTTGAAAGTATAATCAGTTAAGTATGGATTCTCCATAACAAACCGATCAAGCCATTCATCATGGTTGCCTTGAGTAAGATACTTCTCCTTGCAACCAACCTTATCCAATGCCTCATCTACCATATCCATCCCAGCATTGACATCCACTATGTCTTTATCGACATATGGGATTTGGTATTCTAAAGGTGGACGTTTTTTCTTTTTCCACTGCCAGTGACTTACAGACTGAAACTCACCGACATCTCCCAAATCCAAGTAGAAGTCAGGTTTTATTATCTTTATTGCCTTCAAGAGGCAATTCATAGCACGAACATCGTGCAAAGGAAAGTGCTTGTCAGGGGTTATTATACCCCTCTTAGTCACTCCCTTATCTAATTTGGTAATCCTTCGCATACAGTATCCATCTCCTCTAAATCAAAGTGTAATTCCTTTAACTTGCTAAGATGCCTATCAGTAATTCTCTTACTGAATCTTAGCAATTGAACACCACAAGTTTCACATTCCCAAAATAAGGCACCATCATAGGCACCTAAGACCTCAACATCCTTCATTGTTGTATTATGACAATGGGGACATAGCTCAGGTCTATCTGGAAAGAATTTTGTACCAGCTACTTGGTCAAAATCAGAAACAGTTATGGTAATTGTTGCGATACTATTTTGCTCCTAAGACTTCTCTCATTACATTTTCTACTACATCATAAATAGCAGTAAGAAGTTTTTCTTCTGTCTTTTCATTAATCAAAGGAATATCAATGCTCTTATTTAGACCATCGATAATTGCTTCTTTCGTATCATCATTGAATAAATGTGCTGCTACGATTTCTTGTAAACTCATATTAACTCCTATTAAATTAGACTAAATAAATAGCCAACTCCAGACATTAGGATAGTTCCTATTACTATTACGGCTCCCTGCAATCGATAAAACTCTTTTGCTGGAACCATATTCGCCCTGATATGTTTAACATCCGTTTTGATCTCTTGAATATCAAGTTGATTCTGTCTAGAGATAGACTCTTTAGCCATTATTTTTTCGTTTTCTTTTCTTCGCTATCCTTAGCTTTGGATTCTTCTTCCTTAGCTTTCTCAAGCAATTGTTGCGTTATTGCAACGGCTCCAGTTACTTGGTGAAAGTTCACCTCGGCTTGTTTTTGCTGGTCAGTTAAGCCATCTAACTGCTCTTGTAATTCAACTACAGTCATTTTATTATCTCCTATTTTGACTATTTGAAATTAAGAATATATTTTTATTATTCATAGTTTTTTTATCCGTTGTTAATTCTCATGGCTTTATAGTACATATCCATATCGCCACCCCTTATATCAACAGATATTGTTAGGGCTAAGATCATTACTAATAAAAGGACTATCCAGTATAAACCATAAAAGAATTGCTCATCTCTAAGCCTCATGGTTTCTTTAATCCTAGTTTCTGCATTAAGCTTTTATTCTCTTCTTCCAATTCTTCTGCATGGTGCTCTAATTCTTTAACATGCTCTTTTTCCATATTAGCCATCTTTTGATTCAAGACTGTTACTTCTGTATGTAATTCTGCTACTGTTCTCTCTAGATCAGTAATCCTCATTTGAATACTATAAAAGCCACCAGCGAAAACTCCAACGGCAAGGATGATCTTGACAAGAAAACTGATGCTAATTGTAAGGTTGAGTGAATCATTTATCGCCTTTGACATCCCTAAGCCTCGTTATTTCTTCTTCAATTCTTTGTAATTTTTCGTCCTGTCTGACATCAGAAGGGATAGGTAAATTTTGCATAGCTTTCATTTCTTTTAGGGTTTGTCCATTCATATTCGATTGATGCTCAATAAATTGTAACCGAGCATTTAATTGTCCATATCCATAAACCATAGCAGCTATAAAACCAATTGCCTGAAGTAACATTGGAACACTGATATTTAAACTACTGCTCTCTGATAATGGTTTCGTCATTATTAACCTTTAGCATTACCACCATCCTATCCCAGTTACAAATGCGATTGTTGTCCATATTCCAAATGCGATTAAAAACCTCGCATATAGATTTCCAAATTTTTGATTCATCCTACCTTCTTC
>Ga0310345_10001776_pt1 | contig 23095 bp, 18 predicted proteins | sample HC15DNA20500_MG_FD_204667 | JGI IMG/M metagenome (GOLD analysis project Ga0310345, IMG submission 204667) | Marine microbial communities from station ALOHA, North Pacific Subtropical Gyre - HC15-DNA-20-500_MG | ecosystem: Environmental > Aquatic > Marine > Oceanic | place: Pacific Ocean: North... | reverse complement strand
CTCGAAGGCGAGCTCGGACATGCCCTGGGCCCAGCCGTTGCCCTCCTCGCCCACGAGGGCGTCGGGGCCGAGCTGGACGTCGTCGAAGGTCACCTCGTTGAAATGCGCCTCGCCGGTCATGTCGGCGATGCGGCGGATCTCGACGCCCGGCAGGCTGAGGTCGACCAGCACCTGGCTGAGGCCCTTGTGGCGATCCTCGGGCCCGCCGGAGGTGCGCACCAGGGCGATCATCGCCTGGGAGTGGTGGGCGTTGGTGGTCCAGATCTTGCGCCCCGACAGCCGCCAGCCGTCGCCGTCGCGCGTCGCGCGGGTGCGCACCGAGGCGAGGTCGGAGCCCGAGTCGGGCTCCGAGAGCCCGATGCAGAACGTGGCCTCGCCCGAGCAGATCAGCGGGATCCACTTGCGCTTCTGGGTCTCGGTCCCGACCCGCAGGATCAGGGGGCCGGACTGGCGGTCGGCGATCCAGTGGGCGCCGACGGGGGCGCCGGCGGCCAGCATCTCCTCGATCACCACGTAGCGCTCGAGCGCCGAGCGCTCATGCCCGCCGTATTCCCTGGGCCAGGTCATGCCGATCCAGCCCTTCGCGCCGACGGCGCGGGAGAACTCGCGGTCGAGCCCGGTCCAGGAATGGCCGATCTTCCAGGGCGTGAACTTCGGGGTCCACTCGGCCAGGAACTCGCGCACCTCGGCGCGCAGCTGTGGCTCGACCTCGGGCATCTGCACCGGGTCGAACCGGAAAGGCGATGACATGAGCGTCTCCTCTCTCGGCGTCCGCGCGGGCGCGGGCGGGGGGGCTGCCGTCTCGTTGCGCGCCGTGTGGAAGGGGGGGCGCGGGCGGCGGTCGGGGCGTAGTGTCGGACAAAAGCAATCGGGGGTCCAGTGGGGGCAGGCTGCGACTCCGTTCCGCACTGCGGTCTTTTCGACCGCACGGCCGCGGCGCCATCCCGGCAAGCGACCCGGGCAGGCCACACGAAAGTGGACAACCGGGGGCGTATCGGACAAGGCTGCGCAGAGATCACGCCGAGGAGAGCCCATGCCCAGGAACGCCGCCGCCGGAGAGCCCGAGGACAAGACCGTGGCCGCCCCGGTCTCCTCCCGCTCGGCCGTGCCGCTCGACCTGGACGGCGAGCAGTCGGAGCGACTGGCCCACGACCGCAAGTTCGTCTGGGCGCTGGCCCGCGGGCTGGAGATCCTGCGCGCCTTCTCCGCCCGGCCCGCGCCGCTGGGCAACTCGGAGCTCGCCGAGATCACCGGCCTGCCCAAGGCCACGATCACCCGCCTGACCCATACGCTGACCGAGCTGGGCTACCTGCGCCTGATCCGGCGGCTGTCGAAATACGAGCCGACGGCGGCGCTGCTGACCCTGGGCTACCCGGTGATTTCCTCGCTGCGCGTCCGCCTGGTGGCGCGCGAGCCGATGCAGAAGCTCGCCAACGACGCCGAGATGTCGATCGCGCTGGGGGCGCGGGACCGGCTGGGGATGATCTACGTCGACGCCTGCCATCCGGCCACGGTCTCCACCATCCGGCTCGACGTGGGCAACCGGGTGGATCTGGCGACCACCGCGCTGGGGCGCGCCTTTCTCGCCGGCATCGCCGAGGCGGACCGCGAGTTCATCTTCGAGCGGCTGGCCCGCAAGCTGGGGACCGCCTGGCCGGACCTGAAGGCGCGGATCCTCGACGCCAAGGCCCAGGTCGACGAGCGCGGCTACTGCATCGCCGACGGCGAGTGGCAGTCGGACATCCGCGCCGCCGCGGTGCCCGTGGTCTCCCCCGACAAGACCGAGGCGATGGCGATCAACGCCGCCGGCCCCGGCTTCCTCGCCACCCGCGAGAAGCTGGAGGGCGAGGTCGGCCCCCGGCTGGTGCATCTGGGCCGCTCCATCGCGCCGATGCTCAGCCGCTGACGTTTGCGGACCGGGAAACCCGGCCGCGGAAGGAGGAGAGCCCATGAAGGACCATCAGGAGGCCCCGGTCGAGCCGGGCGCCGACGATCCCGTCTGCGTGACCCAGAGGATCGGCGCGACCGCGCTGGTCTGGATCAACGACCCGAAGCGGCGCAACCCGCTGTCGATGGCGCTGCGCCCCGCCCTGATCCAGGCGATGGCGGACGCGCAGGCAGACCCGGAGGTGCGCGCCGTGGTGCTGGCGGGCGCCGGCGGCTGCTTCTCGGCGGGCGGCGACATCTCCACCATGAAGGGGATCACCGCCGCCTCGGGCCGCGCGCGGCTGCAGGACGTGCACCGGCTGGTGAAGATCGTGCAGGGCGGGACCAAGCCGGTGATCGCCGCGGTCGAGGGCTATGCGGTGGGCGCCGGCCTCTCCATCGCCGCGATGTGCGACATGGTGGTGGCCTCGTCGGAGGCGAAGTTCTCGCTGCCCTTCGGCAAGCTGGGGCTGATGCCGGATCTCGGCGTCTTCCACACCTTGCCCGCGCGCATCGGCATGGGCCGCACCAAGCTGCTGGCGATGACCGGGCGCACCATCGACGCGCAGACCGCCGCCGACTGGGGCCTCGTCGAGGAGATCTGCGCCCCCGGCGAGGCGGTCGAGAAGGCGCTGGCGATGGCCGAGGAGGTCGCCCGCTGCGCGCCGCTCTCCGTCGCCACCTCCAAGCAGACGCTGGCGCGGGGCCCGATGAGCCTCGACGACATGCTCTCGGCCGAGGCGGACACCCAGGCGCTGCTGTTCTGCACCGACGACGTGAAGGAGGGCGTGGCGGCCTTCCTCGAAAAGCGCCGGCCCGACTTCAAGGGCGCCTGAGCGCCCTTCGCCCCGGCGCGCGGGATCGCGAGGCCCCGGCGGGTTTCCGCCGGGGCCTCGCTTGCGTGGCGGTTGGGTCGCGCCTATGGTCGCGCCATGACCCGAAAGCCCCTCATCGTCGGTCTCGGCGGAACGCTGCGCGACTTCTCCTCGACCGAGAAGGCGCTTCGCGTCGTCCTCGACGCCGCCGAGGCGGACGGCTGCGAGACGGTGCTGCTCGCCGGCCGCGCGCTCGACCTGCCGCCCTATTCCCCCGAGGAGCCGGAGCGCACCGACGCCGCCCGCCGCCTGGTGGACGAGATCCGGCGCGCCGACGGCGTGATCCTGGGCTCGCCCGGCTATCACGGCGGCATGTCGGGGCTGGTGAAGAACGCCATCGACTACATCGAGGACCTGCGGACCGACGCGCGCCCCTACCTGGACGGGCGGGCGGTCGGGGTCGTCGCCACCGGCGGCGGCTGGCAGGGCGCGGTGACCACGATGAACTCGCTGCGCGACGTGGTGCATGCGCTGCGCGGCTGGAACACGCCGCTGGGCGTGGCGGTGAACACGGCCGAGCCGGTGTTCGGCCCCGACGGCGACTGCGAGGATGCGCGGATCCGTGGCCAGCTCGAGGCGCTGGGCCGCCAGGTCGCCGGCTTCGCCCGGGCCGCCGTGGGCGACGCCGCCGCCTGAGCGCGGCTCAGAGCCAGTCGAACGCCTGTTTCAGGCGCGCCGCGGCGCCCTGCGCCATCGGCGCGCCATGGGCGATGACCAGCCGCTCCGCCGGCCAGTCGAGCACCGGCGCCAGCGAGGCGCGGGCGGCCGCGCGGTCGCGGAAGGCCATGCGGAACTTGCGCGGCACGGTCGGCTGCGGCTCCTGCATCAGGTCGAGCTTCGCCACCCAGCCCCGCCAGCCGCGGAACCAACCCGGCGGCAGGGCCTGCAGCAGGTCGACGAAGATCGCGGTGCGGCTGGCCCGGTGGAACAGCGCGACCTCCTCGGCGAGGCGCGAGCCGCGGATCGGCGCGATCTCGAGCGCGCCCGCGAAGGCCTCGGGCGGCGGGTCCTCGCCCAGCACGGCGTGGACGACGAGATCCGGCTGCTTCTCGCGCACGCCGGGCGCGGCGAGGACGCGGGCGCGCGGGAAGGCGAGGGCCCAGTCGGGCAGGAACAGGTGGTGCAGGCTGCTCGGCGCGATCAGCCAGCGCACCGGGCCCAGCGCCTCGGCCTCGGCCAGCAGCGCCGGCGTGGGGGCGACCGGCGACCACAGGGCTAGGCCTCCGTCCAGGCGCATCGCCGCCATGCGGGTGGGAAAGCGGAACCCCGCCATCCCCTCGACGACCGACCCCTCGGCCAGCCACAGGTCCGTCCCGAAGGGCGTGAACATCGCGGCCTCCCCTGCCCCGCGGCCCGCCCGCGGCTGGCGCGGAGGCTAGCGGAGCCCCCCGCCGCCCGGCAAGCCGCCGCGACGGGAGAGCCGGACACCTGCCCCGCAAGCCCCCGGCCGCCTCCCGCGCCCGCTATGCAGGCCTGGCGCGTCCCCCGCCCCAATCGCCTGGGCCGCCGACGCCCCGCCCGCCCCGCGCCGCGCGCGCAACGCCTTCCGCAGGCGCGACGCCCGACGCGGCGCTCCCCCCGGCGGCCCCGCGCAGGGCCGCCGCAGCACGGCGCGCCCCGCGCCCCATGCCCCCGGGCGACCCGCGCGCCGCCCGCCCCGCGCCGCGCGCGCTACGCCTCCCCCGGGCGCACCGCCCGACGCGGCGCTCCCCCGGCCGCCTCCCGCAAATCCCAGATGCCGCAAGGCGCCCCGCCCGCCCCAGGCCCCCGGCCGACCCGCGCGCGGCCCGCCCCGCGCCGCGGGCGCGACGCCTCGCCCGGGCGCGACGCCCGACGCGGCGCGTCCGGGGGCGCCGCCAGGGGCGGCGGAGGGGAGGCGGCGGAACGCGAAGGGGCGGCCCGGAGGCCGCCCCTGGGTCGCGCCGCGGTCAGGCGATGCGGCGGTCGCGGCCCTTCCAGTACGCGTCGCGGAGCTGGCGCTTGTAGAGCTTGCCGTTGTCCGCCCGCGGCAGCCGGTCGATGAAGTCGACCGTGCGGGGGCATTTCACGTGGCTCAGGTGGGCGCGGCAGAACTCGATGATCTCCTGCGCCAGCTCCGGCGAGGGCGCCACGCCCTCCGGCAGCTCGATCACCGCCTTGACGGATTCGCCGAACTCCTCGTCCGGCACCCCGATCACCGCCACGTCGCCCACCCGCGGATGCGTCGCCAGCAGGTTCTCGATCTCGGCGGGATAGATGTTCACCCCGCCCGAGACGATCATGAAGGTCTTGCGGTCGGTCAGGAACAGGTATCCGTCCGCGTCGACGTAGCCCACGTCGCCCAGCGTCGTCCAACCCTGCGCGTTGCGGCTGTCGGCGGTCTTCTGCGGGTCGTTGTGATACTCGAAGCTCGGCCCGTCGGAGAAATGGATCGTGCCCTCGGTCCCGGCGGGAACCTCGTTCCCGTCGTCGTCGCAGATCCGGGTGCGCCCCAGGATCGGGGTGCCGACCGAGCCGGGCTTGCGCAGCCACTCCTGCGACGAGATCGTCACCACGCCGTTGGCCTCGGAGCCGGCGTAGTATTCCTCGATCACCGGGCCCCACCACTCGATCATCGCCTTCTTCACCTGCGGCGGGCACGGCGCCGCGGCGTGGATCGCGCAGCGCAGGGAGCTCAGGTCGTATTTCGCCTTCACCGCCTCGGGCAGGCGCAGCATCCGCACGAAATGGGTGGGCACCCATTGCGAGTGCGTCACCCGGTGTTTCTCGATCGTGGCCAGCGCCTGCTCGGGGTCGAACTTGCCCGAGACGATCATCGTCCCGCCCCAGCGCATCACCCGCAGGGCGTAGCCGATGGGGGCCGCGTGATACATCGGCGCGGGGTGGAACCAGACCGTCTCGTCGGTGATCCCCCAGCGGTCGCAGGTCAGCGTCATGCCCTTGGTGGGCGTGCCGAAGGGCGCCTCGGACATCGGGCGCAGCACGCCCTTGGGCTTGCCGGTGGTGCCGGAGGAATAGAGCATCTCCGAGCCTTCCGACTGGTCGGCGATCGGGTGCGTGGGGAACTTCGCCAGCGCCGCCTCGAAGGAGGCGTAGCCGCCGCCCGCGTCGTCCAGCATGAAGCGCGCGCCGGGCAGCAGCTTCGGTCCGCGCAGCTGCTCGGCCACCTGGCGCTTGGCCTGCGAGGTCACCAGCAGCCGTGCGCCGGAATCGGTGAGGATGTAGTCCACCTCCTCCGGCGTCAGGTGGGTCGGGATCGGGGTGACCTTCAGGCCCGCGCGCATGAAGCCCCAGAAGATCGGCGCGTAGTCGATCCGGTTCTCCAGGAACACCGCCGCGTGGTCGCCGCGCTGCAGGCCGAAGCTGCGCGCCAGGTGGGCGACCTGGTTGGAGAGCGATTCGACCTCTGCGTAGGTGATCGCCTCGCCGGTGATCTGGTGGACGAAGGCGGGCTTCGACGGGGTCCGCACGGCCCAGACGCCCGGGTGCTTCTCGTCCTCGCGGAATTCGCTCACTTGGTCGCTCCTCCTTCGAAACCTGTCGGCCGGCAGGTCTTCCGGCCTGCTTAACCTGTTATAACGCCCGGTGCACGCGCTTCGCGCCGCCTCGCGCGGGCCTGCGGCGCCACGTCCCGCTGTGCGAAACCCGCAAGGCGCAGGCGGGCGGGCGCGGCCAGGCTTGACTTGGGTCGTCCCGCCCCCAAACCTGCCGGCCGACAGGCGACCTCCGCCGCAAGGGAGACGAGACCTTGAGCGACCCCCGACGCTTCATCCCGGTCCCCACCCCCGAGACCGCCCATTTCTGGGAGGGCGCGCGCCAGGGCGAGCTGCGCCTGCAGCGCTGCGACGCCTGCGGGGAGGCCTATTTCCCGCCCCGCCCCTTCTGCCCCGACTGCGGCTCGCGCGAGGTGCGGGTCGAGCGCGCCTCGGGCCGGGCGCGGCTTTATTCCTACGTGATCAACCACCTGCCCGCTTCGGGCTTCGAGGCGCCCTACGCCATCGCCGTGGTGGAGCTGGAGGAGGGGCCGCGGATGATGTCCAACATCCTCGACTGCCCCCAGACGCCGGAGGCGCTGGTCCTCGACATGCCCCTGCAGGTGACCTTCGAGCGGCTGAGCGACGAGATCTCCCTGCCCCAGTTCCGGCCCGCGGCGGGGGACGCGGCATGACCCCGAACTCCGTGGCCATCGTCGGCGCGGCCGAGACGACGGAGCTGGGCCGGATCCCCCACCTCTCCCAGATCGCGCTGCATGCGGACGCAGGCCTCAACGCGCTCGCCGACGCGGGCCTGACGATCCGGGACGTCGACGGGATCGCCACCGCCGGCCACAACGCGGTGGAGGTGGCGCATTACCTGGGCGTCGCGCCGAGCTGGGTCGACGGCACCTCGGTCGGCGGCTGTTCGTTCATGGTGCACGTGCGCCACGCGGTGGCGGCGCTGGAGGCGGGGCTGTGCCGCACGGTGCTGATCACCCATGGCGAGAGCGGACGCTCGAAGCTGGGGCGCTACGGCCCCTCGATCGCGCCGGCGCTCTTCGACCAGCAGTTCGAGCAGCCCTACGGGGTCACCGCGCCGCCCAACCGCTTCACCCTGCCGGTGCTGCGCAAGATGAAGGACGACGGGCTGACCGAGGAGCAGCTCGCCATGGTCGCGGTGGTGCAGCGGGAGTGGGCGGCCTTCCACCCGCGCGCCAGTTTTCGCGATCCGATCACGGTGGAGGACGTGCTGACCTCCCGCATGATCGCCTGGCCGTTCCGGCTGCTGATGTGCTGCCTGGTGACGGACGGGGGCGGGGCGCTGGTGCTGACCACCGCCGAGCGGGCGAAGGACTTCCCCACCCGCCCCGTCTACGTGCGCGGCGTGGGCGAGGGGGCGGAGACGCCGGTGGTCTCCCAGATGAAGGACTTCGGCAGCTCGGCCGCCTTCCGCACCTCCGGCCGGCTGGCCTTCGAGAGCGCGGGGATCGCGCATTCGGACGTCGACCACCTGATGATCTACGACGCCTTCGCGCATCTGCCGGTCTACGGGCTCGAGGACCTGGGCTTCGTCGGCCGCGGCGAGGGCGGGGCCTTCATCGCCGAGGGGCATACCCGCCCCGGCGGATCCCTGCCGCTGAACACCAACGGCGGGGGGCTGAGCTACATGCACTCGGGCATGTACGGGATGTATGCGCTGCAGGAGGGGGTGCGGCAGATGCGCGGGACCTCTCCGGCGCAGGTGGCGGGGGCGAGGATCTCGCTGGTCCACGGGGTCGGCGGAATGTTCGCGGCCTCGGGCACGGTGGTGCTGACCAACGAGGCCTGAGCGCCGGACCCCGCGAGGCGCCCGGCCCGCCCGTCGGCGGAGGCCCCGGGTCGAGCCCGGGGCGCCTGCGGGGCGAGCGGCCCGCCCAACGTGGCACGCAGGGGCGGGGGGAGCGATCTCCGCTCCCGCCGGACCGAACGCCCGCCGGACCCCGCCGGCGGCGTCCGGCCTCCGGGTCAGGCGTGCGTCGAGGCGCGGACGGTCAGGCGGGCGTCGGGGGCGAGGACGCGGGCGGGGGCGGGGTCGCCCTCGATCATCGGGATCAGCATCTTCACCGCCTCGCGCGCCACCTCGGGCAGGCCGAGGTTCACCGCGGTCAGCGGCGGCTCGGCGGCCAGCGAGCGGGGGCCGTCGTAGCGGGTGGCGATGCGCAGGTCGCCGGGGATCGCGCGGCCCAGCTCGCGCGCCGCGCGGCAGGCGCCGGCGGCGAAGACGTCGACCATGGCCAGGATCGCGTCGACCTCGGGATGCGCCTCCAGCAGGCGCAGGGTCTCGGCATGGCCCAGCGCCTCGCCGCCGGATTCGTCGAGGCGCAGGTGCAGGGGCGGCATGGCGCGGCTCTGCGCGAAGCGGGCGTATTCGGCCTCGGTCTCCTCATGGGTGGCGCGGCGGGCGGTGGCGGTGATCAGCGCGATGCGCCGGGCGCCCGTCTCCTCGAGGTGGTGGAGCAGCAGGGCCGCCGTCTCGCCCGAGCGCAGGTCGACGCAGGGCGCGTCCTCGCGCCCCGGCTGGCGGCCGATGCGCACCACCGGCAGGCCGCGGGCGTCGAGCAGGCGGGCGAAGGGGTCGTCGCGGGCGGGCTCGATCAGCAGGGCGCCGTCGATCAGCAGGTCCTCGACCGCGGGCGAGGCCTCCATCGGCGGGATCAGCATCAGCGACAGGCCGGAGCGCATCGACTCCTCCGCCGCCGTCGCCGCGATCTCCATCATGAAGCCCAGCCGCGAGCTGCCGCCGGCGATGGCGAAGGGCATCGCCGAGAACAGCCCGATGGCCGAGGCCCGCCCCGAGCGCAGCCGCCGCGCCACCGGGTTGGCGCGATAGCCCAGCCGCTCGGCCGCGGCCTTGACCCTCGCCACCAGGTCCTCGTCCACGTAGCGGCGCCCCGAGAGGGCGTTCGACACCGTCGAGGGGGCCACGTTCAGCTCCCGCGCGATATCCAGGATGGTGACCTTGCGTCCCCGATTCGCAGCCATGCGCACCCCGTCCAACCCGGATTCCGCTTACGTAAGGCGCATTCGCTGCCCAAACGCTGTGCAAATAGCGGAATCTGGCCGCCCTGTGGCGGTTTTCGCTTCACCACGGGTCAGAAAATCGTTTTTCTTACCCCATCAAAACCTTTTTGCCTGGCCCTCGCGGGCGCAACCGGAGGCCGAGACAGATGACCTGCACCCTCCCGATAACGCAAGCCGCATCCGGCGGGCTGCCCGACCAGACCACCTTCCGCAGGCGGCTGACCGGGCTGACCTGCAACGATCCCTCGCGCAGCTTCGGGGGGGTGACCCTCTATGCGCCGCAGACCGCGGGCGGGCTGGTGAAGCTGATCGACGAGGAGGGCCGCGAGGTCCACCGCTGGCAGCTGCCGGTGCGCCCGGGGCGGCATGCGGTGCTGCTGGCGAACGGCAACCTGGGCTACAACGGGTCGTGCCAGGAGGGGCCGGTCCTCTACCCGATCTGGCCGCTGTGGCGGGGCGGCGACTTCATGGAGGTCGCCCCCGACGGGGAGATCGTGCGCCGCCACGTCGACCCCGCCCACCACCATGACGCGCAGTGGCTGACGAACGGCGACATCCTCTACACCGCCGCCCACCCCCTGCCCGAGGAGGTGGTCCGCCGCCTCGGCGGCGCGCCCGGCGCCCGGGTCTACGGCGACGTGGTCAAGCAGGTGAACCGCGACGGCGAGACGGTCTGGGAGTGGAAGAGCTGGGAGCATCTGCGCCCCGAGGACTTCCCCACCCAGCCGGTCTTCGACCTGCAGCACTGGCCGATGATCAACGGCCTGTGGGACGCGCGCGACGGGCTGGTGCTGATGAGCCTGCGCACCACCTCGGGCGTGATCGCGGTGCGGCGCGACACGGGCGCGGTCGCCTGGGTCATCGGGCAGGACGTGCTCGCCCAGCAGCACACGCCGGTCGAGCTCGAGAACGGGAACGTGCTGGTCTTCGACAACGGCACGATGCGGCCGGGCGTGTCGTCGCATTTCTCGCGGGTGGTCGAGGTGGATCCGGCCACGAACGCCATCGTCTGGGAATACCGCGATCCCAACGCGCCCAGCTTCTTCTCCCCCTACATGGGCGGCGCGCAGCGGCTGGCGAACGGCAATACCTTCGTCACCGAGTCCTCCACCGGGCGTCTCTTCGAGGTCACGCCGGCGGGGGAAGTGGTCTGGGAATTCATCATCCCCGAATTCGGCCCCTACCCCGAGCCGGGGATGGACCGGATGATCGGCGGCAATCACAACAGCGTGTTCCGCGCCTGCCGTTATGCGCGGGAGGACGTGTCGTGGCTGTAGTGGAGATGATGACCGACCGACGCCCCCCCTCCGCCGCCGGCGCCCCGCGCGCCGGGATCGCCGCGCGCCTGCCGGCGATCGGGCGGAGCCTCGCCGGCCCCCTGCGCCCCGCGATCAGCCTGGGCTTCGTGCTGGCGATCTGGGCCGGGGTCTCGGCCTCCGGCTCGGTGAACGAGACGCTGTTCCCCGCGCCCTGGACCGTGGTCGAGGCCTTCGGCGAGATGGCCGCGCAAGGCGTCCTGATGAAGGATCTGAGCGTGTCGCTGGGCCGGGCGGCCGTGGGCTTCCTGATCGGCGCCACGCTGGGCGTGGCCGTCGGGCTGGCGACGGGGCGCACGAAGCTGTTCCAGATCCTGCTGGGGCCGTTCCTGACCCTGATGCGCCCGATCCCGGCCATCGCGCTGGTGCCCGTCGCCATCGTGTGGTTCGGCATCGGCGAGGGCTCGAAGCACTTCGTCATCGCCTACACGGTGTTCCTGACGGTGTGGTTCAACACCCACCACGGCATGCAGTACGTGCCCGAGATCTACATCCGCGCCTCGCGATCCCTCGGCGCCTCGCGCCTGCGGGAGTTCGGGCTGGTGGTGATCCCGGCCGCCGCGCCGCACATCGTGGCGGGCCTGCGGCTGGGGGTGGCGCTGGCGCTGCTGAGCCTGGTGGCGGCGGAGCTGACCGGCGCCTCCTCGGGCATCGGCTACCGCCTGCAGGAGGCGCGCCAGTACGTGCGCACCGACCGGATGTTCGCCCTTCTCATCGTCCTCGGCCTCGTGGGGGCCGTGGTGGACCAGATCGTGCACCGCATCTCGCGGCGCCTCGTGCACTGGGAGCAGGCGTGATGCAGAGCGCCACCAGAGGCCTCGTCGAGATCGACCACGTCGCCATCGACTTCCCCGGCAAGGACGGCCCGACCCGCGCCCTGACCTCCACCGCCCTGCGGCTGGAGCCCGGGACCTTCACCGCGATCATCGGGCCCTCGGGCTGCGGGAAATCCACGCTGATGAACGCGGTGGGCGGGTTCCTCGCGCCCTCCGAGGGCCAGATCCGGGTCGACGGCCGGCCCGTGGCCGGGCCGGACCCGGAGGTGGGGGTGATCTTCCAGCAATACGCCCTGTTCCCCTGGTTCACCGCGCTCGGCAACGTCAAGTTCGCCCTGCGCCGGCTGGGCCTGCCTAGGCGCGAGCTCGAGGCCCGCGCCCGCGCCGCGCTGGCCGAGGTGGGGCTGGCGGGGCAGGAGCGGAAATATCCCGGCCAGCTTTCGGGGGGCATGAAGCAGCGGGTGGCCATCGCGCGCACCTTCGCCGCGGGCCCCAAGGCGCTCCTGATGGACGAGCCCTTCGGGGCGCTCGACGCCCAGACCCGGTCCCGCATGCACGAGCTGCTGACCCAGGTCTGGCGGGCGCACCGGGCGACGGTGCTGTTCATCACCCATGACGTGGACGAGGCGCTGGTCCTCGCCGACCGCATCCACGTGATGTCCCCCGCGCCCGGGCGGATCGTCGAGACCCTCGACCTCGACCAGCCCCGCCCCCGCTCCGCCGCGCGCTTCGACGAGGTCCAGCTCGCCGCCCGCGCCCGGATCCTGGACCTGCTTCGCGGCGAGCCCGAGCGGCTCGCGGCCTGAGACCTTCGTCCCGACGTCCCCTTTCGGAGATCCCGAGCATGAAACGCGCCTTCCTGGCCGCCGTCGCGGCCGCTTCCCTCTCCCTTCCCTCCCTCGCGAGCGCCGCCGACAAGCTGGTCTTCGCCTGGACCCCCAACCCCCAGACCCCGCAGGTCGACGTGGCCCTGGCGAAGGGCTACTTCGAGGAGGCCGGGGTGGAGGTCGAGATCGTCTCCTTCCCCTCGGGCCGCGAGGGGTTCGAGGCGCTGATCGGCGGGCAGGTGGACGTGGCCTTCATGGCCGAGTTCCCCGCCGCCGTGGGCATCCTGCGGGTGCAGGACTTCCGGGTGATCGGCGACCTCGCGCGCTACCGCGGCTCGCGCATCATCGGCAACGCGCAGGCGGGGCCGCTGGCGACGCCGGCGGACCTGGCGGGGCGCGACATCGGCACGGTGATCGGCACCAACGTCGACTACTACCTCTCGAAAGTGCTGGAGGGGGCGGGCGTCTCGGCCAACGTGATCAACGCAGGCCCCGCCGACCTGGCCCCCGCGGTGGCGCGGGGCGACGTGGACGCGATGGTCACCTTCCCCACCTTCTACGCCGCCGCGAAGCAGGCGCTGGGGGACGAGTACGTCGAGCTGAAGGCCCCGGGCTACGCGGTGCACTACATCCTGTCGGCCAACGGCGAGGCGCTGCGCGAGCGGCCGGAGGTGTTCAACGCCTTCATGCACGCGCTGTGGAAGGCGGACGAGGACGTGGCCGCGGATCCCTCCGCCGCCCAGGACGCGGTGCTGGCCAACCTGCAGGGCGCCATGCCCAAGGAGGCGCTGGCGGCGATGTGGTCGGAGGTGGAGATCGGCCTCGAGCTCGACCGCGAGCTGCTGGACCTGATCGTGGACGAGGCCGCCTGGATCGTGGGCAAGGGCATCGTCAAGGCCGAGGCCCCCTCGACCGGGACGGTGATGCAGTTCTTCGAGGGCGCGCCGCTCGCCGCCTCCGACGCCGCCGCCGTCTCCCTCGACTGAGCCCCGCCCCCCTCGCCCTCCGTCCGCGGGGGGCGAGGGGGCGGGCGGCGAGAGGCCCCGGGTCAGGCCCGGAGTCCACGCCTCGCGGGGCTGACCGGGCGCCCCCCGGCGGCGGCGTCAGACGAACTGGAAGTCGCCGGCGTCCAGTTCCGCGGCCGCGACGCCCTTCAGGAGCAGGTCGACGCCCTTGCCGGTGACATGGGCGTCGCCGCCGACGTCGGCGATCTCGAGCACTCCAAACCCCTTCACCCGGGCCATGACCACGAGCTCGCCCGCCTCGAAGTCGAGGATCCTGTCGGCGCCGCCGCCGCGGGCGTAGCGGAACTCGTCGATGCCGCCGCCCCCCTTCAGCCGGTCGTCGCCGCCCTGCCCGTCCAGCAGGTCCGCGCCCGCGCCCCCCGCCAGCCGGTCGCCGCGCCCGCCGCCGCGCAGCAGGTCGTCGCCGCCGCCGCCCTTGAGCGTGTTGCGCGCCGCATTGCCGGTCAGCCGGTCGTCGCCGCCGCCGCCGACCGCGGTCTCGATCGTCACCCCGTAGGCGATGGCGAGGTCGTTGGCCGCGCCGAGGGAGGAGAACGCCCCCTCCCGCAGGTCGATCTTCGCGGCGGACGGGCCGCGGTGGACGATGGCGTCGCGCCCGCCCGCGTCCCAGATCACCGCGCTCTCGCCCCGGTCGGGGGCGGTCCAGCGGGTGCGGCCGAGGTTCGCCTGCGCGTTCTCGCCCCAGCGGGCCTGCAGGGCGGCGACGTCGTAGATCATCAGCGTCGCGGGGTCGTGGCGCCCGTCGACATAGGACATCACCGTGAAGTCGGTGGTGTCCTCGCGCCGGGACAGGAACGGCCCCGGCGCGCCGCCGTAGTCGCCGGGGTGCTTGAGGCCGAGGGCATGGGCGATCTCGTGCATCAGCAGCGGATGGTCCGCGCTCATGTCCGAGCGCATCGCCACCCAGCCGTTCCAGTCGTCGCCCTGGTAGCGGAAGCTGCCCCAGCCGGCCGAGCCGCCGAGGTCGTCGGCGCGGTAGAAGGCGAGGTCCGCCGCCTCGCCCTTGCGGGCCGGGCGGAAGGCGATGTCGAGCGTCTCGGCGAATTCGTCCATCGCCGCTTTGGCGGCCTGCTTGCCCTCCCGCGTCCAGCCGCGGTAGCCGGAGATGAAGCCGGCCGGCGGCGCCTCCGGATCGGGCTTCGCTTCGAAGGAATAGACGAAGGTCGCGCCCTCGGGCGTCGGGCCGCCGCGGTAGGAGACCGCCTCGATCCGCGCCTCGAGCTGCCTGGGCGAAAGCCGCTGCGGAACCCCCATGAAACCCCTCCTGCCCCCTGCTCGTTCGGCGGTCCGGGACCCCTCCCTCGCCGCCGGGGCACGCTAGCCCTCCGCGGGGGGCGGAGCAATCGCCGCGCGGGGCGCGGACGTGAGCGTCCGGCGAGCCGCGGCGCGGCCGGCTCGCGCTGCGGTGGCGCGGAAACAATGCCCGGCGCGCCTGCGGATCGCGAGGGTTTGAGCGGAGAATCAGCCTTTACGCGATGGATCGCCGCGGTTTCCCGGCGCGATCATCTTGGAATTCAGCCTGAATTCAGGTTAAACGACCAAGGGAGAGCGCCATGGCGACTCGCGGCGTCGCGTTGGGGAATCGCGGGGTCGCCAAGCGACAGTGCAAGCACGGAAAGCGAGGGGCGCCGTGCTCTGGGGGAATCCGCACGGCAGGAGACCGGGGCGAGTCCGTGTTTGGGGATGCAGGCGACATGAAGTTTCGAGCCAGGGCCTTCTCGGTGGTTCTCGCGGCCGCCGTGGGAACCACGCTGGTGGGGTGCGATTCCGCGGAGGAGCGGGCGCAGGCCCATCTGGAGAGCGGCCTCGCGCTGATGGAGGAGGGCAAGCCCTTCCAGGCCCAGCTCGAGTTCCGCAACGCCATCAAGCTGCAGCCCGAGAACGTGACGGCCCGCTACGAGCTGGTCAAGTTCTACAAGGACACCAACAACATCAACGGCGCGGTGAACGAGCTGCGCGCGATCCTGGGCCAGCAGCCCGACCATATCGACGCGCGCATCGACATGGCCGAGATCATGCTGGTCGCCAACCAGCTCGACGAGGCCGAGACCAACATCGCCGTGGCGATGCAGCACCGCCCCGAGGACCTGCGCGTGCGCGCCATCCGCGCCTCGATCGACTACAAGCGCGGCGACCGGGAAGAGGCCCTGGCGCTCGCCGACTCGGTGCTGGAGGAGGACCCGTCCTCGGTCACCGCCCGCCTGGTGCGGGTCGCCTGGCTGGTCGACGAGGGCCGGGATTCCGAGGCGCTGGAGACGCTGGACGCGGGCCTCGCGCTCGACGAGGGGGACCTCTCGTTCAACGTGATCCGCCTGGGCCTGCTGGAGAAGCTGGACCGGGTCGAGGACATCGGCCCGCAGCTGATGCGCCTGGTGGAGCATTTCCCCAAGACCGACCGCTTCCGCGAGGCGCTGGCGCGCTGGCACTCGCTGCGCAACGAGTTCGACGAGGCCGAGGCGCAGTACCGCGCCATCGCCGAGAACAACCCCAAGGACTTCCAGAAGTCGCTGGACGTGGCGCGCTTCCTCAACGCCGCCCACGGGCCGGCCCGGGCGCGCGAGGAGCTGGTGCGCCTCGCCTCGCAGCCCGACGCGCTGGTGGAATACGACCTCGCCATCGCCGCCCTCGACATCCGCGAGGGCGACGAGGCGGCGGCGGCCGAGAGGCTGGACAAGGTGATCGCCGCCCACAAGGGCACCGAGGGCGGCGGCAAGGCCGCGATGGAACGCGCCAAGATCCACATCCGCAACGAGGAATACGCCGCCGCCGACGCGCTGCTGGACGAGCTTCTGCGCGTCGACCCGAAGAACGCCGCCGCCCTGACCCTGCGCGCCTCGCGCTACCTGGTGGTGGACGACAACGAGCGGGCGATCCGCGACCTGCGCACCGCGCTCGACGTGGCGCCGGACGACGTGCAGATCATGATGATGCTCGCCTCCGCCTACGAGCGCGACGGCAGCCGCGAGCTGGCGCTGGAGCGCATGGCCGCGGCGGTGCAGCGCTCGGAGTTCGAGCCCTCGATCGTGCTGCGCTACACCCAGGCCCTGGTCGAGGCGCAGAAGATCGACGTGGCCGAGAGCCTGCTGATGGACGCCATCAAGCGCCAGGGCGACCGGCGCGAGCTGCTGGTGTCGCTGGCCCAGATCAAGCTGCGCCAGCAGCAGTGGCGCGCCGCCGAGCAGGTCGCCCAGCGCCTGCGCGCCCTCGACCCCGAGGACGAGGCCGCCGCGCGGATCGAGGCGGGCGCGGCCCTGGGGCAGCGCAACTTCTCGCAGAGCGCCGACATCCTCGAGGGCCTGGTGACCAAGGGCAAGGACGGCGACGCCGGCATGATCTCGCTGGTGCGCGCGCTGCTGGCGGGGGGCGACGTCGACCGGGCGGTGAACTTCCTCGACCAGCGCCTGGTCGAGAACCCTCAGGACGTCACCGCGCTGGTGCTGCGCGCCTCGATCCTGTCGGGCCGGGGCGAGCTGGAGCTGGCCGAGGAGGACCTGCAGCGCGCCATCGAGCTGGAGCCCGACAACGCCGCCGCCTACGCCAGCCTGGCGCGCATCTACAACTCGATGGGCCGCACCGACGAGATGTCGGCCGCCCTCGAGAAGGGCGTGGCGATGAACGACGACGACATCGCCCTGCGCCTGACCCAGGCGATGCAGGAGGAATACGCCGGCGACTTCGACGAGGCGATCGAGATCTACGCCGAGCTCTACCGCGAGCGGCCGAACTCGGCGGTGGTGGCGAACAACTTCGCCTCGCTGCTGGCCGACCACCGCGCCGACGACCCCGAGCAGGTGCAGCGCGCCTTCAACATCGCCAAGCGCTTCCGCGATTCCAAGCAGCCGCACCTGATGGACACCTACGGCTGGCTGCTGCACCTGACCGGCGCCAGCGCCGATGCGCTGCCGATCGTGCGTGCGGCGGCGGAGGGGCTGCCCACGAACCCGCTGGTGCAGTATCATCTGGGCGTCGTGCTGGCCGCCAACGGGCAGCTCGCCCAGGGCCGCCAGCAGATCGAGCGGGCGCTGCAGCTGTCCGAGCAGGTGAACTTCGCCCAGAAGGAGCTCGCCGAGCAGGTGCTGGTGCGCATCGACGCGCTGGAGGCCGAGGCCCTGCGCCAGCGCGAGGAAGAGGCCAAGAAGCGCGACGCCGCGAAACAGGGGGTGACCCAGTGAGGCGATGCCGCCGGTTCAAGACCGCCCGGGCGACCGGGCGCGCCGCCGCGGCGGCCCCCCCGACGGGAGGGCCGCCGCGTGCGTGATCTGTCGCGTTTGTACAATGAGCATTTCGGGCTGAGCGAACGGCCCTTCTCGTTGCTGCCGGACCCGGATTTCCTGTATTGGGCCCCGCCGCACCGCAAGGCCTACACGATGCTGGAATACGGCATCGCGGCCCATTCGCCGATCACCATGATCACCGGCGAGATCGGCTCGGGCAAGACCACGCTGGTGCGCAAGCTGCTCGACGACATGCCCCAGGATTTCTCGGTGGGGCTGATCTCCAACGCCCAGGGCGACCGAGGGGAGCTGCTGCACTGGGTGCTGATGTCGCTCGACCTGCCGGTGGAGCCGGGGCTGAGCTATGTGCAGCTGTTCAAGCAGTTCCAGACCTTCCTGATCGACGAATACGCCGCCGGCCGCCGCACCGCGCTGATCTTCGACGAGGCGCAGAACCTCTCGCCGCTGGCGCTCGAGGAGCTGCGGATGTTCTCGAACATCAACGCCGACAAGGACCAGCTGCTGCAGCTGATCCTGGTGGGCCAGCCGGAGCTGCGCGACCTGGTGCGCCAGCCGATCCTGCAGCAGTTCGCCCAGCGCATCGCGGCGGAGTTCCACCTGCGCGCGCTGACCGCCGAGGAGGCGGACGAATACATCCTCCACCGCCTGCGCCATGCCGGCGCCGACCGGGAGATCATCGACGGCGAGGCGCGCCATCTGATCCACCTGGCCGGGCGCGGCATCCCGCGGCTGATCAACCAGCTGTGCGACTACGCGCTGGTCTACGCCTTCTCCGAGGACCGTCCCCTGGCCGACGCCGCCCTGGTGCGCGAGGTGCTGGAGGACCGCCGCCAGTCGGGCGTCTTCGCCGCCGTCACCGGCGGCGGCGCCGAGGCGGCGCTGGGCCTGCCGCATCCCGCCCAGGGCTGGAGCGCCCCCGCCCCCGGCCCCGGCCCCGCCGGCGGCGGCTGGGACCGGCCCGCGCCCGCCCACGGCGGCCGGGACGCGTCCGGGCATGCGTCCGGGGGCGAGCCGACCTCCTCCTCCGGGCCGTCGTCGCAGGACGGCGCGCAGGGGGACCCGAACATGTTCCACGGCGTATGGGACCGCAACGGATGACCCGCCGCGTCCGGCTTTCAAGGGGCGAGCCATGCTGAACGACCTGGATCCGCGTTACCTGCTGTCGATCCTGCTGCGCAGGTTCCCGATCTTCCTGCTGACGGCGGTGCTGATCTTCTCGGGCTTCGCGGCGGCGGCGGTGCTGCTGCCCGCGGCCTACACCTCGCGCGCGCGGATCCTGGTGGAAAGCCAGCAGATCCCCACCGACCTGGTGCAGTCGACCGTGCGCAGCCACGCGGCCGAGCGTCTGCGGGTGATCCAGCAGCGCCTGATGACCCGCGACAACCTGCTCGAGATCGCGGCCCAGTACGACGTGTTCCGCGGCGAGCCGGACATGACCCCCACCGAGATCGTGGCGGCGATGCGCGACCAGTCGCGCTTCGACAGCGAGGTGCTGGGCGGCGGCCGCGACGGCGGCATGGCGATGACCTTCACCATCTCCTTCTCGGCGCGCGATCCCAACGTCACCGCGCGGGTGACCAACGAGTACGTGACCCGCATCCTCGAGAACAACCTGAAGCTGCGCACCTCGCGCGCCGCCGACACCTACGAGTTCTTCGAGCAGGAGAGCCAGCGCCTGGGCGGCGAGCTGACCGCCATCGAGAGCCAGATGGTGGAGTTCAAGCGCGCCAACCGCGCCACCCTGCCCGAGACGCTGGAGTTCCGCACCAACCAGGTGCAGCGCGTGCAGCAGCGCATCCAGCTCCTCGACCGCGAGATGGCCGACCTGCGCGAGCAGCGCAAGACGCTGGTCGAGCTGAAGGAAGACCCCACCGCGCTGCTCGACAAGGAGCGTCCGCTGACCCCCTCCGAGCGGGCCCGCGACGAGCTGGAGCGCGAGCTGCAGCTGCGCAGCGCCGTGCTGTCGGAGACCCATCCCGAGATCCGGGCCCTGAAGACCCGGCTGCAGGCGATGGAGAAGCTGATCGCGATCGACGTCGCCAAGCAGGAAGAGGCGATCCGCAACGACTCCTCGGAATTCATCGAGGAGAAGCTGCAGGAGACCAACCAGCAGATCACCCTGATCGACACCCAGCTCGACCAGATGGCCGACGAGATCGCGGAGCTGGAGCGCCAGGAGTCGGAGCTCGAGCGCTCGATCGCCGAGACGCCGAACACCCAGATGGCCCTGAACGCCCTGCAGCGGAACTACGAGAACCTGCAGGGCCAGTACGACAGCGCCCGCTCCAAGCTGGCGGTCTCGGCCACCGGCGAGCAGCTCGAGCTCAAGCAGCAGGCCGAGCGCTTCGAGGTGATCGAGCAGGCGCAGGTCCCCGACGCGCCCGACAAGCCCAACCGTCTGAAGATCCTGCTGGCGGGCTTCGGCGGCGGCGCCGGCGCGGGCCTGGGGCTGGTGTTCCTGCTGGAGTTCCTGAACCGCGCCATCCGGCGGCCGTCGGACATCATCTCGACCCTCGACATCCAGCCGCTGGCGGTGATCCCCTACATCTACACCGACGCCGAGGTGCGTCGCCGCTCGCGCCTGCGCTGGACGATCATCGTCCTCAGCGTGGCGACCATCGTCGCGGCCACCGCGCTGGTGCATGTCTACTACATGCCGCTGGACCTGATCGGCGCGAAGATCGTCGAGAAGACCAAGATCGACTCGCTCATGGACCTGGTGAGGTCCCGCCTGAGGCTCTGACGCCTGCGCGCCCCGGCCCGCGCCGGGGCGCGAGACCTCCGTCCGCGTCGCGTCCCTTCGAAAGGCCCCGAGACCCATGGAACGCATCAAGGCCGCCATCAACCGCGCCAAGCAGGCCCGCGCGGCCACGCTGGGCGAGGCGCCCGTCGCGCCGCCGCGCACCGACTTCGAGACCTACGAGACGCCGCCGGGCTGGCTCGCCCTGCAGCAGATCGAGCCGGACGAGGAGGTGCTGGCGCGCAACCGCGTGGTCACCTTCACCAAGGACGATCCCGCGCACGTGCCCTTCGACATCCTGCGCACCAAGATCCTGCGCATGATGGAGGCCAACAACTGGAAGACCATCGCGGTCACCTCGCCGACCATGTCCTGCGGCAAGACCATGATCGCGACGAACCTGGCGTTCTCCTTCGCGCGCCAGCGCAACACCCGCTGCGTGATCTGCGACGTGGACCTGAAGCGGCCGCAGGTGCGCAAGGTCATCGGCCTCGACAGCCAGCTGTCGATGGGCGACTACCTGATGGGCGGCGTGCGGCCGGAGGAGTTCTTCATCCGCATGGGCGACAACCTCGCCGTCGGGCCGACCTCGCAGTCGTTCCGCCACTCGGCCGAGCTGCTGCAGCACCCCGACGCGGCCGAGGCGCTCAAGGAGATGGACCGGGTGCTGAAGCCCGACGTGACCATCTTCGACCTGCCGCCGATGCTCGCCTCGGACGACGCGATGTCGTTCATGAACTACGTCGACTGCGCCCTGCTGATCGCCGCGGCCGGCACCACCAAGGTGCGCAACCTCGATGACTGCGAGCGGCAGCTGTCGGAGATGATCCCGATCGCCGGCGTGATCCTGAACAAGTACGCGCTGAACTCCGAGTCCTACTCGTATTACGAGTACGACTACATGTGATCGGCCCCGCCCCCCGGACGGAGCCCCGCGGCCCGCGCCCCCGGCGCGGGCCGTTCGCATTTTAGCGACCGCGGGGCCGCGTTAACCCCGGTTACGAACGATTCGCTCACCCCGAGCGACGATGGTGCCCCCCGAGAGCGAACCGAAGGGGAACCATCGCATGGGCAAGTCCGTCTCCCGCGCCAGGCTGAGCGCCGACCGCATCGACATCCGCCACGCCGACGGCACGCGCGAGACGCTGAAGGACGGCGTCTATCGCCTGAAGGAGAAGCGCGGCGAGGACGTGCGCCGCGTGGCGACCGAGGAGGACGTGGCGCGCCTGCTGGAGATCGGCGCGGCCGCCGACGTCCAGATCCGCCTGCTCGCCGACGGGTCGGAGTGGAAGCTGACCCCCCGCTTCATCGGGATCTCCTGGCCCGACGGCTCCGAGGAGAAGGTGCAGGGCGAGCGCTACGAGTTCACCGACGCCGCGGGCGAGGAGACCGAGCGCCCGGCGACCGGGGACGACCTCGCCCGCCTGCAGGCGCTGGGCGAGGGCGAGCTGGCCGCCACGGACGCGGACGACGACGAAGACGAGGGGCCGAAGCCCGAGCGCGGCGGGCGCCGCGACGACGACATGAAGGGCGACGACGGCGACGACGCCTTCGCGGCCGGCGGCGGCGACGACCGGGTGCGCGGCGGCGGCGGCGACGACGAGATCTCCGGCGGCGCCGGGCGCGACCGGCTGCGGGGCGAGGACGGGGACGACGACCTCTCCGGCGGCGACGGCGACGACCGGCTCGAGGGCGACGCGGGCGTCGACCGGCTGTCGGGCGGCGCCGGGCGCGACCGGCTCTCCGGCGGCGACGACGGCGACTGGCTGGACGGCGGCGCGGACGACGACCGGCTCGACGGCGGCAAGGGCGACGACGCGCTGCTGGGCGGCGAGGGCCGCGACCGGCTGAAGGGCGGCCAGGGCGACGACGTGCTGACCGGCGGCGCGGGCGACGACCGGCTGTGGGGCCAGGACGGCGCCGACCGCTTCGTCTTCGCGGCCGGCGACGGCGACGACCGCATCCACGACTTCGAGCTGGGCGTGGACGTGCTGGACCTGACCGCCTTCGGCTTCGCCGCGCCCTTCGACCTCGCCTCCCTCGCCAGCGAGGACGGCGACGGCGTGCGCCTGACCCTGGACGGGAGCACCTCGGTCCGGCTCGAGGACATCGCCCTCGGGGACCTTGCGGAGGTCGACATCCTGGTTTGAGCGCCACGCCCCCGGGCATCCCCCCACCCGAACCCTGCCGGCGGCGGCGCTCCCGCGCGGCAGGGCGCCCGGCGCGGTCCCCATCCGGGGCCGCGCCGGACTGCGTTTCAGGGGCTCAGTTGCGGTCGCGGATCGAGCCGACGATCAGCAGCGCGATCGACCAGGTCAGCAGCAGCCCCACGAACACCGCCAGCGTCCAGACGATGCGGCGGGGATACTCCGCCTCCTGCGCGAGCGTCGGGGCGATGTGGGTGGCGAGATAGCGCTGCGTGCGCCGCGCCTCGGCCTTGGCGGCCTCCAGCGAGGCCTGGGCGGCGGTGTACATGTTGGTCGCCAGCTCCAGCTCCACCTGCAGCCGCTCCTGCTCGCCCGCGGCTTCGGCGAGCGTGGGGCGGGCGCCGGGGGCCGGGGTCTGGCCGACGCCGGGATCGGCGGCGATGCGCGCCTCCTCCGCCGCGATCTGGGCGTCGAGCGAGGCGATCCGCCGGCTCAGCGCCGAGAGCGTGGGGCTGTTGGCGCCCAGCAGGTCCTTGCGGCTGTCGAACTCGGCCTGCGCCTCCGAGCGGGCGGAGCGCAGCTGCGAGATCAGCGCCATCTGCTGGGTGATGTCCGAGGAGATGTCCGCCGTCCCCTGGTCGGAGCGGAATTCCTGCAGCGCGAGGCGCGTGCGGCGGATCCGCTCCTCGGCCTCCACCAGGTCGGCTTGGGCG
>Ga0310345_10001775_pt1 | contig 23096 bp, 15 predicted proteins | sample HC15DNA20500_MG_FD_204667 | JGI IMG/M metagenome (GOLD analysis project Ga0310345, IMG submission 204667) | Marine microbial communities from station ALOHA, North Pacific Subtropical Gyre - HC15-DNA-20-500_MG | ecosystem: Environmental > Aquatic > Marine > Oceanic | place: Pacific Ocean: North... | reverse complement strand
CGCTTAGCGGGCTCGAACCGGGCATGAACCGCCTTGTGGGAGAGGAAAAGAAAGAACGGCTTCTCAAGTGAGCGGCCCTCGAGCCATTCGATCGCGTAGTCAGTCAGCTCATCGGTGATATAACCCTTCTGCGGCACACGCTTACCGTTGACGTTGAAGGTCGTCCTGCGAGCCGGATAGTAGCGCCCCTGGCCCCTGAAGCTCACCCAGTGATCAAAGCCCGGGCGCGGATCGTCGCTCTGGCCGCCCATATGCCACTTGCCGACGAAGGCCGTCTCGTAGCCCGCCTTCTGGAGAAATTGCGGGAAGAAGATCGTCCCCGGGGGGGCGAGATCGTTGTTGTCGACCACGTTGTGATGATGCATGAACAGGCCGGTAAGAATCGACGCGCGGCTGGGGGAACACAGGGAGGTGGTGACGAAGGCGTTGGGGAAATGGGCGCCGCCGGAGGCGAGAGCGTCGAGCTGGGGAGTCTTCAGGAAGGGGTGGTCAAGAAAGCCGATGGCATCGTAGCGATGGTCATCGGCCAGGACGAAGATGATGTTCCTGGGGCTCGCTCCTTCGACCCTCTTCAACTCGAGATTCTGCCGGTTGTCCTCGCCGAAAGCCGCCCCCGGTGACGGGAACGTCAGCATTGCCACTGCGATAAGAAAGCGCCTGCTCAGATGCCTCAAGAGATCCTCCCGTTCATTTCCATTTCCTTCAAAATCAATCACCCTCCGGACCGGAAAACTCATTCGTCCGGGCCCGCCTCAGGACCGCCGATTGTCTTGCCCCCACACCATCGAATCAAGCCCTTAGTCCGGGCTTCGAGACAAGGGGCGGTAACATTCCGCCTGGTCCTGTAACCCGCCCGAACGACTCTTATCGGTTAGCCCTAAGCCTTTACTTCTTAAGGCTTTGTGCCTGACGGCCCGGGGCTCCGGACGCATCCGGGTCCTCGTTGTATATTTCTCCACCCCAGCCCGCGGGTCTGAAGGGCGCCGGGGAACCTGAAAACGAGGCAACGGGCGGAAGATGTCCTGCGAAATCACCACATACGGCGACGGAGGTTCGGCGATCGGGCCGGGCCCCAGGCAAGGCGGCTTGTTTTCCCTCAGCCACCTGGTGCTGCAGATGGTTTTGACCTGCCTGGTCTTCTACCTCTGGTCATCCCCCCTGGCGCAACCGATCAAGCTCATGGTGGTGCTCTTTCACGAGATCAGCCATGGAGTGATGGCCCTCTTCACCGGTGGAAAAATCATCTCGATCCTGATTACCGCAGATGAAGGCGGCGCCTGCGAAACCGAGGGCGGCAGCGAGGCGCTGATCGTCACCGCCGGCTACCTCGGCAGCATGTTCGTCGGGGGAATGCTGCTCTACCTTTCCCGAGCCAAGCATTTCGTCCCGCTGGTTTTCGGGCTGCTGACGCTGATCCTCGTCGCCGCCATCACAACGGTTATCCGCGACTCCTATTCCCGCACCTTCGCCTCCGGTCTCGCGGTCTTCTTCGTACTCTGCGGATTCCTGGCCCCCTCGACCATCGGCGCCCTCCTGCTGAGGCTGATCGGGACCTTCACCTGCCTCTATTCAATCTTCGACATCTACTGGGACGTCCTGGCCGACCAGGGATCCGCCTTCAACCAGAACGATGCCGTGGCCTTCTCCCAGTTGACCGGGATGGAGCCCCAGATCGTCGGCCTCGCCTGGCTGATCGGATGTCTCGTCTTCTTCCTCCTGGTCCTGAAAAACATTCTCCATTCCGAGGAAGAGCTTCCCGAGCCGGAAATCATCCGGGAGAGGGAATCCTTCAACCTGCCCGGCGTCTAATCGAGCGCCGCCCACTCCCCGCCAGGGCCCTGCTCGAGAGCGTCCCATCCCTTCTGCTCGATGATGGAATGAAAGACCGCGGGAAGCGGCGCCTCCAACAGCAGCGAACGACCCGTCACAGCCGCGGGCAGGCCCAGGCGCCAGGCATGGAGAAGAAAATAACCGGCCCCGAAGCGCTCGCGAAATTGCTGCGCCGGCTTCGGCTTTCCATAGCGCAGGTCCCCGGCGAGCGGGCGACCTGAACGGGCCATGAGCGCCCGGATCTGGTGCGTCCGCCCTCCCTCCGGCTTCACCTCGACAAGGCTGAGGCGGTCATCTCCCCGCAGGCGCCTGTAGCTGAGGCTGGCGGGCAGATGGCGGTAGCGGCCGCGGAGCTTCGAGCGGATCTTGCCCTTGAGCTCTCCCGCCGCCGGCATCGGCCCGGCGACGACGGCGAGATAGACCTTGGTGACGCCGCGCTCCTCGAAGGCCCGCTTCGCAGCGCGCGCCGCCGATGTCTTGACCGCCAGCAGCAGGGCCCCGGAGGCCTCGAGGTCGAGGCGATGAACCGGGTGGATCTTGCTGCCGGGCCGGACATCGAGCAGCCCGGGATTCAGGCTGACCCATTCGCCGAGAAGGTCGGTCACGCCCACAGAGTGCCCGGTCCCCCGATGGACTGGCACCCCGGCCGGCTTATCGACACCGACCAGCCCGTGGCCGTGAAACAAGATACTCTGCGGATCGAACTCCAAAATCTCACTCCTGTGAAGACTACTGGCCGAAATATAAGCCGCCGTTTACGTGGATGACATCGCCGCTGATGTAGTCGGCGTTTGGCGAGGCGAGAAACGCCACCGCGCCGGCGACATCCTCGTTCGTTCCCGCCCGGGCCAGGGGCACGCCGGCGACCAGCTTCTCGAACATCTCCGGCGGGGTGTGGTCCTCGTGGAAGCGGTTGTCGATGATCCCCGGGGCTACACTGTTCACCTGGATGTTGCTCGAGCCGAATTCCTTCGTGAGGGTGCGGGCGAAATTCGAAACCGCCGCCTTGGCGGGACCGTAGTGCGGCGTGGTCGGCGCGCCGCCATTGTGCCCGGCCACGGAGGATATGTTGATCACCTTGCCGCCGCCGTGCCCGGTCATGACGGGAACGACCGCCTGGCACAAGAGGACCACGCTGGTGAAGTTGAGCCGGAGCGTCTCCTCGATCAGGTCGGGATCCAGGTCTCCCAGGAGGGCCCGCCGAATGATGCCCCCGGCGTTGTTGACCAGGATGTCAACCCGCCCGCCTCCAAACTCAACCGCAGCCTCTTTCAACGCCAGGATGTCATCCGGGCTGGTCACATCCGCCTTGACAGCCAGCGCCCGGCGGCCCAGGGCCTCTATTTCGACGACGGTCTGCCCGGCGGACTCTGCGCTCGAGTGGTAGTTAACCACGACGTCCGCCCCGTTGGCCGCCAGCTCCAGGCAGCAGGCGCGTCCTATATCGCGCCCGCCCCCGGTAACCAGGGCGATCTTTCCATCGATGCTGAATCCCATCTCGACCTCCGGAATAATAATGACAACTCGAGTTTTTCCATTTTGATGGAGGTCGGGTCCGCCAGCCTCCGGGCGAACAGATCTTGGCGGTCTCCGGGACTACGGCAAGTAAATTTCTTTTTTCCATTTCTTCCCAAGCCGCCCCGGCTCCGCCGGCGGTCTTTTTCGGCAGGGAATAACCAGCCCTGGATATGACCTCAGCTTCCAACTACTCACGCTATCCCCGCATAGGATCCCACCGGGACATCGACAGCTTTCGCGGGCATCTTCACGGGCTCTGCCCCGACATCCCCGCCGATGATGAGATCCTCCGCGGCGATGACTCTCCGCTGGCGCGAGAAATAGAGATCTGCGGAAGGGCCGCAGGCAACCGCTGGGCCATCCAGCCGATGGAGGGCTGGGATGGGACCGAGGACGGCAATCCCGGCGAGCTCACCCTGCGGCGCTGGAGGCGATTCGGGCTCAGCGGAGCGCAGCTGATCTGGGGAGGCGAGGCGGTCGCAGTGGACGCCTCCGGGCGGGCCAATCCCGGCCAGCTCGTCATCGCCGACCATACCCTCACCGGCCTCGATGGTCTTCGCTCGGCTCTTCTCGATTCTCACCGTGATCGTTTCGGCTCGGCGCCTGAACCCATCATCGGGCTCCAGATCACCCACTCCGGACGTTTCTCCCGGCCACATAAAGATGCCCCCCCCCAGCCTCGAATCGCCTACCGCCACCCGCTCCTTGACGAACGCGTCGGGGTGAACGATGACTCCGCGATCCTCAGCGACCCCGAGGTAGAAGGCCTTATCGAGAGCTTCGTCAATGCCGCCGTCCGGGCCGCCGCTCTGGGTTTTGAGTTTGTCGACATCAAACACTGCCACGGCTATCTTCTGCATGAATTTCTCGGCGCCCATACCCGGCAGGGGCCCTATGGAGGGTCCTTCGAGAACCGCACCCGGCTCCTGCGGGAGATCGTCGCCGGAATCCGCCGGGAAGCTCCCAGCCTCCACATCGCGGTTCGCGTGAGCATCTTCGACAGCATTCCCTTCCGGGCAGGCGCCGATGGCCGCGCGGGAGTGCCCGAGGACTCTCCCCGCGGCGAGCCCTACCGGCTGGGCTTTGGTGTCGACATGGCCAACCCGGTCGAGCCGGACCTCTCGGAGGGGCGAGCCTTTCTCGCCCTGCTCGAGGAGCTCGGCATCCGGCTCGTTAACCTCTCGGGTGGAAGCCCGTATTACAATCCCCACCTGCAGAGGCCGGCGCTTTATCCGCCCTCCGATGGCTACCTGCCACCGGAGGACCCCCTCGTGGGAGTGATCCGGCACCTGCAGGCAACGCGCGCGCTCAAGCAAGAGTTTCCAGACCTGGTTATCACCGGCTCCGCGCTCTCCTATCTGCAGGAATATCTACCCCATGTCGCCCAGGGCCTGGTCAGGGAGGGTTGGATGGATTTTGTCGGGATCGGGCGCATGGTCCTGAGCTACCCCGAGATGCCCGCCGACACCCTCGAGAACGGCAAGCTCGCGCGCAAGCGTATCTGTCGTACCTTCAGCGACTGCACCACGGCTCCGCGCGGCGGACTCGTCAGCGGCTGCTATCCCCTCGATGACGCCTACGGCTCACTTCCAGAGGCCGCGACCCTGCGCGAACTGAAAAAAGAGCGGCCGGACTGAACGCCGCCTAGTCTTCCTTCGAGGCCGACCGGGTGAGCAAACTGTAATAACCGCCATCGGAATCGACCCGGTGGGGCAGGAAGAGACGGGTGTCAAGCTCCACCAGGAACGGGCAGCGGCGCAGCAGGGCGGCCACCCGCTCCTCGTTCTCCTGCGGCTCGATCGAGCAGGTGGAGTAGACCAGGCGCCCTCCGGGCCGGAGGTGGCGCACGGCGGCATCGAGGAGCCCATCCTGCAATTCGGCGAGGGAGTTGAGGTCTTCTCTGCGCACCCTCCAGCGCGCCTCCGGGCGCCTGCCGAGCACCCCGGTATTGGAGCAGGGCGCGTCGACGAGGATATGGGTGAAGCTCTCGCCCAGCTCGATCGAGGCCGGCACGGTGGGCAGGGTCGCCGCCTTCCAGTTCCCCTCGAGCCCGGAAAGGTTCTCCTCGACAAGCGCCAGCCGGGACTCGCTGCGGTCTGTCGCCAGCAGGGAGCCTTCCGTCCCGAGGCGCTCGAGCAGCTGGACGGCCTTGGTGCCCGGCGCCGAACACAGGTCCAGCACCCTGGCCCCGGCCGGCGGGGCCAGGGCGGCGCCGATCTGTATCGCGGTCAGATCCTGGAATTGGATCCAGCCCTTCTCCAGCGCCTCCGATGGTCCGGGCCCGCCGCCGGCGAAGAGCACGGACTGTTCATCCTCCCCGGCCTCCACCTCGAAACCATCGCCTTGCAGAGCCTCGACAACCTCCGCGGGCGATGGGGCCCGGGCGGTGATCCTCGCGCATAGCCGCGGCGTACGGTTGCCGGCGATCAACAGCGCCCTGGCCTCCTGGGCCCCGAAGCGATCGAGCCATCCCTTTACCAGCCATCTCGGATAGGAATACTTGACGCTCAGGTGATCCACCTGGTCGAGACGCACCAGCGGCAGGACCGGGCGGCTGAAATGACAATAGCCATCGCGCACGGGGAGGATGCTGGGATCATCGGGCTCCGCCGGCTCATCCCCAGTCTTCCTGGTTATATCACCAATCAGCCGATGCAGGATCGCGTTGACGAAACCCACGTCTTTTCTGCCGATCCCCTGGAAAGATTTCATGCCCTCGAGGGTCTGGTTCACCGCCGCGTGCGCCGGCACCCGGCTGAGATAGACCAGCTGGTAAGCCCCCAGCCGAAGGGCCCAGCGCACCGGCGCACGCTGGCGATCCATCGACAGCTTAACGTAGATCTTCAGCAGGCGGTCGAGAGTGTTCTGATGGCGGAGAGCCCCATAGGAGATCTCCTGCAGGAGGTGGCGATCGCGGCGCTCGAAACGGCCGATGTGCTCCGACAGCACCTCGTCTACGAAGCGGCTGCCGGCCTCGGTTTCGCAGAGCAGCTCGAGCGCCGCCTTGCGTACCACGGCGTATTCGCCGGGGGCCCTTTCCTGTGAGAATTCTTCGTTCATCGCCGCACCTCTACAGAAGCCCTGAATTGGTCTCCCGGCTCGATCGGATTGCCCCGCATGAAGGCTGCCGCGTCCATCGCCGGCTTTCCCTCCCGCTGCAGCCCGAGGACCCGGAGAGCCCCCCGGCCGCAGGAGACGGAGAAACTCTCCGCATCCACCTCGTGAACGGTCCCCGGCGGCGGGCCCCCGGCCTCATCCCCGCCTGGTATCGAGCGCAGGATGCTCACCCTTTTCATCTTGCCCTGCAATGGACAAAGAAAGCCATGCGCCAGGGGCCAGGGGTTCATCGCGCGAACCAGATCGCATACCGAGCTTGCGGGCAGATCCCAGTCGATGAGCCCATCGGATTTTTTGAGCTTGGGTGCCAGGGTCGCGAGGCTCTCATCCTGGGCCTCCCCGGCGGCGTTCCCCGCGGCAATCACCGGCAGCTGCTCGAGGAGCAGGGCGGCGGAAAGCTCCGACAGGCGCACCTCCAGCTCGCCGGCGGTCTCCACCGGGTCGATGGCCGTGCGCGAGCAGGCCAGCACCGGGCCGCTGTCAAGGCCCCTCTCCAGCCTGAAAAGCGTCACGCCCGTTTCGTCCTCCCCCCCGAGGATGGCGTGAACCACCGGCGCCGCGCCCCGGTAGGCCGGCAGCAGCGAGGCGTGCAGGTTGAAGGAGCCCAGCGACGGCAAGGAAAGAACCTCCTCCCTGAGAATCTCTCCGTAATCAGCGACGATAAAGACGTCCGTGCCGATGGCGTCCATCTCCTCACGGAATTCAGGGGTGTTCACCGATTCGGGAGTACGGCAATCGACTCCCAACTCGAGCGCCCGGGCCTTGACCGGGTTCGGCCGCGGCTTGCGGCCCCGCCCCGCGGGCCTGTCCGGTCGGCTGACTACCCGGTGGAGCTCGAAGTCGGCCCCTCCCTGGTGGAGAACATCCAGGACAGGAATCGCGAAGGGACCCGAAGCGAGCAGAGCGACCTTCATTCCTCTCCCTCGCTGTCGTCCTCTTCAGCCGGCTCATCGGGCCCCGCCAGGGCCTCCTCTCCTTCGCCCCTGAGGAGATGTTTCTCGGCCGGCCCCGTACCCGCGGCATTGCCCTCCTCGGCCTGGAGACGACGGGTTTCTTCTTCATCCCTGCACTGGACCCGGATCTCCTGCCCGAGCTCATCCTGGATAACCTTGAGAACGTACTCCTTGGCGAGCTCCAGGATGGCGAGGAAATACCCGATGGCTTCGTTCTGCGTCCGAGCTCCCCTGAACAGATCCTCGAACAGGCAGCCCTCCTCCGGAGCGGCGCGAAGAGTCTCTTTCACCTCCTCGATGAATTCCGCGATCGGCCGATCCTCGAGCATGATCTCGTGGGGCACGCGCCGCCCAATCGCCAGCTGGATGCGATGGAAGGCTGTGAGCAGATCCCAGACATCTGTATTGCCCAGCGGCAGGGGCTCTGTAACATCCTCTGCATCGATGGACAGCTTCTGCGCGGGGCGCACGTACCGTCGCTTGTGCGCGTCGATCTTCTTTTCGAGCAGCAGCGCGCGCTCCTTGAATTTCTTGTACTCCAGGAGCTGCTTCACCAATTCCAGGCGAGGATCCTCGTATTCCTCGTCTTCACCTTCGAGAACTTCGCGCGGCAGAAGCAGCTTGGATTTGACCTCCATCAGGCGAGCCGCCATGACGAGAAATTCCCCCGAGACGTTGGGGTCGATCTCCCGCAGATAATCGAGGTGCTCATGGTATTGTTCGATCACCCTGGAAACCGGTATGTCAAAGACATCGACCTCGTCTTTTCGGATGAGGTAGAGAAGCAGGTCGAGGGGACCGCTATAGGTCTCTACCGTCGCGCGGAAATCCGGATGGGGTTTGGCCATCGATCCTCTTCCTGTCAAGAATCAGCCAGCCGGCCGGCGACCACCTGCAGGGCCTCGTCAATCTTGATCCGTTCCTGTTCGGTGGTGTCGCGGTCACGGATGGTTACCGTCCCATCCTCGAGGGACTCGCCATCAACGGTCAGGCAATAGGGGGTGCCGACCTCGTCATGGCGTGCGTAGCGCTTGCCCACCTGGTGCTGCTCATCGTATTTCGCATTGATGCCGGAATTGAAGAACTGCTGGACGATTTCCCTCGCCAGCTCCGGCATTCCATCTCTCTTTACCAGGGGCAGCACGGCGACCTTATAGGGCGCCAGGCGCGGATGCAGCTTCAGCACGCGCCGGGTCTTCACCTTGCCCTGCGCGTCCGGGCGCGGGCTGTCGTAGCAGAAGGCATCGAGGAGGTACATGAGCGTGGTCCTCGTGGCCCCCGCGGCCGGCTCGACCACATAGGGCGTGTAGTGAACGCCCTTCTTGCCCGTCTCCGGGTTTTCCTTCTCCGGGTCGAAATAGGTCAGGCGCACGCCGGAGTGCTCGGAGTGTTTCTTGAGATCGTAGTCGGTCCGGCTGGCGATCCCCTCGAGCTCTCCCCAGCCCCAGGGATACTCGTACTCGATGTCGTAGCAATCATCGGCGTAGTGGGCCAGCTCTTCGGGCTCGTGCTGGCGCAGCCGGAACCTCGAGGGGTCGTTGGCGTAACGCTGGTACCAGCTCAGGCGCTCGTCCTTCCAGAAATCGAGCGCCTCCTTTTGCTTGCCCGGCTCGACGAAGTACTCCATCTCCATCTGCTCGAACTCACAGGACCGAAAGATGAAATGCTCCACGGTGATCTCGTTGCGGAAGGACTTGCCCATCTGGGCGATACCGAAGGGCACCTTGAGAGAAAGCGCCTGCTGGATATTGGCGAACTGGACGAACATCGCCTGCGCGGTTTCCGGTCTCAGGTAGACGGCGTTCTCGCCGATCTTTTCCTCGATGATCGCCGTGGCCTCATCCCGGGAGAGAGCCTTGCCCTCGATGGCCCTGGCGAGCCGCTGGACCGGATCGACCGGCCCCAGGCTGGTGCGGAACATGAGGTTGAACTGCCTCTCGTCGCTCAGGAAGGGACAGCCGATCTCCGGGCTTACATACCCCCGGTAGGAGAATGTTTCAGCGGCCTCGTCGGAATCATCGGCGAAGAAGCCGAAGGTCTCTTCATCGATCACCTTCAGGCCCTCCAGAACCTTGCCCCTGCGCCTGAGCTCGATGCCGAAGCGCTCCGTGATGGCCTTGTGGTAGGCCTTCGCCTGCCCCTTGTCGCCGCAGGCGATCGGCAGGTCGGCCCCCGGCTCCGGCCTGGGGGCGTTGTCAGCACGGAACCGTTCCTTGCTGATAAGACAATCCACAAGCGGGTCGGCGAAACCAGCGAGGTGCCCTGACGCCTTCCAGACATTCGTATGCATGATGATCGAGGCATCGAGCCCTACGATATCTTCGCGCTCATGCACCATGGCACGCCACCATTCGTTCATGATGTTGCGCTTGAGCTCGGCTCCAAGCGGACCATAGTCATAACAACTCTTGAGGCCGCCGTAGATCTCGCTGGACTGGAAAATGAAACCCCGCTGCTTGCACAGCGAGATGATCTCCTTCATGAGGTCGAGCTCGTCTTCGGGAGCCGCCTGCGGGGCGTTCATTCGATCCTTGAGGTCCCTTCTGAGAAAAGCGGGAAAACGTTTAGAGCAAAAGAGTTGCGTCAGGAACGTGATTATTTCTCTCAGGCCCTTCAAGTCAACCTATATCAAGCCTCGACGGTAGCCGGGCCGGCCGACGCGGCCTCCTCATCCAGACAGGGAAACTGCGGGTTTCTCACCTGTAGTGTCTGGAAATCACCCCCTCCATCAACTAATCTTGGTAATTGTCAATTCCATGAATTGACCGGGCGGCGCAGGTCTTTTCGTCCCTGTCCCGGCCGCGAAAGTCGTTTGCAAGAACAGGGTCTTGCTGGGCGTGAACGATCGCCCCCGGCGACCGCTCTTCAGCGGGTTTAAACGAGTTCAAGACGCGCACGGCGCTCGCGGCATACGCGGATTGCCACATTCATATGGTTGGGAGGTTTCAATGTCCTGTCATCGGTTCGTTTCTCTATGTTCCAGAGTCCTTGCGGTCCTGATGTTGATCGCTTTCACGGCGCCCGCGGCGCGGGCCCAGACGGACGATAACGGTTTCTTCACCGAGTACCTGGTCGCCGCGGCCTACTCAGGTCCGGGCTGCAACCCGAACCAGCTGGCCGCCGCCGATTTCCTCTGCGATGGCGACAACAGCGAAAGTGACATCATCCCCGAAGAGGGACTCATCCTCATGCCCCCCGTCCTCGAAGCCGAGGATTGTGAAGGGAACGTCCCGCCAGCGCTTTTCGGTACCTTTCATCCCAGCGCGCCGCTGGATCTCGACGGTAATCTTCCGGTCGTCATCCAGATGACCGAGGGAGATCTGCTCAATTTCGAAACACAGGCCCCCGGTGCCGACAACGCCATGGGCTACGCCTGGGTCTACGTCGAGAACGTCACCGACTCTCCGCTTGTCATGAGAATGGGCATCGCCAGCGACGACACCATCCAGGTCAAGGTCAACCGGGTAGAGGTCTTCAGCCTCGGCGTCTGCCGCGGCTGGGGCGGAGCCGGCACCACCCAGAACACCTTTCCCGTCACCCTGCAGCCCGGCGGCAACCTCATCCAGTTCAAGGTCTGGGATGGCGGCGGCGGCTGGGGCATGAGGGCCCGCTTTGAAGATCCCTCCGGCTGTGGAGCGGTCCGCAGCGGCGATGGCCAGATCGAGGTCAGCGTCGAACCGCTCGAGCTCTGGCAATCTCCCGCCTCGCGATCGGTAAGCGTAGATGGAGAGGCTCCCGGAGAGGTGACGGCCAGCGTATCGATCGCCATCAACGCCGGCGGTGGATCCTACGACCTCGAAGAAAGCTACGACCGCGCCTGGGAGGTCAGTGACGTCTCCCCGGAGCCGACCGTGAACGAGCCCGGCAGGCTCGCCTGGGAAGGCATCACGGCGGCGACCGTCAGCTACACCCTGAGCCGCTCGGGAGCCTGGACCATCAGCAGCTTCTCCGGCACGGCGAACATCGGCGACACCGAATATCCGGTGGGCGGCGCAACGAACCTCTCAAGCGGCCTTTCCAGCCATGTCGGCGAGATTCTCGTGACCCCGGCCTATACGATGGCCGGTGGCGTCCAGGGCTGCAATATCAGCGTCGAGCAGATGAACGGCCCCTGGATTAACGATGCGGACGAGATCACCGATGAAACAATCATTCCCGAGGAGGGGCTGATCTTCAGTATCGACTTCGAAGGCGAGAGCCAGATCGCGGGGCTGGGGATCATGGGCCCCGACCAGGAAGCGCTCTTCCTCGACTTCCCCGGCGACCCGTTCAGCGAATCCATCCTTGTCCGGGCAACTTCAGCCGACGGATTCTACGATTTCCAGCGCGCCGACATCTTCGGCACCGACGTCGAGCAGGTGATGTGTGCTGCCTTCTTCTACGCTATCAACGACAGCGATGAGCCCATCCGCGTCGGCATCGGCTTCGGCTCGGATGACGCCGGCACGGTCCGCGTCAACGGCCGACCCGTGATCACCACCCCACGCTGCGCCGGACATCCGGGCTTCACCGATAAGGGCACCGCCCAGCTCGACCCGGGCAAGAACCTCGTCTCGGTCTACACCTTCGAAAACGGCGGCGGCTACAATATGTGCATCCGCTTCGAAGACGAGAACCTCGAGCCCCTGCCGATCCCCACCACCATCGATCCGACCGGCTACGAGCCGGGCGAGGACGCCCACCCCGAGCCGGAGCCCGAGGGGCCCGGCAATGGTGATGTCGCCATCCATGACAGCCCCGTCATTCGCGAGGTGCTGTTGACCCCCGCCTTCGACCTGGCGGTCTGGAACGGCTGCAACATTCCCATCGACATTATGGGAGAAGAATGGATCAGCGACATCGATGGAGAAGTTTCCGATGAGACCATCATCCCCGAGGACGGACTGGTCTTCCTTCCCGATTTCGGCGGCAGCGCCCCGGAAATCAGCGGCCTCACCAACCTCGGGGGCACCGCATTCGATCGCTTCTGGACCGTGCCGGGCGATGCGTTTAACAGCGAGGCAATACTCGCGCCCATGTCATCTCCCAACGGCATCTACGACCTGCAGGGCGGAAACGCCTTCCAGGCGAACGTCGAGCGGTGTATGTGCGTGGCCTATACCTACGTCATCAACGATTCCGAGGTGGGCCGCTGTATCCAGCTGGGAATCGGCTCGGATGACTCCATCTCGGTCAAGGTCAATGGCCGTCCCGCCGGGGCTTTTTCGCACTGCGCTCCGCACAACCCGTTTTCCTTCAAGGTCCCCGTCTGGCTCGACCCGGGCAAGAACATGATCGCGATCGCCACCTACGAAAACGGCGGCGGCTACATCATGTGCGCGCGTTTCGAAGACGAGAACGGCACGCCGATAGCGATGCCGCATACCATCGATCCGACGGGCTACGATCCCGAAGACCACGGCAATGCCGCGGACGGCTGCTCCAACGCTCCTGTCGACCCCGGTCCCTATCTGCGCGGCGGACCCTCCAACGGTTTCATCACCGAGTGGCTGGTCAACGCCCAGCAGTTTGAGTCGGTAACCGGCGGCAACGCCCCGCCCCAGGCCTTTATCGAGGACTACGTCTCCCAGAACGGCGGCCCCCCGGACATCGACAGCATCTTCGAAGGCGCCATCGTCGAGGCCGGCATCTCGGGCCTGATCACCAGCGGCGTACGCGAGAGCGAATGCGGCTTCACCTCGCTCGTGCGGGCAAGCGGCTATGACCTCAATGCCGGCGATCCCGGCCTCTTCAACGGCGAGGTCTACTACGGCGGCGGCGACCAGTACACCGCGGTCATGTTCACCTTCGTCAACAACGTCAGCGATGACGACCTCCAGGCCTGGTTCGGCCTGTCGAGCGACGATGGCGCGACCCTCTACGTCAATGGAGAGGTCGCCGTGGAGTTCCTGACGACGCGCGGCTTCGGCGGCGCCAACGAGATCCAGAACCGTGCATCGTCCCCGGCCATCCTCGAACCCGGCCTCAACCTCATCATGCTGGGCTACAACGAGGGCGGCGGCGGCTCCGGAGCCCGGATCGCCATGTTCAGCGACTCCTGCTTCAGGACCGCGTTCACCGAGGACGAGGTGTCGGTCAGCGCCGACAACCCCGAATTCGGTGGCGGGGATTCAGTGCGCGCGACCCGCTCGATCAGCGCGATCAACTGCGATGGCGGCGCCACCATCACCATCACCTTCAGTGTTCCCGGAGACCAGGCCATCACCGTCGAGGTGCAGGAAGGCCTGCCGGAGAACACGGTGGGGGAGAACCCGTCCGCCGGCGACTTCAGCGCTGACGGCTCGCGTCTCAGCTTCACCGGCGAGGTGAGTGATGGCGACGCCCTCACCTACGACATTGTCGACGCCCTGCCGGGTGCGAGCTTCTGCCTCGGAACGGTGGACGGCGTCCCGATCGGGGGCGACTCGGTCCTGCGCCCCGGCGCAGACCTGTGCGACTTCTCGGGCGAGCTCTACATCAACTGCGGAGGCCCCGAGTTCGTCGATGACATAGGTCGAGTCTGGCTCGAGGACACCATCGAGAACCCGAGCCCCTACCTGCGCAGCCCCAACGTCAATACCGCGAACTTCGGGTTGGGCTTCACCGGCGTCGATGTCGAGACCGATGAATACATCTTCGACATGGCCTTCCAGCAGGATATCTTCCCGGCCGAACGGTGGGATGACGGCGATGTCATCTACGAGTTCACCGGCCTGCCGCCGGGCACCTACGAGGTTGTTCTGTTGTTCGCGGAGTTCTGCTGCAGCGACGGCTGCCTCGACATCGAGGATCCCGCGCGCTCCGGCGGCGCCTGCCGGGTCTTTGACATCCGCATCAACGGTGAGCTGGTCCGTGACCAGTTCGCGCAGGCCGTCGAGGCCGCCCGCCTCCTGGGAGTCGATCCAGCCGGCCAGGCCGGCTACCGTGTCGGCGTCTCGGTGGTGGAGGAGGTCGCCACCGAGGGTTCCATCGAGATCGTGCTCGACGACCTCGGTGGAGGCAATCCCCCCGAGAACGCGGGCATCAAGGCTATCGCCATTCTCGCAACAGACGGGCCCGCGCCCCTGCCGGACGAGATCTGTAACAACGGTATCGATGACGACCGTGACGGCGACGCCGATTGCGACGACAACGACTGCGCCGATCACGCCGCCTGTATCCCGGACGAGATCTGCGACAACGGCATCGACGATGACCGCGACGGCGACGCCGATTGCGACGACAACGACTGTGTCGACGACGCCTCCTGCGCCGAGCCCGGCGAGACGACCTTCGTCCGCGGCGATGCGAACTCCGACGGCAGCATCAACCTGACCGACGGCGTCGTGCCGCTGCTCTTCCTGTTCTCCGGCGGAGCCCCGCCAGCCTGCCTGGACGCGGCCGACACCAACGACACCGGCAGCGTCGAGATCACGGACGCCATCATCATCTTCAGCTGGCTGTTCACGGGCGGCGCCGCGCCGGCGGAGCCCTCTCCGGTCAGCCCCGGCTACAGACGGGAGGAGTGCGGCTCGGATGCGACCGATGACGGCATCGATTGCGCCCGTCCATCGCCTGTCTGCCAGTAAGCTGAAGCGGACGGGCTGAGGCCCGCGCGCAAAACCGGGCGGCGATTCCCCTCGAGGGAGTCCCGCCCGGTTTTTTTACGCCGGCGGCTCCGCCAGCTTGATGACCAGCTTGCCCTTATTGCGCCCATCGAAGAGATAGTTGAGCGCGGCGGGGGCCTCCTCGAGGCCCTCGACCACGTGAACGCGGTAACGAAGCCTGCCTTCGCTCACCCAGGCGCCGAGCGCCTCGATCGCCTCCGACGCGCGAAGAAAGTAATCGAGCACGATGAACCCCTCCATCCGGGCACGATGGATCAGCAGGTTCCCCAGGTTGCGCGGGCCCGGCGGCGGCTCGATGGCGTTGTATTGCGAGATCATCCCGCAGACCACGATTCGAGCCCTGTCGTTGATCCCCGAGAGCGCGGCCTCGAGGATATCCCCGCCGACATTATCGAAGTACACGTCGATCCCTTCCGGACAGCTCGCCGCGAGCGCCTCGGCGACCGGCTCTCTCCTGTAGTTGACCGCGGCGTCAAAACCCAGCTCAGCGGTAAGCCAGGAACACTTTTCATCGCTGCCGGCGATTCCGACGACCCTGCAGCCATGCAGCTTGCCCAGCTGCCCCACGAGAGAACCCACGGCGCCCGCCGCGGCGGACACGACCAGGGTCTCGCCCTCGGCCGGCCGCCCCACGTCAAGAAGGCCGAAATACGCGGTCATCCCTACATGGCCGAAGACCGCGAAATAATCCTCCAGGGGCACGGGAAGCTCCGGCGGCAGCTTCACCAGCGCGCGGGGAGAGGCGAGGGCGTAATCCTGCCAGCCAAGAAAACCGCTGACGATCTCTCCGGGTTGAAAGTCCTGGTGGCGACTCGATTCGACGACGGCGATGGTGCTCCCGAACATCACGTCACCGATCCCGACCGGGTCGATGTAGGTCTTCCTGCCGGTCATCCAGCCCCGGTTCGCCGGATCGAGAGAGAGGTAGAGGTTGCGCACGAGGAGCTCCCCATCCCCGGGCTCCGCGACCGGCTCTTCGTGCCAGGAAAAATCGCTCTCCTTCGGGAGCCCGGAGGGTCTCGCCGCCAGCCGCCATTGCCTGTTGAGCGTCATCCTGGTCTCCGCCTGTGAAAAAATTGCGCGGGAGCTGAAGCTTCCCCGCAATAATGCTCTCCGCCAACCCGCGGAGCAAGAGGCTTACGGCCTCAATCCGGGCTGGACTGGAAAACGAGACCGGGTTAAATAGCGCCTATGCCTGGACACCTCAAAACGAACCGCCTGGCGATCGCCGCCCTGGCGGCGCTGGCCGTGGCTCTGCCGGGAAGCTTCGCCGCCTCCCAGGAGATCGCCTTTGAACACTACACCCTTCCCAACGGACTGACGGTCATCCTGCACGAAGACCATCGCCTGCCGAGGGTGGCGGTCAATCTCTGGTACTACGTCGGCTCCAAGGATGAGCCGAAGGGGCGCTCCGGCTTTGCCCACCTCTTTGAGCACCTCATGTTCATGGGCACAGAGAAGGTTCCCATAGGACAATTCGACACCATCATGGAGGGAGCCGGCGGCTCCAATAACGCTACAACCTCCAGCGACCGAACAAATTACTTCGAGAGCGGGCCGCGCGAGCTCCTCGAGCTCTTTCTCTTCCTCGAGGCGGACCGCATGACAGGTCTGTCCCAGGCCATGACCCTCCAGAAGCTCAACACCCAGCGCGGCGTCGTCCGCAACGAACGTCGCCAGAGCTATGAGAACCGCCCCTACGGAAAACTGTGGCTTGAGATTCCCGCCCTCATCTTCCCGCCAGGACACCCCTACCACCACCCCGTGATCGGATCACACGAGGACCTCGAAAACGCGTCGGTCTCCGATGTCGTCGGCTTCTTCAGGCAATTCTACTTCCCCGGCAACGCCTCGCTGGCTATCGCCGGGGACTTCAAGCCCGCGGAGGCAAAAGCGCTCGTGGAAAAATACTTCGGCTCGATCCCCGCCAGGCCGGCCATCAAAAGGAAAAAACCGCCGCCCCCGAAAACAGACGGGGTCCTGCGCAAGACCCTCACCGACGTGGTTGAGCTGCCACTGGCCTGTTTCGTCTGGCACTCCCCCTCCTTCTATTTAGAGGGAGATGCGGACATGGACATCCTCGCTAACGCGCTGGCCGGCGGCAAGTCCAGCCGGCTCTACAAACGCCTCGTATACGACAGGAAGCTGGCGCAGAATGTCTCCGCCTGGCAGAGCTCGAGCCTCCTGGGCTCAGAATTCGTTATCCAGGTCTTCGCCCTGCCGGGGCAGGACACAAAGGAAAACCTCAAGCGCCTGGGTGTGATTGAAAAAGAGGTGGATGCCATCATCGCCGAGATCCAGGAGGGCGGCGCATCCGGGCGTGAGATCGGCAGGGCCCGGAATTCTATGGAGTCCTCTTTCTGGACGGATCTCGAGAGCATCGAGGAAAAGGCCGACCTGCTGAATCGCTACCTCTTTCACTTCGGCAACCCCGGGGCTATCGGCCGGGACCTCGCCAGGTATTCCAAGATCACTCCGGCGACCACGGCAACCTGGGCGAAAAGGATCCTCGACCCGCAGGCCCGGCTGATCCTGCATATCCTGCCCGAGGAGAAGGAGGGGAAACAATGAGAGCCGCACCCAGTAAAACAGCTCCCCCCAGGTGCGCTTCCGGCCTCTGGGCGATCGCGGCGATTCTTCTGATCGGCGGCTGCGCGGCGCCGACCAAGCAGGCGGAAGTTCCGATCCCGGGGGCTTCCTCGGCCGTAGTCTCGCTGCCCGATCCCGAGATCCTCAAGCTCAGCAACGGCCTGGAGGTCTGGCTGATCCACTCCGACCATGTCCCGCTGGTTGATGTATCTCTGATCGTGCGGTCAGGCTCCTCCTCGGATCCGAAGGGAAAGGAGGGACTCCTGTCCCTCTCCATGGACATGATGGATGAAGGAACCGGGCAGCTGAACTCCATCGCGCTTGCCGATGAACTCCAGTTCCTCGGCGCCAGCCTCGATCTCTCGACCGGAAAAGACTACAGCTCCATCGGGCTGCGAGTCCTCAAGCGTAACTTCCCCGCCGCCTTCGGACTCTTTACCGACATCCTGCTGCGGCCCTCCTTTTCGGAGCAGGAATGGGAGCGGACCAGGAGGCTGTCCCTCAACGACCTCAAACAGCGAGAAGAGCGCCCGACCTCTGTCGCCCGGATCGTTGGAGACCGCCTCTTCTACGGCGAGGGGCATCCCTACTCGCATCCCGAGGATGGGTACCTGGAATCCGTTCGCGGGATCAGCCTGGCGGAAATCAGAAAGGCCCACGCGGCTGTCTTCCGTCCCGGGAACGCTGTTCTTCTGATTACCGGGGATTTTGAGCCTGCCGCGCTTCGCCGGGAGCTTGAGGAGCACTTCTCGGGCTGGAAAGGCCCTCCTGCCGCGCTTCCCGAAAAAGCCGCCCATCCAGGGGCCCTGGCTGCACAACAGCTGGTTGTTGTCGACAAGCCCGGGGCCGCCCAGACGGTGATCCGCATCTACCTGGACGGAAAAAGATACGAGAGCCCGGAGGCTCCATATCTGGCGCTCGCCAATACCATATTCGGCGGAACCTTCACCAGCCGCCTGAACTCCAACCTCCGGGAGGAGAAGAAGATCACCTATGGCGCCCGCAGCGGTCTCGCATCGAGACGCCTCTGGGGACATCTCGTCGCCAGCTCCTCGGTAGAGTCAGGCGCTACGGCCCTGGGAATCTCCGAGTTCTTCAGAGAGTTCCAGGAGATGGCGCGGGGCTCCATGAGAAAAGGCGAACTGCGGAAGGCGGCCTCTACCCAGCGCAGCCGCCTCATCGAAAGCCTCCAGACCCAGGCCGGTCTGCTCGGCATCTACTCAACCGCAGCCGCCCTGAATCTCGAGCCGACCGAGAGACGCACCTTCTACGCTGCCATGGCAACGGCCGGAGAAAAAGACCTGGAGGAAATCTCGAAGAAAATCTACCTCTGGGAGGATACCCTCGTGGTCCTGGTCGGAGACCGCCGCGTGATCGACCAGGCCCTTGAGGAGCTCAGAAAAAACGGCCGCGCCAGGGGCGGAGGGCCCCTCAAAAATTTCCACCTGCCTCAAGCGAAATATTTCACCCGTGAAGGCCTGCCCGAGGCCGCCGACGGCACGGAAAAATAGTCCGGAGGGGAACGCATGACGAAGAACCCTCTGGCCAGGCCCGAACCCGGGTCCCCCACTCTCGAGGTGTTCCGCAAATATTTCCACCTCGAGCCCCAGGAGTCCGCCGCCCTGCTCGTCGAGAATGTCGCCACGGCCTTCTCCTCCATCCCTTACGAGAACCTGACCAAGATCCTCAAACAGGACCATGAAGGCCAACGGGCGGCCCGGAGATGCCCCGAGGAGGTGATCGAGGATCACATACGCCTTGGAAGCGGCGGCACCTGCTTTTCCCTCACCGCCGCGCTCCTTCATATTCTGCGGGCTCTCGGCCTGCGGGCCGAGCCCATCCTGGCCGACCGTCACTACGGAGACAACACCCACTGCGCCCTGCTGGTCTGGCTCAACGAGCGGCCCCACCTGCTCGATCCGGGCTATCTCATTCTCAGGCCCCTGCCGCTGCCGGAAGGCGAAGAGACCAGCCGGATTGTCCCGACCTCCTTCAACGAGCTCCTTCTCAAGCACAGGGAGGATGGCTCCAGAGTCGAGCTTCACACCAGCCAGCAGGGAAACACCTCCCACCGGCTGACCTTCAAGGCGGAACCCGCTGAAGACAGCGACTTCCTTGACGCCTGGGATGCATCCTTCGGCTGGGACATGATGCGCTATCCTCTCCTGACGAGGGTCCGTAGCGCCGAGCAGCTCTACCTGCAGGGCTCCCGCTTCCAGCGGCGTTCACGCGAGACGGTCGAGCGCGCCGAGCTTTCGGCTGCCCCGGAGATCGCCAGCGCCTTCGGAATCGAGGAAGGTCTCGTCGCCCGCGCGCTCGCCCTCTTCTCCAGGCGGGGAGAAGAATATGACTGAAGAGCGTTCTCCGGAGCCCGTAAAGCTGATCGTGGCGGCCCTGTGCTCGAGCCCCCGGGCTCTCGAGCGCGGCATCGAAGGCCTCCGGGCCCGCCGCGGCGACATCGACCACCAGGGGCCTCCCCGGCCCTTCGACCTGAGCGCCTACTACGAAGAGGAGATGGGGGCCGGGCTCCAGCGCTCCATCCTCTCCTTTGACCGGCTGGCCTCGCCCGGCGAGCTGGTCGACTTCAAGTATGAGTGCGTCGAACTGGAGCGCTCCCTGGCCGGGACATCCGGGCGGAGGGCCAACCTCGATGCCGGCTACCTCGATCACGGCAAGCTGGTGCTCGCTTCGCTGAAGCCGGCCGGCCAGAAGATCTACCTCGCGCGGGGAGTCTACGCCGACCTTGTCGCGCGCTACGGAAGAGGGAGCTACCGTCCCCTCGAGTGGACCTTCCCGGACATCTCCGCCGGGCTCTACGACCGGGAGCTCGGCGAGATTCGCGCGCGCTACCTCGAACAGCTCCAGGGCTGAATCCCGGGATGGGATTGATGGATGGGTGGGGGGGCGAGCGAGTATCCTGACGGTTTCCATCTCCAAGCAAGGAAGACCTGTCCCATGAAGCTCATCAGGATACTCTCCATCGCCGCCCTGGCCTGCCTGGGGGCCCGGGCCGCCAGCGCCGCCCATCCGAATATCGTTTTCGTTCTCGCCGATGACCTCGGAGCCGGGGACCTCGGCTGCTACAACCGGGACTCGAAGGTCCCGACCCCGAACATGGACAAGCTGGCCGGCGAGGGCGTGCGCTTCACCGATGCCCACTCTCCATCATCGGTCTGCACACCGACGCGCTACGGCGTCCTGACCGGTCGCTATTGCTGGCGAACGCGCCTCAAGAGCGGCGTGCTCTGGGGCGATGGGACGCTCCTGATCGACCCCGCGAGACTGACCGTCGGCAAGCTCCTGCAGAAGAGCGGCTACACCACCGGCGCCGTCGGGAAGTGGCACCTCGGCTTCGGCGCGGGCAAGAAAGCCGACTATTCAAAGCCCCTCACCCCGGGAGCCAACGATGTGGGCTTCGATTACTTCTTCGGTATTCCCTCGTCGCTCGACATTCCCCCCTACCTCTACGTCCGCAACAACCTGCCCGTCAAGCCGCTGAGCACGAAGGTGGCCGGCAGCAAGCATCGCAGACAGAAGGGCGGGGGGTTCTGGAGGGCCGGACAGGTCTCTGAAGATTTCAAGCATATCGAGGTGCTGCCGAGGATCGCCAGCGAGGCGGTAAAATTCATCGAGCGCAGCAGCGGCAACCCCGCCACCCAGCCCTTCTTTCTCTATTTCCCCCTCACCGCGCCCCACACCCCCTGGCTGCCTGTGAAGGAATTTCGCGGCAGGAGCAAGGCGGGCCACTACGGCGACTTCGTAGCCCAGGTCGATCACGTCATCGGCCAGGTTGCCGCCGCCCTGGAGAAAAGCGGCCAGGCGAAGAACACCCTGCTGATCGTGACCAGCGACAACGGCTCTCACTGGCCGGTGAGCGACGTCAAAAAGTTCAAGCACGCGGCCAATGGCAACACCCGCGGGCAGAAGGCCGATATCTGGGATGGCGGCCACCGGGTGCCTTTCCTCGCGCGCTGGCCCGGCAGGATCAAGCCCGGCACCTCCAACGATGAGACCATCTGCCTGAGCGACCTGATGGCGACAGCCGCCGCGATCGTCGGAGAGAAGCTGCCGCCAAACGCGGGGGAAGACAGCTACAACATTCTCCCCGCCCTGCTGGGAGAAACCCTCGAGCGCCCGATCCGCGAAGCGACGGTCCATCACTCCGTCTCCGGTATGTTCGCCCTGCGCCAGGGGAGCTGGAAGCTCATCGTCGGACGCGGCTCAGGCGGCTTCACGGCGCCTCGCAAGATCAAGCCAAGGCCCGGAGAGCCGGCCGGCCAGCTCTACAACCTCGCCGCCGACCCGCGGGAGGAAAAGAACCTCTACCAGGAAAAGCCCGAGGTGGTCACGCGGCTGAGAAAGCTGCTCAACAAATACCGCAAGGAGGGGCGCAGCGCCCCCTGAGCGGCCGCAAGGCCGCCTTCGTTCCCACGGCCTCTTGGCATAGCCCGGGAGCCGAACGACGGGTATGATATACGGATTGGGTTGTTTCCCGGACCTCAGCCGTCTCCGCGGCTGAAAGCTGTGCTTGTATCCATGGAGATCCCGTGCCAGGTGCCCGAATCCTGAAAATATTGTTCCTCTCCTGGCTGCTGGCGACCCCCGCGGCCCTCAGCTCCCAGGAGGTGGTCTACCTGGAGGCTGGCTCAGACTGGAGCTGGCTTCCCGGTCTCTCAGAGGCCTCAGCGCCCCGCGAGGCCTGGCGCGAGAGCGCCTTCGACGATTCCACCTGGGCGTCCGGCGCCGCGCCCTTCGGCTTTGGAGACCCTCCCTTTGGAACCGACCTCAGCGAGAGAGATCCTCCCATGCGGCGCAACTACACCTCCGTCTATCTGCGCCGCACCCTGGAGATCCCGAATCCGGCCATGGTCGTGGCCCTCGAGGCCTCCATCGACTTCGACGATGGTTTCATCCTCTGGATCAACGGCGTCGAGGTCGCCTCGGAAAATCCCCCGAAAGAGCCGGCCTTTGACGCCCGCGCCAGCCGCAGCCACGAATCAGGAACCTACGAGATCTTTGACCTGCCCGCGCCCTCAGATTTCATCATCCCGGGAAGAAACACCATCGCCGTCCAGTTTTTCAATGTCTCCCCCTCCTCCAGCGACTCAAAATTCGATCTCGCTCTCATCGATCCCGTGGGAATCGACACGACCCCTCCCTCCATCGCCGGCCTGCTGCCGGGATTCAACGCACGCGTCCGGGAGCTGCGGCGCATCGAGGTGACCTTCAGCGAGGCGGTAGCCGGCGTTGACGCGGGTGACCTGCTCATCAACGGCATCGAGACGGACAGCGTCAGCGGCTCGGCCGCGGGACCCTACATCTTCGAGTTCGAACAACCTCCCGAAGGCGAGGTGGCGATCGGCTGGTCTGAGAACCACGAGATCCGCGATCTCTTCGCGCCCCCGAACGACTTCGCCGCGGAAAACTGGACCTACGTCATCGACCCCAACGCCCCGACTGGACAGCTGGTGATCAACGAGCTCCTCGCCTCCAACCAGGGTGG
>Ga0310345_10001772_pt1 | contig 23117 bp, 22 predicted proteins | sample HC15DNA20500_MG_FD_204667 | JGI IMG/M metagenome (GOLD analysis project Ga0310345, IMG submission 204667) | Marine microbial communities from station ALOHA, North Pacific Subtropical Gyre - HC15-DNA-20-500_MG | ecosystem: Environmental > Aquatic > Marine > Oceanic | place: Pacific Ocean: North... | reverse complement strand
CTAGCGTTCGGGCGTGAGGCGTTCCTGCCGACCGACCAAGGCCGCAGCTTCCATCTAATCGCGCTTGATGAAACGAAACGCTGGGAAGAGCGTGTCCGAAAGGATCTCGCCGAAACCGTCTTCTCGAACGTGTTTCCCAAGTTGATCGCAGCGATTCCCTTGGCCGACCCCAATCGACCTGCCGAGATCAATGCGGCCTATGCAGAGGAAGTGCGCTCCTCCGCGCTGTTCCTTCTCTACCGGCTGTTGTTCATTCTCTATGCCGAAGACCGCAATCTTCTGCCCGATGAGACTGGCCCCTATTCGCCTTATTGTCTCACCCGGCTGCGGCAGGAAATCGAGCAACTGGATAATGAGGGTCGCAAGCCCCTGGAGCGGAGCCACGCCTACTGGTCGCGGCTCGAAACGATCTTCGGGGCTATTGCCGAGGGCGACGACAGCCTTGGCATCCCGCCCTATAATGGTGGCCTATTCGATGCGGCGGAATCTCCGCTGCTCTCGCGTATCCGCTTGCCCGACACCGTGTTGGCTGAAGTCATATTGGCACTGTCGCACCGCCGCGAAGACGGGAGACTGCGTTACATCAACTATCGCGATCTTTCGGTGCAGCAGCTGGGTTCAATCTATGAATCCATCCTCGAATATGGCGTGGAGCCAGATCTTGAGGCCCGCAGCGTCAAGCCGCGAGCCGACAATCAGGCCCGCCATCGTTCCGGGTCCTATTACACACCCGAGCCACTGGTTTCGCTGATTATTGAGAAAACGGTCGGCCCGGTAGTTGCGGAAAAACGGGCAGCATTTGAGGCGGCCCACGGACAAGGGCTGAAAGGCGCGGAACTCGCCCAGCATGATCCAGCGATGGCGCTGCTCTCTTTGCGGATTGTTGATCCCGCAATGGGTAGCGGGCATTTTCTGGTCAGCCTGGTCGATTGGCTCTCGGACAAAGTGCTGACCGCGATTGGGGACGCCGAGGAAATTGCGGGCGATAGCTATGCGTCGCCGCTGGTTCAAAACATTGCTGGCCTGCGTGAAGCCATCCTAGCCAACGCGCGCGACCATGGCTGGCCGATTGTCGAGGACCAGCTCGAGGACCGCCACATCGTCCGGCGCATGGTGCTCAAACGCTGCATCCACGGCGTGGATCTCAACCGCATGGCGGTTGAGCTGGCCAAGGTCTCGCTCTGGCTACACAGCTTCACAGTCGGCGCACCGCTGTCTTTCCTCGATCACCATCTGCGCTGCGGCAATTCTGTGCTGGGCGGATGGGTGCGCCCAACAATGGATTGGTTACAGGCGCGCGGATCGCTGATCGCCAACAATCATCTTGCCCCGCTGGCCAATGTCGTGCGGCATATGGAAACCATTGAGGGGCTGACCGATACCGACCTGACCGAAGTGCACCAATCAAAGCAGCTCTTCGGCACCGTCGCGGAATCGAGCCGCCCGCTGAATGCCCTGCTGTCGCTGGTCAAAGCGGACGATCTGATGGGCGTGCTGGAAACCAACGTAAAGCGTCCGCGCGAGACAGCAGCAGCAATCCGCGCCGATGGCGATAAACGCATCGCCGCCATGCCTGAAAAGACTGACAAGGAAAAAGCTGCCAAGGCCAAGGAAATCGAACGGATCGACCGCGCCGTCACCCGCGCCGCAGAGGCCGAGCGCAAGTTCGATCGGGCCGAAGCATTGAAGCTGGTGTTCGAAGGCAGCTTCGGCGACCCGAGCCGTATCGCCAGCGGCGATCTAGCGATCATGGACGGCGATAGCGATGACGGGGCACAGGCCAGCCTGATGCCCGAAGTCAGGCCCGATGATCGCCGCCGCACAATGGCCAGCGGGATCATTGGTGATGCGCTGGGCCATGTGGCGCAGCAAGATTTCTTCAACTGGGAAATCGCTTTTCCCGGTGTCTGGGCAGAGCTTTCATCGAACGCACGCACCGGCGGCTTCGATGCCGTCATCGGCAATCCGCCCTATGTCCGGCAGGAAGAAATCAGCGCGATCAAACCCGCGCTCGCCAAGAGCTTTTCGACCTATGCTGGCACGGCCGACCTCTATGTCTATTTCTATGAACAGGGGATCAAGCTGCTGCGGCCCGGCGGGCGGATGGGCTATGTCGTTACCAACAAATGGCTTAAGACTGGCTATGCAGAGGAACTGCGGCGACTGTTCGCCGAAGATGTCTGGATCGAATTCCTCGCCGATTTCGGCCATGCCAAGCATTTGTTTCCTGATGCAGATGTTTTCCCCTGCGTCATCAGCGTGCGCAAGCCGCTCGGCGAGGACGTGCCCGAAGAGTTCGATCTGGCCGTTATCCCGCGTGACGAGGTTCCGCGTGAAGGGCTGGCGCTGGCGGTGGATGCCGCGACCTACCGGGCAGCGCGATCAGACCTGACAGCAGAGCCCTGGGTGCTGGAGCCGCCGGATGTCGCCGCGCTGCTGCGCAAAATCCGCGAGCGCGGCGTGCCGCTGTCCGAATATGCCGGGGTCAGCCCGCTTTACGGGATCAAGACCGGCTTCAACGAAGCCTTCCTGATCGATACTGCGACGCGTGACCAACTGGTCCGTGACGATCCGGCGGCATCGGAGATCATCAAGCCCTACCTGCGTGGGCAGGATATTGGCCGCTGGTCGCCCGAATGGGCAGGGCTGTGGATGATCTTTGCTCGGCGTGGAGTCGACATTGAACAATACCCCAGCGTCCTGAGGCATCTGCAAGGCTACCGCACTCAGCTGGAACCCAAGCCGGAGAACTGGGTGCCTCCGACAAAGGGGGGCGGAATGGCCGGGAAGGAAAGCAGGGACCTACAAATGGTATGAAATTCAAGACTCCGTCGATTATCATGAGCGGTTCAACGAGCCCAAAATACTCATCCGGCGCATTGCGTTCTACGCGCAAATCTGTGCCGATAATGGCGACAACCTCCTGAATGACTCGGCTCTGATATTGCCGACCACGGACCTTTGGCTACAGGTTTGCATGAATGCCCCAACCGGTTGGTACTTCATGTTCAAGAAGTTCCCGCACAAGAAGGACGAGGCGTTGGCACTCGACATTCCGTACGTGAGGAACTTCCCAATTCCACCGCTGGCTGATGATCAGCGAGATCGTGTCGCGGAATTGGTAGCTCTGGCAAAGCAATCGCAGGATGCGATAAATCGTGCGGAATCGTCATTGGCCGATTGGCTTCAGATCGAGTTTTCAAATGTGCAGGTCAATACCGCCCTCCGCCAAGCCAGCCTCCTCGACAGCGATGGCTTCATTGCCGCTGTCCGTGCCGCTTTGCCCCGCCGCCAGTCGCTGACGCCCACCCAGCTGCGCCAGCTCCGCGATGCCTTTGCCGAAACCGCCGAACCCGCCCGCACCGCGCGCGGCGAACTGCTCGCCCACGAACGCGCCCTCGCGGCCATGGTTGAGCGTGCCTACGGCCTGACGGAAGAAGAAGTCGCGCTGATGTGGCGCACCGCTCCGCCTCGTATGCCCCTTCCGCCTCCTCTTGGTTGACGGCTTGGCAGCGTCAACGCTTAGCTGAATGGCAGAGCGACCCAATTATCAGCGGGAGGAGAGGTCGTTTTAGAGTCGAAAATCGCCCAACCGGGACCGTCCCTCCAATCGGCGCGCGAGTGCTTCAACAAACCCCTCATACCGCTCCTTGCCCTGCGCTTGCGCCGCGGCAAGGCCACTATCGGGCAGGGGCGGATTGGCGGTAAGCCAGAACCGCACGAACAATGCCAACGCCTCTGTGGTGATCTCGGTTTGCTGATCGAGTTGTCCGAGGCGCCGGTCGATGCGGTCAAGGCGGCGGCTGAGCGCCGCTTCGAGCTGTTCAGGGTTGTCAGGCGACATGAATGACCGAAGAGCGGCCTCCACGACATCGGGCTGGCCGACACGCCTCCGCATCGCGAATTCGGCAAGTTGGTCGATCACATCAGGCGGCAGCCGAAACGTACGCTTCAGCTTCACAGTTCGATCCCGTCGCCGAGGTCGAGCGAGGCCTGTCGGGCGCCGCGCTCCATAGTGCGCCGGATGTGGTCGTTGTTTGCGGCTGATTGGTCTGTGTCTGCGCCGTCAGATTCGGCAAAGTCGAATTCCGCTGCAGGAGACTTGGGCCGCGCAACCACTTCGACATGTTCGGGCAGGTCAGGCTCGCGCCGCAAGCCGCCATTGGCAGGATCGATCCTGCGACTACCGTCTTCAGATGACTTGGGGTCTGGCTCGATAGGGGGCAGAGCACTCCAGTCATCGGTTGCGCGCGCCTCGGCGGGTTGGCCGCAGTTCTCGGGTGCGGGCAACACTCGAGACTGCAGCCGCCGATCAGCGTAGTAGCGGGCCTTCTTCGCCTTGATCGGCGGTGCCCCTGACGAGAGCACGACCTCGTCGGTCTGCGGCAGTTGCAAGATTTCGCCCGGCGTAAGGAGTGCGCGCGCCGTTTCAGATCGTGAGATCATCAGGTGACCAAGCCAGGGTGAGAGCCTGTGCCCGGCATAATTTTTCATCGACCGCTGCTCGGTGGTCGTGCCGAGAGCTTCAGAGACCCGTTTGGCTGTGCGCTCATCGTTGGTCGCGAAGGCAACGCGAACATGGCAATTGTCGAGGATGGCATTGTTTTGCCCGTAGGCGCGCTCAATCTGGTTCAGGGACTGTGCAATCAGGAAAGCCTTGAGGCCGTAGCCCGCCATGAAGGCGAGGGCGCTTTCGAAGAAATCGAGCCGGCCGAGGGCAGGGAACTCATCCAGCATGAGCAGAACACGCTGGCGCTTGGTCGCAGGATCGAATTCTTCTGTAAGGCGGCGGCCGATCTGATTGAGGATCAGGCGGATCAGTGGCTTGGTCCGGCTGATGTCGGACGGCGGCACGACCAGATAGAGCGAAGTCGGTCGGCCGCTTGTGAGATCGGCGATCCGCCAATCCGAATGGCTGGTGACCTTTGCTATAACCGGATCGCGATAGAGGCCTAGAAACGACATGGCGGTCGACAGCACGCCTGATCTCTCGTTGTCAGACTTGTTGAGCAGCTCGCGCGCAGCGCTGGCAACGACCGGGTGCGGGCCTGCTTCACCCAGATGCGGGGTGTCCATCATGGCATAGAGCGTGTTCTCAATGGTCTCGTCGGGGTTGGAGAGGAAAGCCGCAACGCCAGCGAGCGATTTGTCAGCGCCGGCGTAAAGCACATGAAGGACGGCCCCAACCAGCAACGCGTGGCTGGTCTTTTCCCAGTGGTTGCGCTTCTCGAGACTGCCTTCGGGATCGACCAGGATGTCTGCGATGTTCTGCACGTCGCGCACCTCATTGAGGCCGCGGCGCACCTCCAGCAGCGGATTGTATGCGGACGATTCAAGACTGGTTGGATCGAAACGCAGCGTGCGGCTGAACGTGCTGCGAAAACCGGCAGTAACATCCCAGTTCTCGCCCTTGATATCATGCACGATTGCCGAGCCTGACCAGGTCAGCAGGGTCGGGATCACGAGGCCGACGCCTTTGCCGGAGCGTGTCGGCGCAAAGCACAGAACATGTTCAGCCCCGTCGTGGCGAAGATAGTTGTTCTGGAACTGTCCGAGCACAACCCCGCTGTCGGCCAATAATCCGGCTTTGCGGATGTCATCGCGGGTTGCCCACCGGGCAGTGCCATAGGTGTTGGCGTTGCGGTTCTCGCGGCCGCGCCAGACGGACATCGCGATGGCCACCACGATTGCCAAGAACCCGCCCAAGGTGGCGATCATTCCCCCCGTGTCGAAAATCTGCGGAGCGTAGGCATCATAGGAGAACCACCACCAGAACAGGTCATAGGGGCGATAGACCGGATGGCCGAACAGTCGGAACCAGGGCGCACCGAGTTCTGGCTGGAACCCAAGCGCCGAGGCTGTCCATTGGGTTGCGGACCAGACGCTCGCAACAATGATGATCAGCACCGCGAGGATCTGACCCCACAGGATTTTGGCAGCCGACATGGCGCAACTCCGCATCGTTCACGCTTACGTCGGTGAGCTTTGGAGAAGTTGGCAAGGGGGGAGTTGGGGCTTGCAGCCCTTGGCGTAGAAACGGACAGGCTGGCGCAGATTGCTAGATCGGCTCCCAGGTATAATCCGGCGTGCCCGACCAGGTCAGCCGAACCATCGCGCCTTGCACCACCGACTGCACGACATTCGGCCATAGTGCGGCGATGCAGGTGCCGCCCGCATGGCGGACCGAGGGGTAGATGATGCCATTGTGGCCCTCGACTCGCGCCTGCGCGGCGAGAACATTGCCAGCAGCATAACCGGTCGCGGGGTCGGCATCGAGCGCGGGATGATCCGCTGCCTCGCGCAGGTCGACGAACACGCCGGCCATACTCGCGAGCATTTCGCCATATTCAACGACCGCGTTGAAGTCGCCTGCGTCAGCGAGTGCCTTAGTCAGGTGGTGCCCGACTTCGGCAATACATGTTTCAACCGCCAGCGCCGCATACCAAGCGCCGCGGTCTGCAGGGTTGAAGCGCATCGGCTCGCGCGGTTTGGCATAGGCGAAGCTGGCATTGATGAAGCGGGCATGAGGCACGCCATGAACCAGTTCTTCGGGGCTGAGTGCGCCAAGCCCGCGTTCCTCGGCAACTAACCGCCCGCTGGTCGCGCCTTCGATCTCGGCGAGCAGCGCCAACTCGTCGGGGTCGTCGGCCAGCGGCGCGAGTACGGCTTCGCGCAGCCGCGCGCTCGCCACAAGCCTGATGGTGCGGGGGAACGCCTCACGCACCAGCGGCAGCGCAGACTGCGGCTCAGAGCCCGCCACGCAGAGCGTCGATATACTGCCGGGTCTCAAGCATCCGGGGGATACCGCCTTCGATCATCGCTTCGACCGGCGACTTCGCGCCGAACACCGGCGCCCGGTTGGGTAGGCGCGGCCAACGGTCGGCCATCGCATCGGCGAACAGCAGGTGCAGCCCCTTGAACACACCGATCAAGGCCGAGGCACGGGTCAGCTGGTCCTGGCTCAAGGTGCCATCCCATTTGCCGGCCTTGATCCGGTCCCATGTGCTCTCGGACACGCCGAGCAGCGCGGCACCTTCGGCATTGCTGCCACCCCAGGCATCGACGAGCCGCAACACGGCCTTGACCGCCGCGCCGGTCAGACGCTTGCGGTCGCCGTCGCTCGAAAAGGTCTGCAGGCCTGCTGCTGCCGGGGCCGTTTGATGGGTGATTGCTGCGCTTGCCATGGTCGTTTCTCCTGACGCGAACATACGCATCACATGGTGCGTTTGTCAAGATTGGACTGGTACCGGTCAGCTTGCCACATCATATCTCGATCGACCTGCTTCGGCCCAGTGTCCATTCGATGCCACCACCAGACCGCGGCTGGCCGCTCACATAGTGCCCGAGATGCCGATCGAGCTGCTTTGACCAGGGGACTAGCGAAAACCCAAGGCCATCGTCGATCATCGCAAAGCGGCCCGAAGCGAGTTGGATGCGTTGGCGATAGACGCCTGACATCTCACCGGATGATCGGCTTTGGCGGTGTGGCAAGCCATGTTCACGCGAAAGTGCTGCACCAGCGTCGGCAAGGTCGCGCTCGCGCAAGGTGCCAAGCAGATTGCGGGACAGGGCGAAGCGGTCACCGCGCCGCTGGGCAAGACCCTCGCTTTCCAGATAATCGAGCCGGCGCGTTTTCGCTGCTTCGACTTCGCTGCCAAAGCCTGGACCGAGCGGCAGCGGCTCCGATGCAATCAATTGCTTGTCGAGCCAGGTGGCTCCGCGGCTGCGCTCCTGGGTAGCAAGATCGCGATCGGAATGGGTCAGGAGCGAGGATTGCTCGCGGCCGCGCCGGTCAGTCCAGGAGCGAAGCTCGACGATTGCGCCCGGCGCAGCATCACCGGTCATGTCGATGTCGGAGAATTTGCAATGATGGACCCTGCCATCCACGCCATCGACCACGGCGTAGGCCTGACCGGTCAACTCATTGTGCAGGCCGCGCTCGACCAGTCGCCCGATGACGGGCTCGCTCGCCCTTTCATCATGAAGGGCAAATCGACCCGCTTCAGCGGCAAGGCCGTGCCCGGTCATGGCGCGGTGCATCCTCTTGATCATATCACCTCTGGTGCCAAGCTCCCGCAAAGTCTGCTCGAGTGTTGGCTTCAACCGCCAGCAGCCAGGCGCAATCTTGTCTGCCAGGCCCATGCGTTCGAGTTTTGTGGCGCGGCCGATGAGATGCTGGTTGGCCGGGTTGGCGATCCGCTGCGGATCGGGGCGCAGGTCGACTACGCCGCCGAGGCCGTCACCAAGCGTTTGCAGCTGGCGATCAAGACCGGTCCAGCGATCGGCCTGCACCTCGCGGGCCAAGCTTCGATCAATGTCCTGCTGGGTCCGTGCGCCCAGTTCCATGGTCACCAGCTGCGCGGCACGAGCCCGCATGCCCTCGCTGATGTAGCTGCGGTCGATAACCAGGTCGCGGCCATCGTCGGCCTTGCCGCGTACCAGAATGTGGATGTGGGGATTGTCGGTGTTCCAATGGTCAACGGCGACCCAGTCGAGACCTGTGCCAAGATCCCTTTCCATCTGGCTCAGCAGGTCTCGGGTAAAGCTCCGCACATCGGCCAGTTCGGCCGTGTCTTCGGGCGAAACAATGAAACGGAAATGGTGACGGTCATCGGCGCAGCGCTCGGCGAAGGCTCCGCCGTCGACGGTCTCGTCGCCGCTGCCGAACAGCGCCGCATCCTTCCCGTCGCGGGTCACGCCATCGCGCTTGAGATAGGTCAGGTGCTTTGCCAGCGGCGCGGCAGTGAAGCGAGCCCCGCGATGCCGCACGATCCTCGCCTTGACGATCACACGGCGCTGACTTGCGCGGGAGCTTGCCTGCAGGCTTGCGATGCGGCCTCGGGCAAGGCGACCTGTGCTACGTCGCGATGCGGAACCACCCGCCCGGCCGCCGCAGCCTGACCGGTTGGCAAGTGCCCGCAGTTGGGCTTTGAGTGTGCGCGCTTTGCCTTGGCCGGAACTGCGATCTCGGATGCGCCCAGGCCTGATTTCCAGATCGTCATCACTCATGAGGTCAAGCGATGCGATACAGCGGCTGGCTCGTTGAACGGCGGAATTGCGACAATTATCGAGACTGGAGCCAGCCATGGGGCAGGGCGGCTGGCTGTGAAAATCCCGCAATTCTGCGGCCCCACACCTCGGCGGCTGGCTCCGCTTTCATCTTGCCATCCTCCTGACCCATCCTTTCCTGTCACTCCGCTTCCGCACAATTTTGCGCCAGGCCACGCCATGACGCGCCAGATGCGCAGGAGGCCCATCACTGGTCGCGATTCCCCGAGACGGGAACGAAAAGGCCGCCGTGCGGACGCAGCGGAGCAGGGGGCGCAGCCGCCGCTTCTTTGCCGATGTCCGCGCTCGGTGTTGCCTCAGCCGCGGCAGTTCGCGCCGCGAATAGTCGGCTTTGTGTCCACGCAATGCGCTGTGGCTGCACAGTTGGCGCGCTGGCGACGACAGTGGCCGTGTTGTCCGATTGCAGGATAGGTGCGATCTTTGCGACATAAGCGCGGGTCTCGGCAGGAAGCGGGCGGCCGCGATCGCGCCACTCCTGATAGCGCCCGGGGCCTGCATTATACGCGGCGAGCATGCCGTAGGCGCCGTAACTGTCGTACATTTCGCGAAGATAGCTGGTGCCTGCCAAGATGTTGTCGCGCGGGTCGAACGGATCGCTGCCGAGACCGAAACGAGCGCGCTGGCGCGCCCAGGTTCCGGGCATGAGCTGCATCAGCCCCATCGCTCCGGCCGACGATACCGCGCCGATCCGGCCAGCGCTCTCGGCCCGCATGACCGCATAGATCCATTGCTCCGGGATGCCGAAACGCAGCGATGCCTCGGCGACGTGCACTGCAATGTCGACGGTGCGCGGCGCTGCCGGTTCGGCAGTGTCCTGCCCAAAGGCAGGCGCGGCACCGAACATAGCGAGCGCAGCCCACGTGGCGAAGCCCAGGCGGCGTAGCTGCATGGCTCAGTTCGCCTTTTCGCGCCGCGCTGGACGCGACCACACCAAAACATGGCCATTGTCATCGCCCTTGAACAGGTTGGCGCGTAGCGGTTGCGCGAACGCAGGATCATCAATCTGCAAGCTGACATAGTCGCCCGCCTTCTCTCCGACATGCTTCCAGCCTGCGCCGACTTCGCGCGCGTCTTCATCTTCGCCAGCAACCACACGGAAGTCCGGAGCGTTCTCACTGTCCGATGGGTCTGCCGGGACGAGTGAGATCTCAATGCTGAGCGACAGCGTCTGCAGTTGCCCGCTGTAGCCGCCGTCGGCGGCACGAAAAGTTCCGATACGCATGGGTTCAATCTCCTTGGGTTGAGGGTAAGGAAGTGTCGGCGGCGCGCGGGTCGGCAAACCAGACGTGGTCGCCGTTGCCCGCCTCATCGGTCCAGACTGGGGCCGCGCGACCAATGACATGGGTCGGACGCAGCACGCCGAAATAGCGCCCATCGAAACTGTCGGGCGCTGCCGGGTTCATTACGAATAGCTCGCCGGTGCGCAGCACATGGCATCCCGCCCAAGTTGGCAATGGGCGCGCCAGACGGTCGCGCGGACGCGCCGCGCCGACATATTGGCCGTCAATCGTAATGCTCAAAGCATCACGGCAGACGCGCTGGCCGCGCACAGCTGCGATGCGCTTCAGCAGCGGCATGCCTGTCGGGAGATAATGCCGTTCGGCGAGCAAGCGGCGCAGTTCGGGCGGCGGCTCAATGGCGACCCGCTCGCCGACGTGCAGGCTCGCCCTGCCACGGATGGCGTAGAGCCCGGTGGGGACCGAGGCGGTCGCATTCCACACGGCGAAGCGCGCGACTGGCACGGCCAACGTCGTGAGCGTTGCGCAACCTACGACGGCTGCAAATATCATGCTGCGGCGTTTCATGACAGAAGTGCCTTGCGCTGGAGCCAGGCTTGGTGCCGCGCGGGGCCGTATTCACGCGGTGTAAGTCGGCCCGCCATCCTGTTGTGGATGTGTCGCCAATGTTCCGGAGCAACATCGCAGGCGTCTATGCCTGACGCTTCGATGGCATCGATCAGCCGGAAGATTTGCGCGACTTTGGGCCAGCCATGGACCGAAAGCAGCAGCTCTCCGCCGGGGTCGACCTGCGGCACGGTTGCGCAATGCTCGCCTAAGCAGACAGCTTGTACGACGTCCAAGGTTGAACGGACGGTGCCATAGTCGTTGGACGCCCAGCGGACCAAGGCGAACACCTGGCCCGCCATATAGCTCTCGATCCGCTCGCTACGGCTGACGATCCGTTCGGCAATGGGCCTACCGAATTTGATCCAGTCCTCATGCTGGCCCTCGCGCCAGACCAGTGTCACATGGGTCAGCTGTGGGTCATTGCCGATCCTCGTGTCGGCAGGCCTTTCGGGCGTCGCACCGCTTTTTGTCCACAGGCTCGCAGCCGTTAGCAAGAATCCGAAGGATTCTTTGTTAGGATAGTTAAGGGCGCAAATTGCTGAAGTTTTCCGGGGCTTTGAACGACGTTTCGGTTCCCGATAGTCCGAACTTCCGGTTCCTGATGGTCCGAGTGTGGCGGTTCCTGATAGTCCGTGCTGCATCATGACATATCCACAGGGTGATGGTTGGTGGTCCGCAGACCGAGACGGCGCATTGCGGCGTCGAACGGGTCGGGCCGGACAGCGACAAAGTGCAGCCGTTCGCGGCCGAGTGCATGTTCGATGGTGAGCGTGTATCCCGGCAGCGCTTGGCGGCGGACGATGTCGCGCAGCTCGAATGCGAAGCGTTTCGGCGGCGAGAGCGCACCTGACTTCATGTGCAGATGCTGGAAGTCGAAGCTCCAGCCTCCGCGCTGTTTGCCCCCATGCTTGCGCACGAGGCGGTAAAGCCAGCGCTCCAGACCACCGGTCAGTGCGAAGTAGTCGGCATCAATGGTGAGCACGAGCGCCTGATCGATCACGCCTTCGTAGAACCAGTCAGGGATGATCATCTCGATCCCGAGCGCGCGACCCGAATGGTCGAGACGCTCTTTCCACTCATTGATCCACGAAAAGCGGTGCCGCCGCCGCGCGTCACGCTGGCGGATAGAGGTCGCGATGGTGGTCGATTGCAGGCGATCCAGCCCGGCCTTCAGCCGCTCGTAGCTGGCTTTGCCAGTGCCCCGCCTGGTGAAGGCAAGGATCTCGTGAGGTGTAGCGGCGATCAGCCGCGAGGTGGGCCGACCGGCATCGCGCGCTTCGACGATCTGGCTCGCTACCCAGATGAGGACATCAGCGTCCCAGATAGTCGCCATCCCATGTTCGGCTGTCGCCTCGACGAGGATCGAAACATCGCCCATCCGGAAATCGATCGGACGGACTCGCTTTGATTTGGCGAGGCTGAAGAACGGCCAGGCCATCAGGTCCTGCGCGTCGCGCGCGGCAATATCGCGGCCCTGGGACACGAACAGGTCAAGCTGCGCTGGCTTGGCTGGGAAGGCGGACAGGCGTCGCATGGCGTGGCTCAGCGCCGGACCGGCGGAGTGTAGCCATCAAGACGCTTGGCTGGGTGGACGATGCCTTTGCCGGGATCGCTGGTTGACCGCCGCAACCCTTGCTCTGCCCATGCGTCGAGATCGCTCACGGCATAGACGATCCGGCCACCGAGCTTGCGATAGACCGGCCCCGTCCCGAAACAGCGGTGCTTTTCGAGTGTGCGGGCCGAAAGCCCGAGGTGCACTGCAGCATCAGGCGTCCGCAAAAATCGTGCAGTCACGGGGGTGGGTCTGGCATCCATGGCAAGGCTCCGGCGAAGGTTGGCAGCAGCAGCGGGCTGTCGCTGGGGTTCGCGAGCTTTGGCGGAGGATTGGCATGGGCAGGGAGTGACCGAATGGGGGTGCCGCAATCTGTCACCCCGAATGTCTCGGTCAGCGGTGTAAGAGAATATCGCGATATCCGCAGGAGACGAGGCTACGCGCTTGGGCGATCAGCCGAAGAACCTGCCGCCGCTCGCTCGAGGCTTTCCAGGTCGCTCCGACAAGAGGACAGTGATTGGGGAAAATCAGGCCGTAGGCGACGTCACGTGAAGACGCACCCGCCCCTAGCGCGTCGTGAATGGCAAGGAAGCGGCTCAACCGCAGCCGTTGATTGTGCGTGATGACGTGAGCGCCGTGGGATGCGGCGCTGGAGGCGCGCGTTATCAGATGCATACGCGTGACAGCTGCGATGCGCAGTTCGTAGGTCTCATCGCAGGGTATCGAGACGGCGGGAACGGGCAGGGCGGCTCGGTATCGAACGCAAAGTCGCAGTCTGCAACTGCCCCTCGTGTAAACGATATGCTTGCCGTCGGATGTCGATGCCCTTCCCAGCGGCTTCCAACTCGACAGCCACATCAGCGGGAGGTCCGGGTTAGCGGTTTCGACGATGATCACGTCGGGCGATGCGCTGGGCGACCAAAGTGCCGGGCACTCGCGGGGGTTTGCTTGCGGGTCCGTGGGGAAAGCTCAAGCCCCATCGCCGGGACAGGCCCTCCTTTTCATGGTGTTCGACTGATGGGAAGCGAGCAATGCGCTCTTGGGTTTCGGCATAATCGCGGCGGTAATCAGCATTACGATGCAGGAATTCCTGCGCGAAGTCCGCATGGTCGTGATCGCGATACTGATCTGCGGTCGATGGTGACCGCCATGACGAACCACCGGGCATATAGACCCCTGCAAAGCACAGGCAAGAAGGCCAAGCTTCAAGTCTTTGTTAACCCACGGTAAGCCGCAAGTATCAAAATCTGGGGATGCTTATGCCCGGAGGCGCAGAAATCCTGACGGAGCGTTTAGGGCAAGGGGTCCAATCCGTGTCCGAGAATTCAGCCTCTTTGCCTTTTAACGAGCAGATGTCGGTAGCCGTGGGACGTCATCCAGCGTGCTCGTTCGAGGTGGGTCTCATGGAACTGACGCGCCCGGTCCGGTTCCAGGGCAGGATCGATCCCAAAGATGATCTGCACAACTTCGGTCCATTCCGCACCTTCGTCGGCGGCGTCAAGTAGCCGTAAATACGTGACAAAATGGCGCTCGTCGTACGGCGTTACCGTATTCGAGTGAGGCGGGCTGTCTTCAAAGGGAACGATCATCATGGTCCGAGCCTTTGGTTCCGACTCGTTTCTGCATCCACAGTCTCTTAGCACCAAGACCCACCAAAATGGCAAAAACTTGGCTTGTTCGACAACGGGCAGAGAATTGTACCGTCTCGCGGATAACCCGTGCGCGTTGCCAGCCTGCTGAACCCAGCCGAATTCCAGTCTTGAAGAGTATACTCCGTGGTTAAATACTCTGCAACGGTGGTGAGTTCGTGCAATGAAATTGCGCGAGGTCCTGGCTGCGAATCTGAAACGCTATCGGTTGGCTGCTGGCCTGTCGCAAGAGGAGCTTGCACATCGGGCCCATCTCGATCGGACCTATGTCAGCAGCCTTGAGCGTGGACGCTACAGTGCCTCGGTCGACAAGCTTGAGCATCTTTCCATAGCGCTCGGCATTGAAGCCTCAGAACTCCTTGTAAAAACGACGTCAGCAGATCCATGACAAAGGCGATGCCCCGCCCGGCAGGTGCCGGGCGGGGCTGGCTGTGCGGTCAGTCGCCGTTGGTGCGGCGCGCGCGCGACCAGATCAGATTGAAGCTCTTGCCGTCTTCGTCATCGAATAGGTTGGCAAAGATAGGAGCGGTGAAGCTGGGATCGTCGAGCTTGACCGAGAGATACTCGCGGCCTTCGTTCGAGGTCTTGGTCCAGGCGGCGCCGATTTCCGCGCGGCCGACGAAAACCCGGTGCGACGGCGCATTTTCGTTGTCGCTGGCTTCGGGGACGATGCGGACGTTCTTCTGCTGCACCGACATGGTGACGATCTCGCCCTTGTATTCGTTGCCGGTCTTGGTGAAAGTTCCGATGTTGGCCATGATGCATTCCTTCAAGTTGGTCGAACCCGCGCCCATCGCGGCCTCGATGGCTGGTTGAAGGCAGGGGCTTGCGCCCGCTGCACCGGAACGGCCGAAACGCAGTGGAGGACGACGGCCAGACGGCTTTCTTGCCTCGCGAGGAATGGGCGGCACGCCCAGGGGAAGAAAGTTGGCGCAGACGGCGTTGCAGCAAGGGATCAAGCGGCGAAGCCATCCCCTGCCAACCAAGGCCATTGAAGAGGCGGCATTGGGCTCGGGTCATACTTGACCGGGAGAAATGGCACTTCCCGGACTTCCAAGACCGAAATGCGATGAGAAAGGTGTCATCACCCGGTGTGCTTGCTAGTCGTCACCGCAATCGCAGATATCGGCAACGGCCATGAGCCAATCCGGGCCTTATTGAGATCAGCGCAATCGGTCCGCCACTGGCCAGCTCAAAACCGGCTGCGAATTCTCGGCCTCGCTCCGACCGCGCAAACGCCCAGACCAAGCTGACCCAAGAAGAGGGATGCAGAAACTGCCACTCGAACACAACGCCTGCCTCGAACTGGCCGATTTGGCCGTGCGAGCCCCGCCAGGCACCTGCCAGGCGGGCCTTCGAAAATGGCAAAGCTAGGGACGGGCGCGGCTCCATTGAGTCCAGGATGCAGCCGCGATTATCGCAGCGCCAAGCAATGACAAAGCGTGTTGCCATGCGCTTGGCGGCATGCTCGCCGCAGCAATGCCGTGGACTGCGTGATAGCCCGCAATGGCTGCGGGCGCGGCAAAGGCGAAGCCGACCGCAGCACGTGTCAGGTCGGACTTAGCGAACGCCAGTGTTAATTGGGCTGCAGCAAGCAGAATGATCGCGGATATGGCTGCGGCGGCGAGCGCAGTGAGAATGCCGCTATCGGTGCGGTAAGTCGCCGAACCCGCAAGAAACGCGACGAACAGCGGAAGCGCGTAGATCGAAAGGCGGAACAGAAGCGCGCAGCACAGGAATACTGCGACGATTATCAGGGCAAAGCCGATCAGCATGGCGTCCTCCTTGGAACCAAGGGCAAGGGACGCGCTCTCCACCTCCACCGCAGCGCAATGTGCAGGAAATTCATAGCAGAGATGCGCGACGGCTGGAATACCCGAAGGGCATCCAGCCATGCGGCGCAACGCAATCTGACGCGGTCAGGGATTGAACGGGTCATATTCGTGAATCACGCTGTCGGCATCGCCGTCGAATTCAGCCGTGGGAACGGCGGCGTAGCCGTTACCGGCGTGGAACAGGGTGACGCAGACCATCATGGTACGGGAGAGGCTCCAGGCGTGACGCTGTGCGATGGTGAGTGACATGTTCGAGCTCCTGTCTCGGAGCAGGGACCATCCCCGCTCGACAGGCCCCGGACAGACGGCGCAAAGCCGCAATCACCACGAACGTGCAGCCGCAGTGGCCGCACGCGCAGCGTAGCGGACCCTTTACGGGTTGATTGAAGGAGGCTTGGGGTCGGCCAACGGATTGGCCTTTGAGAGCGGTGTGGTTTCCGAGGTGGCAAATCGGTCGTCTTCTGCACGCATGTTCGAATGCATTCCAAATGGGACAGATGTCTTCAGCTGAAAACTCAGAGCAAGCCCAACGACAGCAATGATGAAGTGAGCCCCAGCTATTGGATCACTTGCAAACCTAGGCAGTGGTGCTAGGCTACCAGCTTGACTCAGTAAATGAGGGGGTTGGCATGAATATGCACACACGGATCGCGCATTTTAAGCAAAAACTCGTCGAGCAAGGGTTAATAGATTCTGAAAGCAAAGGAGGTGAAGATCCTCGCAAATCTCACCCCACAGATCGAGAAATTCACGCCTTCACGCAATGGAAAGATAGTAACCCCAGGCCTTGGAATGATTGGCGCGATTTCACGAACTTTAAAGACTGGGAATCATGCGGCTACTAGATCATGGTAAATCACGTCAATCCCGTGGATTTGCTCATATTGCAGATGACCGAGTTCTGCAATATTGATTGCTCATATTGCTACCTACCTCATAGATCTTCAAAAAAGAAAATCACCAAACCAGTCATAACAGCTTCGCTTGAGCGTGTGTTCGAAAGCGCTGCCCAAGATAGGCCGTTTACATTGGTTTTCCACGCTGGAGAGCCGCTTACGGCGCCGCTTGATTTATTCCAACATGCTGCGGATGAAGCCCGACGCCTTTCGAATGAAAGAGTGTCTGTAAAGCTAAACGTGCAAACAAATGGGACATTGATAAATAAGACTTGGTGTGATTTCTTCATAAAGAATGACGTAAAAGTTGGTGTAAGTATAGATGGCCCGCAAGCTCTTACGGATTTGCATAGAAAATATAGATCTGGAGCTGGTGCATACGCGCCTGCGATTGCCGGAATACAGCTTCTTAAAGAAAATGGCATTCCATTTCATATAATTGCAGTTTTAACAAGTCATTCCTTGCAATTCCCGGGTGAAATCTATAGCTTTTTTAAGTCTATAGGCCCGACGTCCGTCGGATTCAATATAGATGAGCAAGATGGCATAAACAAAGACTCATCAATTTACGCCTGTGACGAAGCTCGTTACAGAGAATTTTGGAAGACTCTTTTCCGAATATGGGTCGATGATAACAGGTCCCTAGAAATTAGGGAATTTAAGGGAATTCTTGATCTTGTTGCTCACGGAGAGCAATCTGTGGATTTCATAAATTCCAATCAAACCAATCGAGCGTTCTCGATTGTGACTGTCAACACGGACGGTGGGATTTCGACATTTTCTCCGGAATTAATAGCCATCGATGGGGAGCAATCGTTCGTCTACGGAAACGTCCTCTCTGACAGCTTTGAGTACATACTAAGAAATCCAAAATTAATCCAAGATATTTCACAAATAAATCAAGGCGTAACGGCGTGCAGAGATAGTTGCGATTATTTCTTTTTCTGCGGTGGAGGGTCTCCATCAAATAAAATTGCAGAAACCGCATCGTTTGAAGCCACGCAGACAGAATATTGTAGGTTTGGAAAAATTGTCATTGTCGATGAAATTATGAAGTCATTTGATTAAATAGGTCAGGTGGTAATTCTACATGAGCCAGGTATCCATTTTGCTGCCGAAATTCGTTAGATCCAATTTGGATGATTTCATTGCGATTGCCGATGGGGTGGAGCAAGTCTGGGGTGCCTGCCCTTCCGGCGAGGTTCCATATGAGGATGGCGCGCTGATCCCCGCAGGGGAATGGAGGTTGCCGATGCCTGACGACCGGCTGGAAATTTCTCTAGCTCCGTCGAGCAGTAGTCCATTTGTTGCAATGATGGATTTGAAAGATGTGACAGAACCGTTGTGGACATTTGGCTGCGTCACACGAGAGAATATTAAAGATGTAAGGAAGAATGCGGCTGTCGAAATATGGTATGAATCTGTACTTTGGCCTTACATTCAGGAAATTTGGGGTGATATTGATTTGCGCTACAATGGGGCAAATGAGAATCCTCCAAATTGCATTACGACGACCGTCAATTACAGAACGGATAAATACCTTGGGCTTCATTTGGATACATGGGAAGTCATACCAATTTTAGATAGGAGGGGTTCTCTCTATAGACTATGTATTAATATAGGATTTGATGACAGGTATTTCATATTCGGCCTTACGCCAACCGACGAGTTTATGACTGACGACTATGAAAAATACTATTATAGCGGAAAGCTAAGGTACAGCTATACGGATCAAATCCGCGATCGAGCGCCAGATTTTGGGATGCGGCTTTGCCGACTCAGAATACCTCCTGGATTTGCCTATATTGCTCCAACTGACCTACTCTTGCATGACGCGAGCACGGTAGGCGTCTCCAACTTCGGTGCAAGCTTTGCAGTTCGTGGCGCATTCCAATCATCAGAAAATGATTGGTCATTGGACTAAAATGAGGCTGCGAATTGAATTTGCCGGATTATGCGCTTTCCCTTCGGTACCTTAGTATCACAGCCGCTCAAGGACGTGGCCTGCGCCGCTGAAGCCCGCTTTCGGCTCCGCCGCTAAGTGCGAATTTTCATAGATCGGGGCGAGGCGATCATTCAATCACCCACACAGAAATCCCCAGCTTGCGGGCCTTGTCGACCAAATTGGCATTGATACCATTGCCCGGGCAGGCGACCACAGCCTTGGGCAGCGCTTCGATCATCTGATCGTTGCGGCGGAACGGTGCGGCCTTCTTGAACCGCTCCCAGTCGGGCCGGAACGGGATGTGGGTGATCTTGCGTGCCCGTGCCCAGAGCGAAGCGATGTGTTCGCCGCCGGTGGGATTGCCGCCGTGGAACAGGACCATGTCGGGATATTTGGCGAGAACCTTGTCGAGCACAGCCCAGATGCGGTTGTGATCCTGATAGGCAGGGCCGGAGGTGAACGCGATGCGTGTGCCGGTGGGCAGCATGGGTTCGATTTCCGAACGGCGCTTGGCGGCAAGAAAATCCCGGCTGTCGATCATCGCGGCGGTCATAGTGCGATGGTTGACGAGTGACCCGGTGCGCGGGGTCCAGGCCTTGCGGAAATGCAATTCGAACTGGTCTCCGGCGGCATCGCGCATAAATTCCATCGCATTGCGGCGTTCGATCAGACCAATGCCTTCGCGGATGAGGCGCTCAAGTTCGACCGACCTAACCTCGGAGCCATCCTGCTCGCGCTGGCTGCGCTTCTGGGCGTCTTCATTGTCGTCGAGCTCGCGCTGGATCCGGCTTTCGGCGCGGTGAAATAGGTTGGCGAGCGACCAGCATAGGTCCTCGAGATCTGGCTCGATCCGCGTGTCGATCATGGTGGCGATGAGGGCATCAAACATGTCGGCGACGGCGCCAGCGGCGATGCGTTCTTCGGGAAGCGGTCGCGGATCGGCTTCATCGGAGAAGGGGCGATAGCCGTAGAGGGCGATTTCATCGAGGAGATGGGCTGTGGCTGAAGTTTCGTGTTCGGGTTCTGAATCGGGCGTGATGGTCATTGCGTTGGTCCTTGGGGCTTTCGGACCGGGCACCTTGCCCGGCCTTCATGGGCGTCCCTCTGACCGGCTGACGCGAGGCTGCATCCGCATGGACCGAAGCGCAGCGGAGGATGGCGGGCGGGCGGCTATTTTGGTTCGCGATGGAAAGGCGCGGATGCGCCGCCGGAAAATAGCCGCATGACCGCCATTGCGGCCTCGCGGCAGCCGGTCTCTCGGACGCCGCTCGAAGAAGGCCGGGCTGGGCCAGGTCTTGGCTCAAATCCCATGCACGCGGCCATCGCCCCATCTTCCAACCCCGTATCGGCTCAGCCAATGTCGACGGAAAAGCGTGTCTGATCCTGCTGTCGGAGATGATGGCGGACCCGTTCCGTCAGTGCAGCAACGCCATGCTGGCTAAGGTCGTCATTGAAGTCAGCGAGGTCCGGCATGAGTGATACAAGTTCGATCCCGGCTGCCTGCGTGCGGTCGGTCAGGGTGCCAAACGCCGCGTCGCCTGCCACATCGCGGTCACGCGCGATATAGAGTCGCCGGAGTGTCGGCGGGAACAAGATCGCTGCGAGGTGTGCTGACGATGTTGCGGCTGCCATCGGCATGGTTGGCAGAACTTCGCGCAACGACAGCATGGTTTCGATGCCTTCGCCTGCGATCATGACATCATCCGCAGTTCCGAATCTTACGGCGTTGCCGAGGATGTTGCCCATCGCCCTGCGCGGCGATGCGACTTTGGCCTTCGCGCAGCCGGATGGATCGAGCCAGGTTCGATGGGTGCCGGTCTGAACGCCGTCGTTGTCGGTGACTGCTGCGATCAGCGCCGGAAAAGCGGCTGCAGTTTCTGGATCATCGTCCTCATTTGGTCTGTAGTAGCATCGCGGGTGAAAGCGCAGGGCTGGCAGGTCCGATACGCGTGTGATGCTACGTGATCGCAGGTAGGTGCTCGCGATCGATCCGGTCAGTGGTTTCGAGGCGGCAAACAGGCGTATGGCAGCGGTCGTGGATCCTGCGCGCGCGGGCATGGCGAATGACGCGGCACTGCGCTGATCGTCCGAAGCCGATGGTGGCAGGCTAAGGAAGCGTTCGGCTTCCTCAATGGTTTCGGAGAGACGCCCATGCCGCTGGTTGAGCCGGATGAGGTCGACGAGATCGCCATGTTCACCGGTTGCGGCATCGACCCAGTTGCCGATCGCGCCGCGCTCGGTTTCGAAAAGGCGGACATAGAGACTGCGCCCGGGCGTTCCGGCGACATCGCCAACCATCCAGTAACGGCCTTCACGCCTGCCTGCGGGCAGATAATGGCGGCAAACGGCCTGCACATTCTGTGCAAGCCGCTCCGACAACTCTGCCGCGCGCGTGGAGAGCTTGGCCATTTCAGGCCGCCTTCCGGTCGGCGATGCGCGTCAAAGGGTGCCGTTCGAACAGCCGCTCGATCACTGCCGACCCTGTCACCATGTCGTCAGGGACGAATAGACGCAGCTTCCAGCTGATGATCTCGGAGAACAGCCCCATGGCCTTGAGCCGGTCGACCGCCGTCGATCCGAACCCGGTGAGTTCAATCCGATTCATTTGCATTAGCCGAGACCGGCGCAGTTGCAGCCCATCGGCAAGGTCGAGCACCGCGTGCCCTTCACGCAGCAATGCGATTGCCTGTGGTGGAGAAAGGATTGGCACGTCTGGCCTGGCTGTCGCATTCGCTGCCCATGCTGCCGACACCCTGCGGCCGACAATGCGGGTGCCATCGTCGGTCTGGAGCCGGTAGACACGGGTTGATTCCTCGGGAAGCTGTTTCCAGATCGGCAGCAGCAGGCCGGTGACGATGTGCAGTTCGCTTGTCGTGAACTCATCGACTTGTGCCACCTCGTCTTGCCAGACTGCCCGGAATGTCCGCTCGTCCACCTCCTCCCAGTGGGTCTCGGGAAGGTGGGTCAGGGCGAAGTTCAGCCGCTCCATCGGCCGGATCAGTCGGATGCGGCGCTCAACCTCGCCATCGTCGAGCATAAGGCTGCGGGCGGGCAGCTGGACTGCAGCGCGCCGCGAGCGGGCATTGACCAACAGCCGCGCGCCGGGTTTTCGCAGCAGTTCGAGCGCCCGTTCTAGCGGCACGGGTTGGTTGCGCTCCTGCATTGCAATGCTGAGCAACCGGGTCTCTGCGCCCGTGGCCGGATGGACGTAGATCGGTTCGCTGGCTGTGATGGTAAAGCTATCTGCGGTGAGCGTTTCCAGCCCGAGATCGTAACTGCCCGCCGCAATTGCGCTTTCGACCTTAGCGCTGAGCAACTGCTCAAACACCGTGAACAGCACATTCTGCATCTCGATGGTGAGTGCCAGTAGCCGGTTCAGGAAGGTCGTGATTGGCGGCAGTTCGTCCTTGAGGCACCCGCTTCCGTCGGTCAGCGACAGGCCGGTCATGCTCTCGAAGGTGGCGAGCGAGCACTGCTCGACCTTTCCGGCATAGATCAGCACATAGAGCTGGCGCAGGGCATCGCGGGCATAGGAGCTTTCGAGATTGTCCTCGGGGCGGAACAGCCCCTGACCACCGGTCTGCCGCTGTCCGCGCGTGATTGCACCCAGAGTGTCGAGCCGCCGCGCGATTGTTGAGAGGAAGCGTTTCTCGGCCTGGACATTGGTGGCCACCGGCCGGAATAGCGGCGGCTGCGCCTGATTGGTGCGGTTGGTGCGGCCCAGGCCCTGGATCGCGGCATCGGCCTTCCAGCCTGCTTCCAGGAGATAGTGATGGCGGAGCCGCTGGTTTCTCGCGCCCAGATCGGCATGGTAGCTGCGTCCTGTGCCACCGGCATCGGAGAAGACAAGGATCTGCTTGCGGTCCTCCATGAACGCCTGCGCTTCGGCGAGGTTGGCATGGGCTGGCCGGTTCTCGACGGCGAGCCGGTCCCCATTGGCATCGAGTTTGCGGACGATCCGGCGCGAACGGCCGGTCACCTCGGCCACCATATCTGTCCCGAACCGTTGGACAATCTGATCGAGTGCGCATTGCACCGGTTCCAACGATGCCAGTTGCTCGATCAGCCGGTCGCGCCGTTCAATAGCCTCGCGGCACTGCACGACATTACCGTTTTCGTCATAGGCCGGGCGCGACGCGAGATTGCCATCACCGTCGGTGAAGCTTTCATGAAGCTGGGTCGGGAAGCTGTGGAGCAAATAGTCCAGAACATATTCTTTGCAGTCGACATTTATGTCGAGCATTGCGGCCGGAGGCGTGGGATTGCGTCGATTGGTCATGATTTTACTCCAGATAATTGCTCTTTCTTCGGCCTCACCAAGTCG
>Ga0310345_10001771_pt1 | contig 23137 bp, 19 predicted proteins | sample HC15DNA20500_MG_FD_204667 | JGI IMG/M metagenome (GOLD analysis project Ga0310345, IMG submission 204667) | Marine microbial communities from station ALOHA, North Pacific Subtropical Gyre - HC15-DNA-20-500_MG | ecosystem: Environmental > Aquatic > Marine > Oceanic | place: Pacific Ocean: North... | reverse complement strand
CGCCCGGCCTGCCCGCACCGGCGAAAGCGCGCGCAGTTCCAGCTTGAACACGAACCGCCGCATCGTCGCCGGATCGAGCTTGCCCGCGTGGTTGGTCGCCGCCACCACCGGCAGCGGATGCCGGTCGAGCCACGTCAGCAGTTCGTTGACCTGGCTCACTTCCCAGTTCGCTCGCGCCGTGGTGCGGTCGAACAGCAGCGAATCCACTTCATCGAACAGCAGCACCGCCCCGCGCGCCCGCGCCTCGGCAAAGGCCTCGGCAATCTGCTGCTCGGTCTCGCCCACCCACTTCGACAGGAGGTCCGACGCACGCTTCACCAGCAGCGGCCGGTCGAGCCGCTGCGCGAGGTGATGCGCGAGTGCGGTCTTGCCCGTGCCCGGCACGCCGGTCAGCAGCAGCGAGACGTCGGTATGCTCGCTCGTCTCCACCGCATCGAACAGCGCATCCAGCGGCCGGTCGGTCTCGAACAGGTCGAAATCGACCGCCCCGTCCGCGCCCGGCGGCAGGTCGCTCGTCCGGCGCAGCGCCTTGACCAGCGATTGCGCCGCGCGCAGCCCGCCGTCCGCCTCGCCTGCCAGCCGCGCGCCCCGCGCCGCCACGCGCAGCACCGAGGCCGCCTCGGGCGCGGTATCGACCAGCCCCGCCCAGCCTTCACCCAGCCGCACGCGCTCCTCGGCCGCGACATGCTCCAGCATGCGCAGCGCCGTCGCGCGCGAAGGGTAGCCGAGCCTCAGCACGAAGCTCATCCGCCGCAGGATCGCCGGATCGACGTTGCCGATGGCATTGGTCGTCCAGATCACCGGCACCGGGTTGGTCTCGAGCAGCCGGTTGACGAAGACCTTGCTGCCCTGCCGCCCGCGCATGAAGTCGGCCCCCGTCGGCGCCGCGTCGCCGATAAGGTCCTCCATCTCGTCGAACAGCAGCGCCGCATCGCCGCGCCCTTCGAGCACGCGCTGGCCCATCTGGAACGCGGCGAGCCGGTCCGCCCGGTCCGGTTCGCGCCCGTCGTCGTCAGCCTCGCCCGCGCTGTGCAGCGTAAGGCCCGCCGCCGCAGCGAGCGAGCGCGCGAACTCGGTCTTGCCCGTCCCCGGCGGTCCGTGGATCAGCACGTTGACCCCCGCCGCCGCCTCGGCCCGCGCCCCCGCCAGCAGCCGCCGCAGGAAGTCCGCTTCCTCGACGTGACGGAAGGCATCGAGCGGCAGCGCCCCGCTCTGGCGCGGTCCGACGAGCTGCGCGACGATCCCCTCCTCGTTCTCCGGCATCCGGTCGAGCAGGTTGTCGAGCGCCCAGCGCGTCTCCAGTTCGATCTGCCCGCGCCAGTCCGCGCGGAACACGGCAAGGCCCATCCGGAACAGCGGGTTGAGCCGCACGCGCCGCTCGGCATCCGTCGGATCGGCGCCGGCAATCTCGCCGATCATCGCCGGCAGGCTGTCGCCCTGCCCGCGCAGGATATCGCCGAGGTCGCGCACCATGCGCACACGGTCCATCGCGAAGACCACGGTCACGATCCCCGCGTCGACGGGGCCGAGCCGCAGCAAGGCCGCAACCTCGTGCGCCAGCCGCACCGCGCCCGCCGCCGCCGGCCGGGGCGCGGTCCTGCCCGCCGCCACGCGCTTCAGCGCCGTCCACGTCAGCTTCTTCGCCGCTGCGCCGCGCAGGCCCAGCAGCGCCTCGGCATGGCTCTTGCCGAAGTCCAGCAGCGTCTTGCCGGCCGGAGACCCCGCCGTCACGCCTTGCATGGCCCGGAGGAGCATCCTCCGGGCAATCGTCATCTCGTCCATGATATCTCGCTTCGCGCCCCGCACGCACGCCACGCGCGCACGGGGACGTTCCCATGTGTTGTCATCGCAGTGGGATTGCCGCGCACGAGCCCTCTGGCCCTGCCACGGCGCGAGGAAGCGCGTTAGGCGAAGGGCTGGGAGGACCGGGGCGCTGCGCCCACCAAGTTTCTAAAGTCCAGCAATCTACGTCTCCTTCGGTCGCACGATTCGCCGACCGGTGCGCGCCGATAGGCGCATGTGGTTGCAAATGCAACTTCAATCATGGGACTCACGCACCGTCTCCATCGCCACGAAAGTGGAGGTGCTCGCCACATGCGGCAGGCTGGAGATCTTCTCGCCCAGCACTTCGCGGTAGCGGCGGATATCCGCCGTGCGCACTTTCAGCAGATAGTCGAAGCTCGACGCGATCATGTGGCATTCCTCGATCTCGGGAATGCGCAGCACGGCCTGCCGGAACGCTTCCAGAGCCGCCTCGCGCGTGTCCGAAAGCTTCACCTCGGTGAAGGCGATATGGTCGAGGCCCAGCTTCCGGTTGTCGAGAATCGCCCGGAACCCCCGGATATAGCCCTCCGCCAGCAGCCGCTTCAGCCGCGCCTGCGTCGGCGATTTGGAAAGCCCGATGCGCTGCGCCAGTTCGGTGATCGGCAGCCGGCCATCGACAGCCAGAATCGCCAGAATGGCCCGGTCGAACCGGTCAAGTGGACCGCTGTTCTCGGTTTCAGTATCTGTATTGCCGGCCATTGGCATAATCATAAGGCATTTTGGATTATCTAACAACGAAGATCAGGCAAACGGCCTAGCGGGTCTATGATATAGGCGCAGCGAACCCTAAACCCGTCCGTCCTGAGCTTGTCGAAGGACCGTCCTTTTCCTTGCCCCAGCCACCGCGCCGGAAGGCAAGGACGACCCTTCGACAAGCTCAGGGCAGGCGGGCATGGGAACACCAAGGCTTCCGATCGAGACGCACCATGCCCAGCCTTCCCGCATTCGCCCCGCGCCTCTCGCCCGAAACTCCGCTGCGCCGCGCCATCACGCAGGCCACGCGCATCGCCGAACCGGAGGCGATCCGCCCTCTCCTCGCCGCCGCCACGCTCCCCGAGGGAGACCGCGCCGCCATCGCCCGGATCGCGCGCCAGCTGATCGAGGCTCTGCGCGCCAAGGCCCGCCCCGGAGGCGTGCAGGCGCTGGTGCAGGAATTCGCGCTTTCCAGCCACGAAGGCGTCGCACTGATGTGCCTCGCCGAAGCGCTGCTGCGCATCCCCGACGATGCCACGCGCGACGCGCTCATCCGCGACAAGCTCGCCACCGGCAACTGGGCCGCGCACCTCGGCGGCGACAAGCCGCTCTTCGTCAACGCCGCGACCTGGGGCCTTGTCATCACCGGCAAGCTCACTGCCAGCGTCGATGCGACCGGCCTCGGCCACGCGCTCACCCGCATGGTCCACCGCCTCGGCGAACCCGTCATCCGCCGCGGAGTCGATGTTGCCATGCGCATGATGGGCGAGCAGTTCGTCATGGGCGAAACCATCGCAGACGCGCTCGCCCGCGCCCGCCGCCGCGAAGCGCAAGGGTTCGCCTTCAGCTACGACATGCTCGGCGAAGCCGCCGCCACCGCTGAGGACGCCGCGCGCTATCTCGATGCCTACACTGCGGCCATCCACGCCATCGGCAAGGCCAGCGCGGGCCGCGGCGTGTTCGCGGGGCCCGGCATCTCGATCAAGCTTTCCGCGCTACACCCGCGCTACACCCGCGCGCAGGGCCGCCGCGTCATGGCCGAGCTCGCCCCCCGCGTCCTCATGCTGGCCGAACTCGCGAAGTCCTATGACATAGGCTTCAACATCGACGCGGAGGAAACCGATCGCCTCGAACTCTCACTCGATATCCTCGACGGCCTCGCCCGCGCCCCCAGCCTCGCGAGCTGGCAGGGCCTCGGCTTCGTCATCCAGGCCTACCAGAAGCGCTGCCCCACGGTGATCGACTGGATCGTCGACCTCGCCCGCCAGACCGGCCGCCGCATCATGGTCCGCCTCGTCAAGGGCGCCTACTGGGATGCCGAGATCAAGCGCGCGCAGGAAGCCGGGCTCGCCGATTTCCCGGTCTACACCCGCAAGGTCCACACCGATCTCGCCTATGTCGCCTGCGCCCGCAAACTGCTCGCCGCGCGCGATGCAGTCTTCCCCCAGTTCGCCACGCACAATGCGCAGACCCTTGCCAGCGTGCTCCACCTCGCGGGTCCGGACTTCACCCCCGGCGACTACGAATTCCAGTGCCTCCACGGCATGGGCGAACCGCTCTACGAGGAAGTCGTCGGCCCGGACAAGCTCGCCCGCCCGTGCCGCGTCTACGCCCCCGTCGGCACGCACGAGACGCTGCTGGCCTACCTCGTCCGCCGCCTGCTGGAGAACGGCGCGAACAGCTCCTTCGTCAACCGCATCGCCGATCCGGACGTGCCGGTGGACGCGCTGATCGAGGACCCCGCCGCCGTGGTGGCGGCCAAGCCCGAACCAGGCGCCCCGCACGAAGTGATTGCCCTCCCGCAGGCCCTGTTCGCCGACCGCACGAACGCCAACGGCCTCGACCTCGCCGACGAACCCACGCTCGCCGCCCTCGCACAGGCCCTCATGCAGAGCGCCGCGCAAGACCGCCGCGCCGGTGATCCCGCCCGCTCTGCTCAGCCGGTCCTCAACCCCGCCGACCACCGCGACGTCGTCGGCCATGTCCATCCGGCCAGTGCCGAAGACGCCGCCCGCGCCGCTGCTACAGCAGCGCAGTCCGGCTGGCCCGCTACCCCCGTCGAGACCCGCGCCGCCGCGCTCGAACGCGCCGCCGATGCGCTGGAATCGGCCCGCATTCCCCTCATCGCGCTCCTCATCCGCGAGGCCGGCAAAAGCGCCGCCAATGCGCTCGCCGAAGTGCGCGAAGCAGTCGATTTCCTGCGCTACTACGCCGCGCAGGCCCGCGACCTGCCCGAAGCAGCCCAGCCGCTCGGCCCGGTCGTCTGCGTCAGCCCGTGGAACTTCCCTCTCGCCATCTTCACCGGCCAGATCGCCGCTGCACTGGCCACCGGCAATCCCGTCCTCGCCAAGCCCGCCCCCGAAACCCCGCTCGTTGCCGCCGAGGCCGTGCGCATTCTCCACAATGCAGGCATACCGGCGGACGCGCTCCACTTCCTCCCCGGCGGCGGCGACATCGGCGCCGCCCTTGTCGCCGCGCCCGAAGTGCAAGGCGTCGTCTTCACCGGCTCCACCCAGACCGCCCGCGCCATCCAGCGCTCTCTCGCCGGACGGCTGAACCGGCACGGCCAGCCCATCCCCCTCATCGCCGAAACCGGCGGCCTCAACGCGATGGTGGTCGACAGCTCCGCGCTCGCCGAGCAGGTCGTGGCCGACGTCCTCGCCTCCGCCTTCGACAGCGCCGGCCAGCGCTGCTCCGCCTTGCGCCTGCTCTGCCTGCAGGAGGATGTGGCCGACCGTACCCTCACCATGCTCAAGGCCGCGATGGCCGAACTCGCCGTGGGCAACCCCGCCGCGCTCACCACCGATGTCGGCCCCGTCATCTCCGAGCGCGCCCGCACCGGCATCGCCGCGCACGTCAGCCAGATGCGCGCCGCGGGGTTCCCCGTCACCGAAATGCCGCTCGGCGCCGAGACAGCCCACGGCACCTTCATCGCCCCCACCCTGATCGAACTGGCGGGTCCACGCGATCTCAAGGCCGAAGTCTTCGGCCCCATCCTCCACGTCATCCGCTTCCGCGCCGAAGACATGGATGCGCTGATCGAGGCCATCAACGCCTCGGGCTACGGCCTCACCTTCGGCCTCCACACCCGCATCGACCAGACCGTGGAGCGCGTCACCAGCCGGATCGAGGCGGGCAATCTCTATGTCAACCGCAACATGATCGGCGCGGTCGTCGGCGTGCAGCCCTTCGGCGGACGCGGGCTTTCCGGCACCGGTCCCAAGGCCGGCGGCCCGCTCTACCTCACGCGCTTTGCCGCCCATGTCGCGCCTAGCCTGCCCGCCGCCGAGCAGCCCGACGCGGCGCTCGCCACCTTCGCGCAGTGGGCCTCCGCCCAAGGCCTCGCCGCCACCGCCCAGGCCGCATGGCGGGCCGCAAAGGCCTCCCCCCTCGGCCACACGGTGGAACTGTCCGGCCCGGTCGGCGAACGCAACACCTGGCGCCTCGCCCCGCGCGGCCGGATCGCCTGCTCGGCCGCCAGCGTCGAGGCGCTGTGGAACCAGGTCGCCGCCGTGCTCGCCACCGGCAACACCGCCGTCATCACCGCGCCCAGCCCGGTCGCCACCCGCCCCGCCGGCTTCCCCGCCAGCCTTGCTGCCCGCGTCGAATGGACGGAAGCAGACCTCACCCGCATCCCCGATCTCGCCGCCATGCTCGCCGAAGGCCCGCCCAAACGTATCGCCGAAGCCAGCCGCCAACTCGCACAGCGCGAAGGTGCGATCGTCCCGCTCCATACCGGCACCCCGCTTCACCTGCTGGTCGAGGAAGTCACCCTCTCGGTCAACACGACCGCCGCAGGCGGCAACGCCAGCCTGATGGCCATCGCCTGACGGAATTGCACAACAAGCATCGGAGCGCGCCGGGAGTGCCATGGGGGTAATCCGATCCTGCCCAGCTGGAGAAGCCCCCATGCCCGCCCCAATGCCCCCGAGATCAGTCACCAGCGAACCCGCGATCCTCTATTTCGGCACCCCCGTCGCGCTGCTCAGCACGCTGAACGATGATGGCAGCGCCAACCTCGCGCCGATGTCCTCGGTGTTCTGGCTCGGCTGGCGCGCGGTGCTCGGCCTTGCCGCCGCCTCGCAGACCGCGCGCAACCTGATCGACCGCGGCGAGGTGGTCATCAACCTGCCGTCCTCGGCCATGGCCGCGCATGTCGATGCGCTCGCGCTCACCACCGCCTGCGATCCGGTCCCCGCCTACAAGGCCGCGCGCGGCTACCGCCATGTGGCCGACAAGTTCGCCCGCGCCGGCCTCACCCCGCAGCCGAGCGAAACCGTCGCCCCGCCCCGCGCTGCCGAGGCCCCCGTCCAGCTCGAAGCGCGGATCGAGGCGATGCATTCGCTGGCCCGCCACGACGACGATCTCGCCGGCAAGATCCTCACCTTCGAGGCCCGCATCACCCGCGTCCACCTCCACCAAAGCATCGTGATGGCGGAGGATCCCAACCGGGTCGATCCCGACCTGTGGCGCCCCCTCATCATGAGCTTCCAGAAGTTCTTCGGCCTCGGCCCGCAGCTTCGCCCCTCCACCCTCGCGACGATCCCGGAGGCGGTCTACCGCAGCCCCGACGTCGACCGCGCCCGCGCCGCGTGATAGCGAAGAAAGGCAAGGCACCATGACCCAGACTCTCGACGAAACCCGCTGGAACGACGTCACCACCCGCAATCGCGCGGCGGACGGCACCTTTGTCTATGCCGTGAAGACCACCGGCGTCTATTGCCGCCCCTCCTGCCCCTCGCGGCAGGCCAAGCGCGCCAACGTCGCGTTCTACACCGCCCCGGCCGAGGCCGAAGCCGCCGGCTTCCGCCCCTGCCGCCGCTGCCACCCTGCCGCCGTGCAGGAACCGGCGACCTCGCTGATGCAGGCCATGGCCGCCTACATCACGCAGCACGCGGAAGAGAGCCTCCCGCTCGCCCGCCTTGCCGATCAGGCCGGGATGAGCCCCGCCCACTTCCAACGCGCGTTCAAGGCCGCGCTTGGCGTCTCCCCGCGCGAATACCAAGCCGCGCAGCGCCTCGCCCGCTTCAAGCAGGCCTTGCGCGAAGGCGAAGGCGTGCTCGAAGCGGGGCTCGATGCGGGCTTCGGCTCGACCAGCCGCGTCTACGACATGGCCGATGGCAGCCTCGGCATGACCCCCAGCGCCTACCGTGCGGGCGGTGCCGGCGAAGCGATCACCCATGCGGTGCGCCAGACCGCGCTCGGCCCGCTGATGATGGCGGCCACGGCACGCGGGGTCTGCTTCGTCCAGTTCGGCACGGACGAAGCGGCCCTCCTCGCCCAGCTTGCCGCCGAGTTTCCCAAGGCCCATCTGCTCCCCGCGTCACTCGCCGCCGCTGCTCCGCTCGATGCGTGGATGGCCGCGCTTGCCGCCCATCTCGAACAGGCCGCCCCGCGCCCCGATCTCCCGCTCGATCTGCGCGGCACCGCGTTCCAGATCAGCGTCTGGCGCTTCCTGATGTCGGTGAAGCCGGGCGACGTGGTCAGCTACAGCGAACTCGCCGAGGGCGCCGGCAAACCGCGCGCCATTCGCGCCGCCGCCTCGGCCTGCGCGGCCAACCGCATCGCCGTGCTCATCCCCTGCCACCGCGCCCTGCGCGCCGACGGCAGCCTCGGTGGCTATCGCTGGGGGCTGGAGCGCAAGCGCGCCCTGCTCGATGCGGAGCGGCGGGTCAGCGCAGCCGGCTGACGATCTCGCGTGCCGCCGCGCTCACGTCGGCCCATGTCACCGCGAAATCCTCCTCGGTCCCGCCATAAGGATCGATCACCGCCGTCCCTTCGCGGCCCGGCACGAGGTCCATCAGCAGGCTCAGCCGCGCGGTGGACGCCGCAATCGGCCGCCCCATGAACCCCTTCGGCTCGATCCGCTTCAAGTCACGCAAGTTTTGCTGGTCTAGCGCATAGATATGGCCGAACCGCTTGAAGTCTTCGCGTCGCACCTGCCGCGCGCGATAGCCCGAAATGTCGATCCCGTGCCGCGCCGCCTCGGCAATCGCGCGGTGGTCGGGCGGATCACCGGCATGCCAGCCGCCGGTTCCGGCCGAATCGACGGTCACCGCGAGACCGGCAGCAACAGCTTCGGCTCGCAAAGCCGCCTCGGCGAGCGGCGAACGACAGATATTGCCCAGGCACACGAACAGGACGGACGGCTGGCTCACGAGGGGCCTCATGGGTCAGTTGGCGACAATTCGCCGCTGGGCTTCGCGGCCCATCGCGACGAGAAACGGATCCTCTTCCTGCCTACGTGAAAACACGGATTTGCTGCCAATGTCCAGCCAGCGATGTGCAACAATCGCTTGCCCGATGGCGCCGCCCAGCGTTTCGCCCGGCCCCAGCAGCACAATCCGATCCGGTGCGAACTCCCGGCAAGCCACGGTGATCGCCGCGGTGAAGTCGTAGGTCTCAAGGATCTGGTGCCCGAAGGTATAGTCCCACAGCTCTGCCGCATCGGTCTCGAAGCGCCGCCAGACCTTGCCGCGTCCGTCGATCAGCGGCACTTGCGGCGCGCCGAACCAGCTTGCGGGCAAAGTCGCACGCGCCGCATCCGCGCTCGCCTGCATCAGCGACGTGTGAAACGGCCCATGTCCCGGCAGCCGCAGCGGCGGGCGCGGCAAGGGCGGCAATTCGGCATTCAGCGCGTCCAGTGCCGCATCCGGCCCCGCCACCACCAACATCCCGCCGAGCCGGATTGAAGGCAGCACGCCCAATTTCGCGCAGGCAGCTTCCACCGCGCGCGCGGTTTCCGCATCGACGCGCCAGTCCTCGCCCGCCATCACGATCACCGCCTGCCCGCCGGGCGCGTGCTTTTGCGAGTTCACGCCCATCGCGTCTGCAATCGCAAACCCGTGCTCGCCCGATACCGCCCCGGCGCAGGCCAGCGCGGTGTACCAGCCCATCGAATTGCCGGTGACCGCGACAACCTCGAACCGCTCGCGATCAAGGCTGAGAAAATCCAGATAGGCACAGGCATGGATCAGCGGCGCCGCCACATCCCCGCGCGGATGGAGCTTCGCATCGAACTTCTTTGCGCCGTCGAGTTCGCTCAGCGTCGGCTTCCCTGCCGCAGCCCGCACCCCGTCGAAATGCGCGAGCCAAGGCGATCCGGCATGGTGCCGCGCCAGATAGCCCAGCTCCGGCGCATTGTACGTCCCCCGTCCCGGGCAAACGATGACGACGGTTTCCTTGCCGCGATCACCTGCCACGAGCAACCTCTCCTCCAACCAACCCTTTGTCACCCTGAACCTGTTTCAGGGTCCATCCCTCAGCCCGCGCCGAGCCTGCCGGTTCAGCGCCCGGACTCACCATGGATGCTGAAACAAGTTCAGCATGACGAGAAAATAGGATGGGAAACTGCATCACCGCTCCACCATCTCCAGCGCCTTGGCGACAATCCCGTCGCGGCTCGGCAGCGTATGCGTCGCCGCGCGTGCCAGCGGGATGAAGCTGTCCGTCGCAGCTAGCACACCCAAGGCCTTGTCCGGCGCGCGCAAGGCCATCAGCGCCAGCAGCGCCTCGCTCTGCGACCCCGTCTCGCGGCACTCGTCGACCACCAGCACCCGCCCGCACGGCGCCACCGCCTCCAGCAGCGCATCCTCCGCCAGCGGCGCGATCCAGCGCAGATCGATCACCCGCACGTTGACGCCCCGCTCGGCGAGCAGCATCTGCGCCTGCAGCGAAAGATAGACGCCGTTGCCATAGGTCACGATGGCCAGATCGGCGCCATCCCCATGCACCCCGATCTCGCCCACGCGAAGCTCGGTTTGGCCCGGCGCTTCATAAACCGACGTCCACAGCCCATCCCCCTCGGCATGCAGATCACGTGTCATGTAGAGTGCAATCGGCTCGACGAAGATCACCACGCGCTGCTCCTCGTGCGCCAGCCGCACGCATTCGCGCAGCATCAGCACCGCCTCGCGCCCGCAAGAAGGCACCGCGATCACCAGCCCCGGAATGTCGCGGAACACGGCCAAGCTGTTGTCGTTGTGGAAGTGCCCGCCAAACCCCTTCTGATAGGGCAGCCCGGCAATCCGCACGACCATCGGATTGGTATATTGCCCATTGGAAAAGAACGACAAAGTCGCCGCCTCGCCCCGGATCTGGTCCTCGGCATTGTGCACGTACGCCAGAAACTGGATTTCCGGCATCGGCAGCAGCCCATTGTGCGCCGCGCCGATCGCCAGCCCCAGAATCGCCTGCTCATCAAGCAGCGTATTGATCACCCGCGCCGACCCGAACCGTGCGTGCAGCCGTGCCGTCGCGTTGTAGACGCCACCTTTCGGCCCCACGTCCTCGCCGCAGACGATGGCATTGGGATATTGCAGCAGCAGGTCCGCCATGGCCCAGGAAATCAGCCGCGCCATATGCTGCGGCTTTTCCATCACCGATGCTTCATCGGCAAACACCGCCGCCCGCGCCTCGGCCGAGGCCAAAGGCCGCTCCACGCCCTCGCGCTTCGGCGGCACGATGCTCGCCATCACCGCCGCCGCGTCGGGCAGCTTGGGCCGCAGAATCGCCAGCTCCACCTGCCGCAGCAATTGCGCCTCGATAGCGTCGTACTCAGCCCGCACATCGGCGGCCGACATCACGCTTTCCTCGATCAGCAGCGCCGCGCTCGCCAGCAGCGGATCGCGCGCGTTGTCCGCCGCGATTTCCTCCTTGCTGAGGTACACGCCCTGCACATCGTTCCCGGCATGGCCATAGAGCCGCACCGTCTTCATGTGCAGGAACACCGGCTTGCGGTAGCGCCGCGCGAAGTCCACCGCCTCGCTCGCCCCGCGCCACGCATCGGCCAGATCGCACCCATCGCACTGGATGTAGTGCAGCCCCGCCCGCGTGGACCAGTTCGCCTCGATCCAGCCCATCGGCGTCTTGGTCGAAATGCCGATCCCGTTGTCCTCGCACAGGAACACGATGGGCATCGGCGTCCCCTGAAACGCCGCCCACGCCGCCGTGTTCAGCGCGCCCACCGCCGTCGAGTGGTTGGCCGAGGCATCGCCGAACGAGCACAGCACCACGCCGTCCTTCGCCAGCGTCGTCTCTTCCAAGCCCATGCGCCGCGCAATCCCGATGGAAAACGCCGCGCCCACCGCCTTGGGCAGATGGCTGGCAATCGTCGAAGTCTGCGGCGGAATCATCAGCCGCTTCGATCCCAGCACTTTGTGCCGCCCGCCCGAAATCGGGTCCTCAGCGCTCGCGGTGAACGAGAGCAGCATGTCCCACATCGGGTTTTCGCCCGGCACGCGATTGGCCCGGTGGATCTGGAACGCGGCATCGCGGTAATGGAGGAACGCGATGTCATCCACCCGCAGCGCCTCGGCCAGCGCCGCGTTGCCCTCGTGGCCCGAAGAGCCGATCGTATAGAACCCCTCGCCCCGCGCCTGCAGCTTGCGCGAAAGCCGGTCGAGCTGCCGGCTCACCATCTGGCTATGCAGGATCGCCGCGGCGCGCCGGGGGTCCAGCCCCACCGCCGCCAACCCCAGATTGCTCCTGCGCTGCAAGGTGCCCGCCTCCAGCGCGGCAACAAACTGCTCATGAACCTGCTGTGCGGCGTCCATCAGCGCGAACCGGTTTCAGTCGTGATCATTTCGCCAGCCCTAGCGGAAGGCGTGCAGGGCGTCACCCCACCTCGTCACCCCGGACCTGATCCGGGGTCCCGCTTGACCTTCAGCAAAGCCGCCCGCCCCAGCGCGGGATCGTCCGTGAAAAACCCATCGACCCCTGCCGCCACGAAGCTGCGAACATCCGCCATCATCCCTTCCGGCCAGCGCGCGTTCGGCTCGCCGTTGCGCAAGTTCGCGGGCAGAAACTGGTTCTCCGGCCGAAATGTGAACACGCTCACCTTCAGCCCCGCCTTGTGCGCATCGGCGATCAGCGCAGCAGGCAGCGTGGAGTTGCCCGCCGCGTCCAGCGGGATCACCCGGCGCAGCGGCGGTGAAATCCACTGCGCATACGTCGCGATCTCGGCCAGCCCGGCCGGCGTCACCATGTCGTCGAACGTCAGCGCCCCGCCCGCCGCGACCACGTCCGCCGGCTGCCTGACCTCCGGGCCCTGAATCAGCTGCAGCAATTCCACATTGCGCTGCCCCGCCAGTTCCTTGTGCAGCCGCTTCAAGGTCGCAATCTCGAAGCACTGCACAATCACTGGCGCGTGCCGCAAGAAAGCCGAAGCCTTGATCGCGGCGACCAGCTTGCCCGGCGTATCGAACCCCAGCCCCGCAAAATAAGTCGGATGCTTCAGCTCCGGGATCAGCCCCACCCGCCGCTTGCTGCGCGCCGCCAGCGCCACGATCTCGTCTAGCGTCGCGATCTCGAACGCGCCGTCATGCGCCATGCTTTCCGGCCGCAGCGCCCCCAACCGCTCCTTCGCGCGCAGCGTCTTTAGTTCCGCCAGCGTGAAGTCCTCGGTGAACCAGCCCTCCTGCTGCCTCCCGTCGATCACCTTCACCACACGCCGCGCGGCGAACTCCGGGTGGTTCGCCACATCGGTCGTCTCGGCAATGTTGCTTTCATGCCGCCCCACCAGCACGCCGTCCTTCGTCGGCACGAGGTCGGGCTCGATGAAATCTGCCCCGTCCGCAATCGCCCGCTCATAGGCCGCCAGCGTTTCCTCCGGCAGCCAAGCAGAAGCGCCGCGATGGGCAAAGATCAGCGGTTTGGCATCAGCAGGCATGGCCATCCCCAGCATTCCCAGAACGAGGATCAGGCGCAGCAGCATGGCTAGAGCAGCGAGACCACCCGCAAGGCCGGCAGCGGCCCCGCCCCCGGCTGATCGCGCCAGTCGCGCGCATTGAGCACGCCGCCATCGGCACGCAATTCCGCCACGCGTGCCAGATCGATCTCGGCGAAAACCCACTGGCTCTCGCCCTCGGCGCCGATCGCGATCACCCCGTCCTCGGGCATCCCGCGATCCGGCGGCCCATAGACCCCCGCCGCGCCCCGGTTCACGTCCACCGCCGGAGACCATTCAGCCTCGCCCACAGTCGGCGATTGCACCGCATAGCACTGTCCCTCCAGCGCCCGCGCCTGCGCGCCCAGCCGCACGCGCCAATAGCCATGCAGGCTGTCGGTGCAGCTCGGTACCAGCAGCACCTGCGCCCCCGCATCGACCGCCGCGCGCGCCAGCAGCGGAAATTCGCTGTCATAGCAGATCAGCACCGCCAGCTTGCCCAGCGCCGTGTCGAACAGCGCAAGGCCCTCCACCCCCGCCGAAACAAACCACTGCTCGCGCTCGAAGCGCGTCATCACCAGCTTGTCCTGCGTGCCCGACTTGCCATTCGGCGCAAACAGCCGCGCCGCATTGCGATAGCGCCCGTCCGCATCAAGCCGCGGCAGGCTCGCTGCCAGAATATGCAGGCCAAACCGCGCCGCCAGCTCGGCATGCAGCGCATCGACCCGCTCGATCAACCCGGCAACACTCGCCAGCGACCCCGCCAGATCGCCCATCGTTTCGGGCTCAAGGCTCGCCAGCTCCATCCCGCCATATTCGGGAAACACCGCCAGCGCCGCCCCGCTTTCCGCCGCGCTTGCCACCCAGCGCGTCAGCTTGGCCGCATAGGCGTCCCAATCGGCCAGCTGCTCGATCGGATACTGCGCGGCGGCGATGGTGTAGCGGGTCATGCTGCGCTTTTGCCCACCCCAAGCCCCTCCCGCAAGCGGGAGGGGCTTAATCTGCCGCTCCTTCCTCTCCTCTCCCGCTTGCGGGAGGGGCCGGGGGTGGGCAGGCGGCCCGTCACCACGTCCGCAGCCAATACTGCATCGCCTTCAGGCTCTCGCCCTCCTCGCCATGCTCCTTCCACGCCAGTTCGGTCACCAGCCCAGGCACCACGGCATAGCCGCGCTTGGTCCAGAACGCATCGTGCGGCACATAGCCCGCAGGCTTCGCCGGATGGTCCTCCGGCCGGATCACCGCCGCAAAGCACGCCGCCATCGCCCCGCACTTCTTCGCCTGCGCCTCACGGTGATCGAAGAACGCGTGCCCAATCCGCTGCCCGCGATACTCCGGCAGCAACACACTCTCGCCAAAGTAGAACAGCCGGTCCACGTCGAGCCCGCGCACCGCGAACGGTTCGCGGAACTCCGCCTTCTGGTGGATCATCGGCGCCGCCGTCGCCGCCCCCACGATCCGCTCCCCATCAAATGCCGCGACCAGCACGGCATCCTCGGCCGCCGCATATTCGGCAATGTACTCGGCCTCATAGGCCGCATCACCATCATAGAGATAAGGGTACGCCGCAAAGACCATGATCCGCAGCTGCGCCAGATCCTCCAGCGCCGCGCCGATTTCCGCGCCGGTCAGCGGGCGGACGACAACGCTCACCCGACGACCTGTGCGGTCCAGTCGGCCAGGTTGTAGTACATCGTCAGCCGCGCGATCTTCCCGCCGTCCACCGCGATGAATGCGCCCGCCGGCAGCACATACGTCTGGCCATTCGCCTCGGGCAGGCCCTCATCCGTCGCGAGATAGGCGCCGTGCACCACGAACTCCGCCGCCGCGCGCGCACCGTCGTCGGTCGCCATCAGCACGATGTCCTTCAATTCTTCCTTGTAGCAGCGCTCCATGTGGCCAAGGAACGCGGCAAACTTGTCCTTGCCGATTACCCGCTCGCCCTGGTTCACATCGTGCGCAACATCGTCCGCGAGGCAATCGAGCATCCCCTGCCAGTCGCCCGCATTGAACGCGGCATAGTAGCGGGTCAGCAGGGCAATGGTGTCAGCACGGCTCATGTGGCGGTCTCCTTCAGCGCCGCGCTTCTAGCGGGGGCTGCGGTAATGCACCACATTACAAAAACGCAAAACGCCCATAGCCCTCTCCCCTTAAGGGGAGAGGGTTGGGAGAGGGGATTGAGACGCCTCGGTAGCGCGCAACGTCAGCCGAACAGCTTCGCCGCCGTGGTCGCCACGCGTTTGCCGAGATAGCGCGCGCCCTCGAGTTCGGTCTCGCTCGGCTGGCGGCTGCCGTCACCGCCCGCCACCGTGGTCGCCCCATAAGGCGCGCCGCCGACGACTTCGTCATGCCGCATCTGGCCCTGATGGCCATAGTCGAGGCCCACGATCGTCATGCCGAAGTGCAGCAGGTTGGTGATCACCGAGAACAGCGTGGTTTCCTGCCCGCCATGCTGGGTCGCGGTCGAGACGAACGCCGCGCCGACCTTGCCGTTCAGCGCACCGCGCGCCCACAGACCGCCGGCCTGATCGAGGAACGAAGCCATCTGGCTCGAAATGCGGCCAAAGCGCGTGCCGGTGCCGACCACGATCGCGTCATAGTGCTCCAGTTCCGCCACCGTCGCGACGGGCGCGGCCTGATCCAGCTTGAAGTGGTGCGCCTTGGCGACTTCTTCGGGCACCGTCTCGGGCACCCGCTTCACGTCCACTTCGGCGCCCGCCGCGCGCGCACCTTCGGCGATCGCGTTCGCCATCGTTTCGATATGGCCATAAGCCGAATGATAGAGCACCAGAACCTTTGCCATCGGAAAATCTCCTTTGCTGCGCGGCGGCACCGAATCGCGCCCGTCGCCGTTGTCTGAAGCCTTCCTACCGCGCCCGGTCGGTCCGGATCAGCCGGATAAAATCGTGTTCATTGTTCCGGTTTATCGAACAAACGGCCGCAGATGTGTCCATTTGCGTGGACGCGCGTTTTGTCCTATGGGCGCTGCCAACTGCCCCGGCCCAGCGCAGGTTTTCGCCGCTTGGTGGAATACCCGCCCCGCCGGGGCTTTTGATTTAACGCGCCGCGCTTATCTTTGCGGCAGCGCCAAGGAAAGAATCGCCCATGTCCCGTCGCCGCCAGATCTACGAAGGCAAGGCCAAGATCCTCTACGAAGGCCCCGAGCCCGGCACGATCATCCAGTATTTCAAGGATGATGCCACCGCCTTCAACGCGCAGAAGCGCGGCACGATCAACGGCAAGGGCGTGATCAACAACCGCATCAGCGAGTACGTGTTCACGCGCCTCGCCCACATCGGCATCCCCACGCACTTCATCCGCCGCCTCAACATGCGCGAACAGCTGGTGCGGCAGGTCGAGATCATCCCGATCGAAGTCGTCGTGCGCAATGTCGCCGCCGGCTCGATCAGCAAGCGCCTCGGCATCCCGGAAGGTGAGCCGCTGCCCCACACCCTGATCGAATACTACTACAAGGACGATGCACTGGGCGATCCGATGGTCGCCGAAGAGCACATCGCCTGCTTCGGCTGGGCCAGCAACGAGGAGATGCAGGACATCTCCAGCATGGCGATCCGCGTGAACGACTTCATGGTCGGCATGTTCGCTGCGATCAACATCCGCCTCGTCGATTTCAAGCTCGAGTTCGGCCGCATCTGGGATGGCGACTACAGCCGCGTCATCCTCGCCGACGAGATCAGCCCCGACGGCTGCCGCCTGTGGGACATGATCACCGGCGAAAAGCTCGACAAGGACCGCTTCCGCCGCGATCTCGGCGGCGAGGAAGAAGCCTACCAGGAAGTCGCCCGCCGCCTTGGCCTGCTCGAAAACGACGGCGGCCCCAGCGAAGTCTTCGACCTCGGCGCCCACCGCAAGCTCCGCGGCAAGAAGTAAGCTACTAGATCCTCTCCATTTTTCCCGCAGGGACAAATGGGGAGGTGGCAGCCCGCAGGGCTGACGACGGGGTAATCTCCGGCAGGGCATCGCCCCTCCGTTCAGATACCCTAACCCTCGTCATTGCGAGCGCAGCGAAGCAATCCAGAGCCTGCGCAGAGCCGCTCTGGATTGCTTCGCTGCGCTCGTAATGACGAAACAGCGGAGAATGACCGCCATTGGCTGTCGCAGGCTCGCCCGAAGTCTCTACCGCTCCGTCACATCCCCGCTCATCGGCGCCAGCTTCGCCAGCAGCCGGTTCTGCGCCGCAAACGGCACATGCGCCTCGCGCATAGCGGCTTGCAGGTTCTCGACGAGCGCATTCAGATCGGCACGCGTCGTCCCGAGTCCCTTGTGCGCGGTCTTCATGTCGCGCCCGGAATAGTTGCACCCGGCGTTCAGCAGATAGCACACCTGCTCGAACAGCGTCCGCCGCAGCCGCACCATGTCGTGATCGACGAAGATTGCCTTGATCCGCGGGTCCGCCTCGCTCAGCGCCAACGCGCGGTCGGTGATGCGGCGAATACCCGCCTGCCCACCGAACGCCCGCGCCAAACCCTCGCCGGAATAAGGCTTCGCGCCCGCATTGGCATCGCTCTGCGCATAGGGATCGACCGGGATCTCGCCCGTGACGGGATCGCGCTCCTTGCGCACGACCCCGAATTCCTTGTCCCAATCGACCGGCGCTTCCGTAGTCGCGGGCGCAGGCTCGGCAGGCGGCTCGGCCAGCGGCGCGGCGGCCATCAGCAGGGGCAGCAGAAACATCATCTTCAGCCCTCTCAGTAGGCCACTTGCAGCTGGAGCAACCCGCCGCGCTGGTTCTTGAACGTCGCGACCGAGCCGACATCGACATAGGCCGCCGTCACCGTCACGTGCCGTCCCGCCGCCCAGGCCACAAACAGGTCCTTGGCATCATCCTCGCGCGCAATGCCCAAGTTGTCCGGCCGCGTCCGCCATTCGCCGCCCACCACCAGCCGGCGGCTCAGCATATAGGCCAGCGAGCCTTCGAACTGCACGCTGCGCCCGGCATGTTTGTCGCCGCCGAAGCCGAGCAGCCCGAACTGGTTGGCCTCGGTCACGCGCACTGTCGCGTTCGCCAGCACGCTCGCGCCTAGAAACAGCTTGGTCGCGCTCACCGTGAAGTCGGTGCCCGCCGAGGCCTTTGCCCCCACCGCGCGCACGATCCCCGCATCAAGGCTCCGCTTGTGCTCCACGCCCACGCTCACCTGCGGCAGCCAGCCCGGCCCATAGACCAGATCGCCCGCCAACCGCACTTTGGCGGAGAAGATATCCTGATTGAACTGGAACCCGCGTCCCAGCCCCAAGGCGGCGCCCACGGCCCGCGTGTTGAAGTTCTGCCGCGCATAGGCCAGCTCGACCCGGTCGCGGATGCCGATGGCAATCCCATGCGTATCGAGCCGGTAGTCGGGCAGTTCCACCAGCGTCGCATGCGCCGAGATGCCAACCGCGCGGTCCGTGCCCATGCCGGAAATCGTCGCCCACGTCGCCAGCCCGCCGCCGCCGCTGCCTTCGACCGTAGTGATCCCGTTGGTCAGGATCAGCTTTGCGCTGTCGAAGCTGACGAGCTCGCGCGCCGCCGCCGGTGCAGCACAGACCAGCGCTCCCACGGCGCAGGCAAAAGCAAGGCTTTTTCGCATATCCCATTGTTAGCTGCATCCACTTGCAGAATGGTAAAAGCAGCGCACCGCAGAATTGACCAGTTCTTAGGAAAACCGTGCGAAACCGCGCACATGCTGAAGCGGTTCCTCACTCGGTTGCCCATCGGGCTCCTGTGCCTGATAGGTGTTTCCGCCAGCGGCCCGCAGACCGCCGTGGTGCAGGTGTTCGACCAGCGCGGCCTCCCCGTCGAAGGCGCCGTCATCGAAATCCCGCCGCCGCCCGGCAGCACGCGCCCCGTCAGCTTCCCTTGGCGCAATGCCATGGCCCAGCGCAACCAGACCTTCGTCCCCGGCACGCTGATCGTGCCGCAAGGCTCCACCGTCGCCTTCCCCAATCTCGATACGGTGCGCCACAGCATCTACAGCTTTTCCAAGCCCGCGCGCTTCCAGATCGATCTCTACAGCCGCGACCAGACGCGCTCGCAGCGCTTCCCGATCACCGGCACCGTCGCCTTGGGCTGCAACATCCACGACAAGATGCGCGGCTACATCCGCGTCGTCGCTACGCCCTTTGCCGCCGCCACCGATCTCAACGGGCGCGGCTCCATCGATGGCCTTGCCCCCGGCACCTACCGCGTGACCGTGTGGCACCCGCGCCTGCGCGGCAGCGAGAACGAAGCCGTCAAGACCCTCACCATCGCGCCCGGCACTCCGGCCCGCCTGGCGATAGAGCTGCGCTGAACCGATGGCTGACACTTTGCTCCACCGCCTCCGCCCCCGCACCTTGCGCGCCCGCATCGCCGCGCTGTTCATGGCGCTGCTCGCAGGCGTCATGGTGCTCACCGTCGGCGTCGCGGGCAGCGGCGTCAGCCTCTTCGCCCACGCCGTCGCCGAGCGCGACATGGCCGCCAATGCCCGCGTCTTCGAGCAGCTGATCGCCAGCCGCGCCGGGCAGCTGCGCGATGCCGCGATGGTCGTTGCCCGCGATTTCGGCTTCCGCGAGGCCTTCGCCACCAATGACCGCGCCACGCTCGGCTCCGCACTCGCCAGCCTCGGCGAACGCAGCGGGGCCGAAGTCGCAGCCGTCGTCATGCTCGATGGCAGTGTCGTCACCAGCCCCGGCGCCCCCGCGCTTGACGGTCACACCCTCCTCCCCGCGCTCGATGCCGGGAAGGACAGCGGCGTGATCGACCTCAAGGGCAAGCTCGGCCTTGCCGTCGCTGCGCCGATCGAAATCCCCGATCTTGCCGGCTGGCTTATTCTCGCCCAGCCGCTCGGCACGCGCGATCTCGAAGCGCTCGGCCGCCTCTCCGCCGTGCCGATCAAGGCCTCGGTCGCCCCTGCCACCACGCTCGCCCCCGCCCAGCGCGCGCTCGGCCTCGGCGAGATCGGCGAGCTGCCCTCGCCGCAGGGACGCCAGCTCGTCCGTCTCTCGGCGCTGCCCAGCCTCCAGCGCGGGATCGAGCCGCGGCTCATCCTCAGCCATTCGCTCGATCAGGCGATGCAGGCCTACCGCGCGCTCAACACCGTGCTCATCACCATCGCGCTCGTCGGCACGCTCGCGGGCCTCTGGCTCGCCATCCGAATCGCGCGCAGCATCAGCCGCCCGCTGAGCCAGCTCGCCGGCGCCGCGCAGCGCTACGCCGGCGGCACAGTTTCCAAAGTCCCAGTCACCGGCGACGCCGAAGTCGCCGACCTCGCCCAGAGCTTCAACGCGATGGTCGACGCCATCGAGGAACGCGAGCGCCAGATCGTCCACAGCGCGCTGCACGATGGTCTCACCAGCCTGCCCAACCGCCGCTTCTTCATCGAAAAGCTCGACCGCGCCGCCCTGCGCCAGACCCCCGCCAGCCGCACCATGGTCGTCTTCGTCGATCTCGACAATTTCAAGATCATCAACGACACGCTCGGCCACCCCGCCGGCGACGCGCTGCTGCGCAAGGCCGGCCAGCGCCTGCAGGAACTGTTTCCCGATGACATGGTCGCCCGCTTCGGCGGCGATGAATTCGGCCTCCTCGTCACCGGCCTCGGCGAGACCGCCGATCCCGCCTCCCTCGCCCGCAAGATCCACGCCGCGCTCAACGACGAGGTCGACATCGGCGGCCGCATGGTCCAGCTCACCGCCAGCTTCGGCGTCGCGGTCGGCCCCTCGGACGGCGCCTCCAGCGACGAACTCCTCAAGAACGCCGATCTCGCGCTCTACCGCGCCAAGAGCGAGGGCAAGGGCACCTACCACTTCTTCGAAGCCGCGCTCGATGAAGAAGCCCGCCGCCGCCGCCAGCTCGAACTTGATCTGCGCCGCGCCGTCCGCGATGGCGGCTTCGAGCTGCACTTCCAGCCGCTCTACTCGATGGCCGAGCAGCGCCTCAAAGGCTTCGAAGCACTGATCCGCTGGAACCACCCCCAGCGCGGCATGGTGAGCCCGGCCGAGTTCATCCCCCTCGCCGAGGAAACCGGCCTCATCGTCCCAATCGGCGAATGGGTGATCCGCGACGCCTGCGCCCGCGCCGCCGCCTGGCCCGGGAACCTCTCCGTCGCGGTCAACATCTCCCCGCGCCAGTTCTCCAGCCCGGTCCTCGCCCAGACCATCGTCCAGGCCCTTGCCGCCTCGGGTCTCCCCGCGCACCGGCTCGAGCTCGAGATCACCGAAAGCGTGTTCATCGGCAATGTCGAGCGCACCCTCGCCATGCTCCACAGCCTGCGCGCGCTGGGCGTCCGCATCGCGCTCGACGATTTCGGCACCGGCTACTCGTCGCTCAGCTACCTGCGCAGCTTCCCCTTCGACAAGCTCAAGATCGACCAGAGCTTCGTCCGCGATCTCGGCCGCGACACCAGCGCCGCCGCGATCATCCGCGCCATCACCACCCTCGCCGCCGCGCTCGGCATCGAGACCCTGGCCGAAGGCGTCGAGCTCGAATCCACGATGGAAGCCCTGGCCCGCGAAGGCTGCGACCTCATCCAGGGCTACCTCGTCAGCAAACCCGTCCCCGACGCCGCCGTCCCCGCCCTGATCGACCGGCTGGCGGGCGAAGCCCGGCAACGCAAGACAGGCTAGCCCCCAGCTCCTCCCCATTTTTGCCGCAGGCACAAATGGGGAGGTGGCTCGCGAAGCGAGACGGAGGGGTACTCCCTTCCCCCCTCCCGCCTGCGGGAGGGGCCGGGGGTGGGCCAGCCGCATATGCTACCACAACCGCTTCACCGCAAACCCATCAAACAGCGCCTCGTTCGATACCAGCGTCATGTCCTCGGCCTGCGCCTGCGCGATCAGCAGGCGGTCGAACGGGTCCTTGTGGGCAATGTTCATTTCCCCCGCGAGCCGCGCGTCGCGGACGCTGATGGCCAGTTCATCGAATCCCTGCCCGGCGATGATGGCCTCGAAGTCATGCGCCAGCAGGGCGGCGTGGGGCAGCTTGCCGATGCGGTGCTTGGTCGCGACTTCCATCGCCGAAGCCGCGCTCACTGCGACCGTGTTGGCTTCATCGGCAATCGCCGCGCGCGCACGAAGACTGAGGGCCTCGTCGCCCGCCAGCCACCAGATCAGCGCATGGGTATCGAGCAGCAGCCTCAACCGAGGCTCCACCCGCCCAGTTCATCTTCGGGCAGCGGCTCGTCGAACCGCGCATCCATGCCGACCTTGCCCTTGAGCGCCCCGAACTGCCGCCGCCCGCGCGGAGCCACCGGCACCAGCCGCACCGCCGGCACATTGCCACGCGCGATCACGACATCCCCGCCCGCCAGCGCATCGGCGATCAGGCGCGAAAGGTTGGTCTTGGCATCATGAACCGAAAACTGCGCCATCGACGCCTCCTTGGCTAACTATATAGCTAAGGCAGGTGTGCCGGGCAAGCGCCGCAACCTCTGCATGCGCGGTTTGGCGATTTTGATTTGGGGATTTAGCAAAGTGTCACCGTAAACCCCGTAGTAAAGTGTCACCGTAAACCCCGTAAACCCAAACCCGTTATGCCAAACCGTTAGTTAGACGGAGGTTCCGTCGGTTTTGGCGATTTCGCCGGCGCAGGTGTTGCATTCGCAAGCGGGGTCGTACTTATGGAAGGTGCTGGCGGACTAATTGTCAACGGACTCGAAGCCAAGGGCGCCGGGATGGATTGATTCGAACGCTTCTCCATTACATTGACAGAACCCGTAACCAACTTATCCAACAGTGTATAGTACTGGTCATTGGTGATCCCGCCTTGCGTCCAAGCAAGACAAAGATTCCATATTACGGTGACACTTTAATAAACCCCCAGGTATTACGGTGACAGTATTACGGTGACACTTTACTAGGGCGCAGACTCATTTTGCTGAGCACCAGATGCGGGCACAGATGAGTTTGACGGCGGCGAGATAGTTTTCGGGGCACTTGTCATAGCGAGTGGCGATGCCCCGGAAGTGCTTGATACGGTTG